>Ga0247779_1000892_pt1 | contig 15689 bp, 10 predicted proteins | sample UWRJL221509R5_FD_179925 | JGI IMG/M metagenome (GOLD analysis project Ga0247779, IMG submission 179925) | Plant litter microbial communities from Arlington Agricultural Research Station in Wisconsin, United States - UWRJ-L221-509R-5 | ecosystem: Environmental > Terrestrial > Plant litter >... | reverse complement strand
CACCTTGGTTGTATACTTAAAGGAGGGTGTTTTTGATACCGATACAGCTGCATTTCAAAACGGACGCACGACCCAGCTACTTCAAACGTCTTGACATCATGTGTAACGTCCTCCTTATCATATTGCGCTTCAGCTGCCATCACACCCGTACGGACCATAGGCAAAAGGTGAGCCATTACTTTCATCCCCGTTTTCTTGTTGCTCAGACTTCGTTGCTCAAAATCCATGCCCTAGGTGGAGTGCCGGAGTAGCTTATGCACCCACAGCGCAAACCACGAATATAAGGAACATCCTTGCCATCAGACCTGCATACAGGAGTACGTACTTTGGCTCACTGAATTTTCTCTGTTTTAGAGATTATCTGACAACATATAGTAGCATGGGCCCAACCCAGAGTCTTATTCGTGAGACATTGTCTTATCCTTGCGAATCCTGCCGCCTCGGTATTCAGAATTAACAAGACTCATTCCATTGCTCGACTGATGTATGGAGTAGATTAGGACCCGTAGTATATTTCTTGTTTTACACACATCTACGGCAAGGGTCATTGTATAGTGGGAGTGTTATATTCGGCGCTTATTTTCAAATTCAAATTCCTTGGACCTTCGTAGCAAGCGGAACATTTATCAACATAAGTCTAGTGGGGTAATTTGGGATCTAAAAGCTCTGCGAGACAGTGAAGTAGGTAGTGGGAAGGTCTACCGGCTAATTAGATTGAATGTTGACGATACTATATAGTAGGCTGATTCGCGATAATGGCATTTGCACTGAGTTCTCTGTGACTCGGGTAGATGAAAGCAGGCTTTGATCAATATTGAGCATGACGTAGGGGACTATAATGCAGAACATAGTGCCATTCAACGCGGCGGGCTCCCGGAAAAATAATAAAAACGTGGCGGTCACAGGTGTGTCCTGGTGTGTCAAAGATATAGATAGGTATTGCGCTTGCCGCATCTAGTATGACCGAATACATCTGTTACCATATTTGGGTGCATAAAGAAAATTGGCATCGTCGCGGAGATCGAAAAAAACTTTTTGGCGCTTCAGTATACACAAGGACCTGTATTTTAACGTCGATCTAACAGATATCTACTCTGAATGATTGTATGAGGGCGTCCCCGCTGCCCTACACTATTGTTTATCTCCAGACGCGTTTTCAAGTTTCCAAATAAATAAAAGATGAGCTACTTGACCTGATTCCAATGTATTCTAAATATGTTTTAAGATTGGGTGATGCTGCGAATCTGAAGTATATTGCCGAGTGTTTATAAATGCTTAACGGCTTATAGGACCTTGTCCTAGAATGAATCCCGTTTTGTCTGTGTGAAGAGTTAAAGCAGGGTCGTTCAGAACTCTCCGTTTCTTTCACGTACAATTAAACCAAAGGTGCACATTTCTTACTGCGGGGAATTACCATTGTGACCTTATGGAGTGCATGTCAATAGTGTCGCTGGTTCACGATGTGCGTATAGATCTTCATTCATCAAGCTACACTAATTGGTTTCTGGCTTCCTTTCTTTTCCCCGGGCACATTTATTGGCCGAGCCAAGTTACCATTCTGAAGGATCAGGTTATCTCATTTTGCTTGTGCTGCCCATTTTACGATTGGCGGAGGTTTGGAGAATTACTCCGCATGTAAATTGAGTGGGTTCTTTCTATTAACGTAGTTGAGCAATTCCGTAAGTTATATTATCAAGGTTTTGCTCGTGAGATCTAGTGAGAAACAGAGTTAAATGTATCTGGAATATATAACTGTCTTTGGGTGCTTTCTGCTCATTTCATTGAGCTAAGAGAAATCTCCCAGTGAAGTAATGTTGCTGAGCTAAACTATTTAGTTATATTAGCGAAGTGCTAGAAGAAAAGGCGTTTCTCAAGAGCGTCCCTCAAGACCGTTCTTTTAGATAAGATAATATTACCTACGTACTCATCGGAGATTATAAAACTACTGCATAAATCTATCTCTGCTCTGAAACTATGTATAACAGGCGACGTTAGAGAAACGAAGAAAAAAAAACCGACTGTTATCGTGGCCTACTCGCAGGACTACTTTAATACTAGGTCGGTGTTGGTGTTGGCCAGGCTAATGTGCATAGTGCAGAGTAAGCAGGCCGTGGGATTTCATCAACCCGAGTCGGAATCAGAAAAGTTATATGCTCCTAAACGCATCCCACCAAAGTTAATCCGGGCGTTTGTAAGGCAGACGATGTGCAGAATTGATTTTTTTAATACATATATTTAATCATTTCATCCCCAAAGTTGACCCAAGGAGTCCTGAGTTTGTTTGAACGCTGAATATTGAATGCCGAGCAGGCAATATTCATGAGACAAATATATATCATAAAGGTGGAAGCTTATGCATGTGCCGGTGATTCCCTTAAAGAAGACGGACAACTGGGCTTCCCTTTCTTCGAACGAAGACAAAAAAAACTGCGTATGGATTGGATTGGATATTCATAAGTATGTCATATCTCGGAACAAAGTGGAGAACCCTGAATATTTTCGTAAACGATTATTGGCATCGCTCAATAAGACAGTCCAACACTATTTGTCCATCTCAATATACATAATGATGTATTGCTGGTTGAACACGTCTTAATATTATAGCATTATAACCATGACCTATTTACATACAAAGATAAAGTATTTTACGTACCACTCATTTTAAGTCACCAGAAGCATTTATGTATGGCAGTCCCATTTCCACATGTTGCAGATCACTCTTCCGCGTCAAGGAAGGATTCAGAATCAGTACTATCGTAGCCAGACTCATCTTCTCCCTGGATGAGCCTCTGAACATCCTGTACACCGCTTCTACCGGACCTAGTTGATATTCTCCATCTTGCAGGTGTTCGTTTGATGTCTGCGAGAACATTAGTCAAGTACAACATCCCATCGACATCGTCCTCTTCCAGAAAGATATTCCATCCAAGAAAAATACGGTTCTTGTTTCCCCTATTGGAGTGGCCGCTGTATACGTCACCGCTTCGATTGTGCCCGTCTAAGGAATCTAGACTTTGAAGATAGACCACAATTCCAGCTTGGGGTGAGTACGTTATGTCATGTGCATCGATCATCTCGCTGGTACAACCTCTCCGGAGCAGCTCCAGATGCTCTTCGTCGTCTGAAGTCGAACGCAGTTGCACTGGTGAAATCTCCATGATCGGTTGCACCGAACGCGGTATTATATACCTACGAGCAAGATTCGGTTGATCGTCGTCACTACTGCTGTCGATGAGGTCGTCATCGACCTCACTGCTACCATCAATGTCACTATCGCTTGAGTCCATTATACGGTAGGGCAATCGATACCGAGGTGCTCTGAAAGTGATTTCCAAGTTGTCTTCGTCGTCGTCGTCGTCGGATTCATGGTTCAAGGCCGAGTCGAGATTATCATTATCATCCTCATTGTCTGTTTCGTCTGATTCGTCATCTTCAGACTCATCAGGCTCGCTTGGAAATATGCCTTTCCAAAGATCGTCCCTAGAAAATCCAGGACTATCCTGAATGACGGGTACTTTGCCACCTAAGTTGATAGATCGCAACTTTAACAAAGTGGACGCTACAGCCTTAACCATGTAGGCAGGCGCGGGCCGATGCTTAATGACCGTTCGACAGGAGGGACAAGACTTGGGCCGCAGCAGGATATGGTCATTCACATCTTCCGGGTCTGCATCCGAATCATCCAACGTAGACGGAGCCCTTCGAAACCATTCTTGTAGACATTGAAGACATAGGACATGGCCACATGGGGAAAGACTTTTCTTTAAATCAGCTTGATATGAGAGAAAACATAAAATGTTGCTTACGCATATGGTTCATCTGGAAGGTCCATGCATATTTGGCAATTAATTGCAGATTCAATCGTTGACAGAAGCTATCACTCAAGAGTTCGGTAAGAGGTGGATATTATTTTTGATGACCGAGGGTACCTCATCTTTCTTCTTGCAAGTGTCTTTCAAAGTTAGGACTTCTTGTTCTTGTACGTGTAGAAACTGCTTTAGGTGTCAAACAAGTGGGACATTGTACACAAGTGCCGAGATACTGACAGACAAGGTTGAGCTCAATTCGGCCTTCATCTCTTCGATTTTCTGGTTCAGGACGAGATTCGATTTAGACATACATAGGTTCGATAGGTGTCAAGTCCACATACCTTGAATTGCTGTTGGGTTGCTAATTTATATTCGTGTAAGGCATTTTTCAAAGCATCAATCTCCTTTCTCAAACTCGCATGTTCGGCTGGCTTTCCTTCAAACCGGCTACCAGAATGGTCAATGTGAATGTGCGGATATTGTGGAGAGTGGGTGCCCCCATTCTTGTGTGATATTTCATGAAAATATATTTGATCCGAAGTATGAACCAAAGTATCGGTGACAGAAGGAGCTGGCTGGGAACGAGTTATAGTGCTGGCCATCGTAATTTCGGAAACATCCTTCTTCTTTTGAGCACGAAGAGCAGACGGCTCAAGAGGTATCGGTTTATTTTCCAAGTCCTGGTTCTTGGACCTTTCATCGCAGCCATGCCCAGGGCAATTTCGACGGCGACTTCGATCTCTGCTCCTCGCCATAAAACCTTCCCCAGCCGACACTATGTTGACATTAGAGCATTCCATAAGCTGAGCTACCCGGCGCTGTATGGTCTCACTTCCAGATCGCACTCTAGTTTGAGTATTTCGATGAGGATATCTCACAGTACTATCTGGCATTGTCGTTGAGGCGGGCGGAGGTCGGCGAGCTTGAACTAGAGCTTTAACTTGAAATCTCCTAGCTTGTTGCTGACACCCTGCTAGAGCCTGGAAGATAGGCTAAGCGTGCAATACAATACCAGATATGTTGTTGCGAGTCTGCGAAATCGTCCGAAGAGCACTTGGTCAAAGTTCTCAGCCTCCCTAATGCATTGGAATGATAAAGCTGACGTGGGAAAGTACTTGATCGCTAAGATTTCAATGATTAGATTAGATGAACCTTATCGACTCAAACTTAGAAGTGAACGGCCGAATCGATTTGGCGATGTCTAGTACCGAAATTTTATTCCACCCGAACTTGACTCATAACTACATCCATCTCCAAATCTTACCCACATAAAATGCCTGCAAACTCTGGTCGTGTTCTCCTCGCCTACTCTGGAGGCCTCGGTGAGTCTTTCCAATCATATCCGATGTGTCTTGTTAGACTAAAGGGGTGGTTTCTGTAAAGATACATCGTGTATCCTTGCCTGGTTGATTGAGCAGGGGTATGAGGTCTACGCTTTTATGGCTGATGTTGGTCAGGAAGAGGTCGGTAATTCATCCTCGAAATCGCGTAAAACTCGCTATATATCATTCATCGTCAGGATTTCGCGGCTGCAGAAAAAAAGGCTCTCAAAGTCGGAGCTAAGAAGTTCTTCTTGCAGGTAATGTGGGTTTCCTTTGAAACCTATACTTATCTAAATTTATTTCAGGACTTGAAACGCGAATTCGTGACTGAGTTGATCTACCCAGCCGTTCAGGCCAACTGCATCTACGAGGTAAGCTTAGATGGCAGGACGAGGCAGGAATTTACACATCGGTAACTCTTAAAATGTAGAATGTCTACCTTCTCGGAACTTCTCTCGCTCGCCCAGTTATTGCTCGTGGGATGATCGAAGTTGCAGACAGGGAAGGGTGCGAGTGAGTGTATGCGAATTTTACAATGCTATCGTATCGTTTATAAAGGTTCGTAGCTTTGTTTCCCATGGATGCACAGGCAAAGGAAACGATCAAGTTCGTTTCGAACTTGCATTCTACGGATTGAAGCCCGACATCAAGGTTATCGCTCCATGGCGCATTCCTGGTATGTCACGAACTGTCGGGATAAAGGCGTCAGGGGCTAAGAAATATTATACTCAGAATTCTACAACCGCTTCCCTGGCCGTCAAGCTCTTCTTGCGTATGCAGAACAGCAGGGCATTCCTGTTGTACAGACTGCTTCCAAGCCCTGGTCAACTGATGAAAACTTGTTCCACATCTCCTACGAAGCCGGTATCTTGGAGGATCCCAACACCACTCCTCCCGCTGACATGTGGAAATTAACTACTGCTCCTGAAAAGGCACCCGAAACTCCTGAACGCATCGCAATCCAGTTCAAGGCCGGTCTCCCCGTCCGTGTTGTCGTCCCTAGCGACGCCAAGGAGTATACCGATGCTGTCGACATCTTCAACGCCCTCAACGCCCTTGGAAGGAAGCACGGTATTGGCAGGATCGATATCGTTGAGAATCGATTCATCGGTGTCAAGTCCCGCGGATGCTACGAGACGCCTGGAGCCACTATTCTGCGTGCTGCTCATGTCGACCTTGAGGGCCTCACTCTCGACAGGAACGTCCGTGCATTGAGAGATCAATTTACCACCATCGAGTTCAGCAGAATCCTCTACAACGGCCACTTCTTCACCCCCGAGCGCGAATTTGTAACTAGCTCCATCCCTACCAGTCAGAGGACTGTCAATGGATTGGTCCGATTGAAATTGTACAAGGGCAATGTTATCATCGAGGGACGCGAGAGTTCCGAAGTGCGTTATTATTTCGATCCCTTTTCTCTCCTACGATTGCTGACCTGTTTATCCTTCAGGGTCTTTATGATGAGCAACAGTCCTCCATGGACGAGCTCGGTGGATTCGAACCCACAGACACCTCCGGATTCATCCAAATCGAATCCATTAGAATCAAAAAGTGCGTTAAATATGTGTCTTCAAATGCAAGAAAATCTTATAACACCATGCAGGTGGGCCCAAGCCAACATCCGCAAAGGACAAGCCGGTGTTGGCCCCAAAGATGTCTATGGCAGCCGTGTCTAATCTAAATTCCTTTCTCATCTTTTGCTTTTTCACATCTACGAGTCTTCAATGTACTGCTGCTGTTGCTTCCCCAATAGCCTCTTTCTTCCAAAATCAGGGCGTAAAATCCCTAGTAAAGATTAATTTTGTAATACTGTTTAAACAAATAGATACGATTAAGAACAGCTGTATCCAGCTAATGCAATCCCAAAGATGTGCGATGTGCTCGCGCTCGTGAGCGCCAACCTGTGCCCAAGTTGATACCGGGTCAATAGCTCGTTGGTGCCTTATACATGATCCTGATGCCTCAGGACGCACTGAAAATTGAGAGTGGAAGTGTGGTTGTGGTCTTCATTGACTGTCGGAATCACGGAGCACCATTGCCATGGCCGCTGTTGATCTCCAGATGGGAATTGACGCGATATAAAACCGTGCTCGAGCCTCGAAGTATAACGGTCCATCAGGTAGCACATGCCTGACTAAAGGTGTTTGCCTACAGCATGTGAGGTGGAGACGGATGAGAGTCTTCAAAGTTGGCCAAGATAGGCAAACCGATAAAGAAAAACGAGGTCCGACCGAATTTCATTAGCCCTTCCTTCGCAAAACCCCCGCACTCGTGGTTGATTGGTGAAGCAGATCCTTTTTCTTGAGTTCGAGTTTGACTGCATTATAAAACGTCTCTGGTGGGATGACCCTCTCACGATTGCCCACGGCGTAAAGTTTGAGGTCCCAGGTGATGAAAAACGTTGCTCCTAATAGTGCAGCCTTCTCAGCATCTATGGAGACACATACACGATCGATATGATTAGGAATTCGAAGACCTATAAATTCGTCGTTTAATTGGCAGACCTTTTAGTAAACGGAAAGTACTCACTGCTATATACCCGGCCTTCCATGGTACGGAATAAAGGTATGACGTGATCATCACTCTCACTAATACCAAATTGACCTGGAAAGCATACTCAGAGAACATTGAATATCAAAAAAGGGTCAGTCTTACGGATGGAATTCCATTGCTCAGGATGGCAAACATATGTTACCCTTGGTAACTTTGCCATATTAAGAATTCTATGACTTCGACTGTCAACGCCCTTTTGCGGATGTTATGAGCCTGATACACCAAAAAAAACAGACAGAACACACGCACAGGTATGTTGTGACCTCTCCTTGCTCTAACCCACCAGGACTCCTTCAGGGTCCCGTCTATGTATTCCGGCAACCGAGCCAGTTCAAAAGCGTCCATGGGATCGTCATGACATGCGGCTGCGAATTTCTTGAAGTCGTAATCTCTGTAAAATTCGTGGCGAAGCTAGTCCAACTACCATTAGTTTTTCTGGGAAGTTGTAGAACATAGCCAGGACATACAATATCCATCACGCGCACGAAACCATCTGGAACTATTTGATAGCCCAAATCTCTAGCAGTGTGTCGAAGAATTTCAGCAGTAATTGCTGAAAACACGTATTGATGTGTCATGACGGTGGGCGCAGTCTTTCCCTCCTTAACATGTTTCTCTGCCGGAAGCTTCTGGATGGTATATTCAGGATGACTGGGAGGTGGTGCGGGTGAAAACGTTGGTTTCTTTCCAGCAACAGTATTAGTTTCGGGGGCGGCGTCTGACACAACCTTTTTTCTTGACCGTATGAAGTTCATGTTCAGAAAAGGCTTGACCAAAAACGGAGAGGACTCAGATGTTCCAGACGATCCATATCTCTTCTCCGCCCGATTGAAAACATGCGCCGCATTTTTTTGACGAAGTGGATATAGAAGAGGAAGAGACAACTGTAACGCGTGCCGGATAGTTTGAGTGTATTGTCCACATCTGACGGCTGCAACTTGCATGTCGTGGCAGATGGGTATGTGCTAAGGTCAACTTTCCCTGTCCAGTCTACGGGCAAGAAAACCAGCTGCCGACAATGAAGAACATACGGGACGGGTGGATTTTGTGGAAGTAAATTCAGTCACCAGCAAAATTTGGTGACCTCTATTGGTTTGCGATCACGTGTCAATATGTTCGCGTTTAACCCCGGCCTATCCGTCGGACCCCTCCGGAGACCGAAGCCAAATAGCTAGCTTCTCCAGGGAATGCTGGAAGAGTATTAAATTACACATGGCTTTGGCACTCGAAGCATCATTTTAAGAGAAGGAAAATGATACAAGAAATTTCGAGGAGTAGAATTATATGAGAGGAAGTATATGCTTTTAGTACAGTAGTAGTATTATTGATCTAATAGTTTTTTTTGTCAAGTTCTCTTAAACGACACGAGCTTTCTTTGCTTCTCTACGAGCTTCGGCAGTTTTAGATGCTGGACTTGGACCTGGAGTGGATTGTCTAGTATTGTAGCCAGAAGGGGCAGCACTCGAAGGGGTAGACTTGGGTATACCCAAACTGCGTTTTAGTTCTTGAAGCCATTTCCCGCCTTCGGCGCCATCGAATAACCAGACGTGACTAGTAAAACAAGAAGGAATATACGTTTCCGTCAGCAAACAAAGGAATGCAAAAAAAATAATTCTACGCCTACCTATCGCCAATTCGTTCTGGAGGGGGTGGGGGCGTTTGAGTTGGAGTAGCATCCGACTCGTCGCCCGATGGTCTCTTCTTGGAATTACGACGAGGGGGCTGTAGTCTCGTCACTGAAGAATTTAGCGTCGTTGCTGTTGCTTGAACCTGCTCCTTGGGTAAAGGCAGTTCCCAACCCAGTTCTTTGCAAAGATGGAGCACGATGTTATCGGCATTCCCGAGAAGTACGATCTGTAATTTCACAATAAAAATATAAGGACATTTGATACGAGAATTGTGGTTTACAACATGGGAATGAAAGTCGGACGTACGTCTGGATTAATGTGGCGTATAGGAGTTTTGTTGATTAGAATCTAAAGAGGCACATGAACGAGATGGTTAACGCTATACGAGCGCGATTTTCATGAATGACTATCAAGCCTATCTACCTGTGGTATTGAGTGCGGTAGATGGGCTGCATCAGAGAGTCAGCTTGGACTGACAGTTGCAAAGTTTGGTTCGGAGACTTACAAAGAATCTCGGCAACGGGAGAGACCTTCAAGGAGGTACCAATCACAAGGAGCAAGTCGACTTTCCACCTATCCTCCGCCAGCGAATGATCAAAAGCGTCCGTAAGTTTCTCGCCGAAGAAAGTTATGTCTGGCTTTTGCGAAATTTTGATCAGCGCTCATCTTGCCGTGTTGACCCTGTAAAAGCAGAGAAAACGCATACTTTCATAATACCAGCAGGATATTGCGGAGCGTCACTTTCGTCTTCGACGTCACTATCCCACTGGCCTTTCGCCTTTTTCTTGCTTGTCTTCTTGGGCTTGATAGGAATAACAGGTGTCGCATTACAGCTTTTGCACAGTGGTACCTTATGGTTGAGAATTTCAGCCTCGATTTCGGTACCAGGAACGCGCTGGCGGCAAAGAAGACAGCTAGCGGTAGCGAAAGAACCATGGCATTGAAGAACCTTCTTGACACCCGCCAAGGTCTCCAATGTGTCTATGTTTTGCGTATAGTTCTAGAAACCTGGCCATATAAATAAACTAATAAGGTAAAAACGGAGAAGATTACCCTCAAGAGCTGTCACAGAAGGAAAAAAATGAGCGATAGGAATGGGCGTAAACAACCGAATTTGTTACCTTGCCCTTATCTTCTATCAATTTTATAAACCGGTGACACGGAGAGGGTACAAAATTGGAAGGATATATTTGACTGGTTCTCCTTTAAGGTTCTTTTTTCTCGATGTTGGAAAGGGGATAGATACCTTGCAAAAGAACTTTGTAAGGTAATTAGTTTCCGAGCAAGCCGATCTCTGCGATTTCCTTGTATACTCACTAGAATACTTTTGTTTTTTTTTTAAAAAAAAGGAAAAAGTGTATCAGTCGTAATGTCCATACTATCGGAATTTCGATTTTACCTGATGGATTTTCTCGGAAATAGTTGATATCAAACCTACACATATGAAAATATTCTTGATTTGGCCGAGATACTTGGGAATTCCTTTCTTACATTTGCTGAGGATCATCGAGATCATATTCGCCTCTTGTTTTCAGCGATGAGTACAGGCCATCCCGAGACCGGAAGTCAGGTATTCCGCACGACACGCCTATTGGCAAATAGTAAGTGGTGTTGTAAAACATAAGGTGATTAGCTCACTAATTCCAGCTCCTGTGAGTATTAAGATACGCTGAGACCTACTGATAAGGTCCACTGCGTCTTGGATGGTATTGTACTGCGGTAACTTGTCGCGTTTACGAAGTCTGTTTGTCTGAGGTTTAGAATTAAAACAGCGGAGAAGATCTCTGGCATACACATGAGCCAAAGCCACTCGAAGAAAATACAACATCGTTTTTGGCTTCCTACTTTGTAATTCTGGACACTGGGTAATGATGATTCAGAACCAATGCAGAACAGAAAGGCCGCGATGAAATTACCAGCTGGATTCTAAACGCCTCCAAAAGTTTTAATACAGGTATGTTGCGGGTTTTAACATATTCCTCTATAAATGCTGAGGAACCTATTACTCGTTCGTTAGCTCCTACCACCATAGAAAAAGCGCACAGTAAGCCGACCTCGCTCCTTCAGGAGGTGAGTCATCTGTTTTACTTCTTGCTTGCTCCAAGTTTCATTTTCTACAATATATATATAAGTCAGCACCATTATCATCGAAGTGATTATAATATGAACCTTGAGAATTGCTACATTCTTGGGCTAAACGAAGAAAAGTCATCGAAATATCCTGTTCGTCATGACTCTCTTCGTCATGCGAGTCTTCGTCGTGGTCATGGCCGTGTTGCGAGTCAGGAACGGCATCACCACTCCCATTATCATCGCCCTCGTCAAAGTTTAAAACCTCCAATATGTCTTCAATTGTTTCCATATCGGCGTCGACGTCTTCAGAAGCCTCCAAAAACGCCTGAACTTGGTGGGCCAGAATTTCATTGCTGGCAGTGATTATTTGACGATCAGAAGAGCCGAGTGCATCGGCATGCTCAGATTCATGCACCGTATGCTCCGAGTCTAGAGTTACTGACACTTTACTAGAATCTAGAGGGTAATGAGGTAATGGTTACTGGTTAGCTACGTCTAAGTCCACTGTAGTAAAGAAAGAGCACACGGACTCATCATAAATAGGGTGAGTTCGTCAGAATGTATGGATTTTTTTTTGGGATTTGATGGGCGAGAAAGTATCGCTTGATACGGCTTTGGTTTCCGGGAGATAATCTTGAGCGTGTTCTTGGTAGTTAACAGAGCGGGGTCGGAGACATCAAGTAAACACAGCAAAATCCACACGGCTCCCGGGCCGCCAGGGTTACTTTATTAGTAATTTTCTCCCCTGCAGCGCTTTTTGCTGGCACGCGCTCTATTCACCTATATTCATATTCTCACAAGTAAACACTGCAAAGGAAATTATCTTTCCAAGTTTGTCTTTCGGTGAGCTCGAGGCGAATGGGTCTATCTGTAACGGACCTAATTCGCTTTCATCGTATCCGAAGCCTGAAGGTCTTTCAAAATCAAGCATCTAACGATCTGACCGATGCTTACCTCGTAATTCGATTCTGGGTATGTGATATCGCAGTCGGGATGGCTACCCTCCTTTATTACGGTACCAACCTTAAACGGATTCTTCTCCTGCCGCTTGAAGATCAGGCAGAACCAAGGCAGAACCGAAATTGTAGCTCGCGGCCCTGATAATAATACGATATCCAGATCTAAACCAGGCTAACTGTCACCCCGATCCTGGCTAGCGGTCAACCGAAAAAGGATCGTGCTATATTGTACCACCACATAAGAGGACCAATGGATTCAACTTGGCCTGCCCAACCCCTTCCTCAGAAACCTAACATGACTTCTTTCGATTCTTACAACGCCAAGACTACAAGTATTAATGTAGCACTTATTTTACTTTATTCCTCTATTTTTTCAGCGTGCTTATGACCCTTTGTTTGCTAGTATCCATGGCCAGCAGAAGTCAACGGTATAGAACGCATAGCTCTCTCTGCTCAGGGTGATCTTCAAAGGGTCTTGAGGTTAGTTACGTTTAGCTTTTACGTGTCAAAGTGAACCATACTCAACATCCATCATATTTACGTTTACTAGTGCATTTTTCGCGCGGCCTATCGTCGTTGGCCTGGTTTACTCTCAGACAACGCGCCAAGAAAACCCCCAATCGCCGTTTGAGCCAATTACCACGCCGACTCGATGTATCATTGAAACAACCTCGCCCGAGTCACCAATTGTACAGACTCGACAAGTACACCTTCAATGCGACGGTAAAGTCGTCTGCACAGCGACATCAACGGTCCGCATCACATCCCCAGAATGTGCCCATCTTTTCCTCGAGGAAAAATACGCTATCGGGCAGATGTTCAGACGCCTCGGAAAAGTTCCTGTCTTCGAACTGAAAACCGTTGGATTCGGTCGTGTCACAGAAGACAAGAGCACTTCTTCAGTATCATCCAGCTGCGAAGAAAAACAACTTTGGAGGAGATACACTCTCGTCATACCTCATTTTGAATGCGAAATCCTCGAAGTATTTCCGTCAAGGGAGATGTTCACTGCTGGCGAGAAATGGTTGAATACTGACGATACCGACCTTGGCGTCTCGGAGTTGCTTGTGGCGAGTAAGGGCGTCGGTGAGGCCCCTTCATTGCTCAAGCAGAGTATTAATATCGGTCTGGCTGTCGGCCTCTTCATCACCCTTTTTTATGAGGTCGCTATGTACAACAGCGGCCGTTCTAGATTCTGTTAATTTTCTCTCCTAATTTCTTACATTACCGTCCTTCGCCTTTGTTTTTGGTATCACGGACATTGCTTTCTAGTTTGTAACTAAAGCTCTCTATAGAATATTATCTTGATTCATTCATACCGGCGACACATCCCTTCCGATTCCGGTTATCACCCAACAAGACTGAAAAGGATATACCATAAACAATGCAGTGTCGGTCGGAAATTTACTTAAAGGGCGCTGGTGTCGATGCTCGACATTTGGATGTAGAACGTTCGATACTTGGGCCATTTATCTTTATCACCATCTAAATTCCATGTTATCACGGACATTACTTTGGAATTCGTACCTGCAGCTCTCTATAAAATGTCATCTCGGTCGGAGATTAATGCAACGCTGGTATGTATCACTTAAGAGCGCTGGTGTCGACATTTGGACGGGGTAGCACCCGTGGACCGTATGGTGTTCGGTTCTTGGGCCCTTTACGTTCAATATTGGTTTTCATTCCCATCTCAAAATCAAGTACCACATGGAAGAAACCCATAGGGTATGATTGATATCAAGTTACAGCTTAAAGGAAATACCTATGTGTATACTAAGTAGGCATATACAAAAATTGCAGGACGACGCTCGTCATTCGGAGAAGTTGTAGTCCCCGGATTGCATATCCAAGCATATATCAAGGAACAATGCATCTGATAGGAATAATGAGATTGTGTATGCTTGCCAGTTTGATTTCATGAGCGGTGAACCCGTGCATAGCTGACAGTCTAGCAAGACCAAAAGATTTTAGAGTAAGATGAGGTGACTTTGGGTGGAGATAGATTGAAGATAGATCCTCTAATTGGGTCGGAGAAGGTGAGGCACCATGACCTTGAAAGATATGCAGCGATAACCGCGATTTGAAATGCTGGAAGAGTTTGGCCATCTTGAAATATCATGATCATAATTACTAGTAGATCACGATGAAAATAAAATAAAAACTTACAGGCACATTATACACAAATAAGAGTTACAGTTCACTTTATATTCCTCATGGTACCATGCAACCTAATCCACCGATGCCGATATCGTCATTGATGATTTGTTCGTAGTGGGAGGATATTCGATAGGTAGCACCCTTCCAGGTGTTACGATTCTGTCCATTGGCGTAGGACACGTAGGACAGTACACTTGATAAACAGCGTTGTACCACCACCGACGGACGTAATGATCCTATTAGTAATAAGAAATAGTACGATCAGATTTGCGAGAGGAAGGAGTAGATAATGACATACCACACCAAACATATTCCTGTAGTCAACACTCGTACGTCGATGTTTTGGGTACTTCCGAACAATATCCCAACTGTCCACAAATGCGCCCCATAGGAAAATGATGAGAAGAGCTACTGCAAAGGCTTTGATGAAACGTTCCGCTGTGCTAGGTCGTGGGGGTTGTGCGTGGACTTGGATCTCTGAAGTGTGTATGGCTTGGTACGAGGATATCGCTGTAGAGGATGCGGTATATGGTGGCGGCGGAGCAGCTGGGGTACTCCCCACGCTAGTTGACGTATTTGCGACAGCGCTTTTCAAAGGAGACTGTTCCGTCGGAGACGTAGGATCAGAGTCTGTGATAATCATCACAAATATCTGAACGTTGAGGACTGCAGAGTCAAGGTAACACTGAAGAAGTAAAGTAAGAAGGCTTAAAGCTGAGTTCGACGATGAGAGAAGGGGAAAGAGGACGTTTATAGAGTATCTTGTTTCTTGCACATACTGGACTGCTGAATCCCTTTATGATTGCACGATGTGTCGGGACTCGGCAGAAACCCGGCCGACGTAGACGGCGAAGGTTAACCCATTCGATATGTCAGATGATTGGAGGAAAGTATGGGACAACAGCTGGCTGCGCTGCGCGCGTGATCTTCTTTGCTATCTAAATGATAGAAGGTGAGAAATGTATCAATATTTGCAGAGCTGGATGGAATAGACGTGGGTAATACTGATGTCAGAAAGACGATGCAATTGTATTCATGACAAGCTTAAGGTATATTTGTTTCAATGAAACGTGGACCTCTGTAATGCGTGAGAAGCATTATACAAAGGCTTAGAGTTGGTGACTGTGCCCGAGGGAAGTCCTTGGACATTAATACGGGCGCCTAAAGTCTCAGACTCCGAGTCTGACG
>Ga0247779_1000891_pt1 | contig 15697 bp, 18 predicted proteins | sample UWRJL221509R5_FD_179925 | JGI IMG/M metagenome (GOLD analysis project Ga0247779, IMG submission 179925) | Plant litter microbial communities from Arlington Agricultural Research Station in Wisconsin, United States - UWRJ-L221-509R-5 | ecosystem: Environmental > Terrestrial > Plant litter >... | reverse complement strand
ACTTTGTAAAAGATCTATATAAAATCAGGTAATGGTCAACTTCGGGATAGAAAATAGTTCAAACCTCTTGTCCACCATTGCAGGCATAAAATCCGCCCACAAAATTAAAAACAAGCTCTGATCCAAGCTGGCTATCTTGGCTGTTTGATTGGATCTGAAAGGTGTTAAACGAGCCACATTTGTTCGTGCTCGACCCTTGAACAAACGTAAGAGCACCAAAAGTCTGACATCCATTTGGGCCAGGCAACGTGTTTATGAGAGGACGATATGGGAGGTTGTTGCCATTGGGGTCATAAATCGCCAGTGTTCCTTGTGAGAAGTAGAACCGAGCAAGTACTCCGCTGCATACGAGAGAGGCACTTCCTCCTCCACTTGCGTTCATACGTATGGGCTATATCATAAATAAGTATCTAGTAGATATTTGTGGTTATAACAGAGACCTCTAAGGGTCGACGACTCGACGCACCAGGAGGTTTGCATACGAGCTACCGGTCGATACTAGATAGAAAAGAGGAGTGTCGGCATTAGGGACCGTCGTTGCTTCCGCAACGATGAAAGCGCACAAAAAGTTCAGAGTCAAGGCGAACTTCATTGAAAAGGGGAGAAGAAAGGGATACTTGATATAACGCGTTTAGTCACCGTTATAATACGTAAGGAGAAGGAATCAGCAACCGACCATAAAGGTGTTTATGCAAGGAGTGTAAGTGAAATTGTACGAAATGATCACGATCTTTCGAGCTCTCTTTGACGTTTTCAACACGTTGTACGTGTGTTACGTTCAGAAGTATGTGCTAATAAAATAATATACCTTCAACATAACGTGGCGCTGATCGGTAATGGAGAACGAGGCGCACCGATTCTAATCCCACACCGATTGTTGAGTAAATATGTTGGTAAGCATCGACGAATGTTATGCGGCTTCTTGGAATCATGCAGTATTAAAAGAGAAGGATTGATTCATTATATGTACAGGACGAAAAATAGGGAGCATATAATTTCGTAATGTGAGTCATGCAAGAAAGGAAACTAGCAGTACACTGTTGCAGTTGATGATGAGCAAAAACAGAAGACGATTGAGCGAATAAGCGAGTATTTAACAGTACGTGTTTGATGATGAGAATGGGTATACATCTTGGACCACCTGGGTTCAATGTTCATGATATGGATTGAAGGGACACTTCCTCTAGGAGTAGGTCTGGGTGATAGTGTGAGCTCGACGTGAGAAGGGATGTATTTTTTGCACGCCATGACGTTCTCCAGCGAGCTTATTGATGGCATTCAATAAGTCCGCGCGGCGAAGAGGTTCTGCAGAGTGGTCAATGACAGGAATATATACATATGGAGTGCGACTCACTAGTAATATGGTCATCCATGCCTGCCTGCAAGCAACGCTCGCGATCACCAATCACTGAGATTTCGTTGTTAGTGACGGTAACATAATCATGAAAAAATATATAGATATACTAACTCGCATGCGCAGTCAGGGCAATGATAGGCGTTGGTGTAAGATTCTTCTGTAACTCGTAAGATCTAATAAGTTCTGTTGCTTCCATGCCACCCATGAACGGCATGGAGACATCCATCTAGAAAGTAGACAGTAAGACATTACAAAAGAAGCGAGGTATATATAAACGTACGAGAATGATGTCGAAAGGTTTGCCTTGCGCGACCCGTCCTTTGAACGCATCAACAGCCAAGCTTCCGTTCTCCGCAATCTCGACAGTGTGGCCATACTTCTCCAAGATTTTGACTGCGAGTTTCTGATTGACCAAATTGTCTTCGGCGAGTAAAATGTCGAAAGTAACATCATTCGGTGCCGACACCGGGCTGACAGTGTTAGACTCGAGGGCAGAGATGAGTGCAGAAGAGAGGTCTTGTGCAGTGACAGGTGTCGTGACCTGTGAGCTGATGCTATTGTCCAAGCACCATTTGACTGCGAATATACAGGTCAACATCAATTAAGAATGAATGAATCACCCAATGAATGACTCACGATTTAAACGAGGCATAGATGGTGCGAGAAGAACAATAGGAATGTAACGAAGATGCTCATATTCGCGAATGAACTCCGTCTGCAGCCAAAATCGGTAAAGAGACGAGAAAGGATCACGATATAACGCACCAATGATGGATTGTCAACGACGATAGTGTCGATATGGGGGCATCGCTCTTTATCAGCGACTTCCTTGACTTCATGAACCACATATGGTCTAAGACCAAGCTCTTTGATGCGGTCCACAACACCAGTCTTATCGAAAAGAGTATCGACGAAGAGAATGGTCCGCTTGGCGAAAGCGGCCATCTTACTCAGGGTAGCGTCCATTGTAGAATGACTGATCTGGGATGTAATAGTGAAGAAGAACTTGCTGCCCTTGGCCACCTCACTTTCGACCCACATATTGCCCTGCATGAGAGAGACGAGTCGTTTGGAAATGGAAAGACCCAATCCTGTGCCACCGTACTCCTGTTACACAAAAGGTCAACAAATATACCAATGCACGATTCAAATACAGGACGTACTCGAGTGGTGGATCCATCAGCTTGACAGAACGTGTCGAAGATCAGATTGAGCTTATCTTTGGCGATACCAATGCCAGTATCCGTTACACAGAATTCCAAGGTGACACTCTGATCATCGAGGGCTAAAAGTCGAGTGCTTAGAGCGACGTGACCCTTGCGAGAGGCTTTAGAAGGCGTGAACTTGATGGCATTTCCGACCAAGTTTGTGATAACTTGTCGGAGACGCAATGAGTCACCAATCAATTGATCTGGAATATCAGGTTCGACGTCATAAGTGAGGTCTAAGTTGTTCTGCGATGCGCGAACGACGAGGGTCTTGAGTATACCGAAGACAGTCTGTCGAAGGGAGTAAGATACAGCTTCCATTGTCATACGACCAGCTTCAACTGGTAGGCAAGAGAAAGTCAGCTTAATTCTGATAGTTATGTTTTGAAAATTCTTACTCTTTGAGATATCCAAAATGTCATCAATAATCAAAAGAAGAGACCTAGCCAAGCTGTGAACAAGGAGCAAGCTTTCACGTTGGGATCTGTTCAAGTCGCTGTCGAGAGTCAACTCCGTCATCCCGATAATACCGTTCATGGGCGTCCTACACTCAAGGTTAGCAGGGACGTTCGATGATCAGGGCATCGAAGCAACACATACCTGATTTCATGAGACATATTCGCCAAGAATTCACTCTTACTCCTATTCGCCAACTCAGCGGCTTCCCTGGCAGCTGTATTCTTCTGGATACTGTCTCTCAAATTGAATACCATCTGATTGATCTGGGTCTTCAAGGAATCCATCTCTCCGCTGGCCTCGACAGTAATGAACCGTGTAAAGTCTCCGTCCATAGCCGCTGCCGAAATCTGCGCAAATCCACGCACTTGGGTCGTCAAATTTCCAGCCATGGTATTGACAGACAACCTGCAGTTCATAATCAATGGATTTCGTTTTCGTAACAAGGGTATTTGACTCACGTAATTTCCTGCCAAATCCCTTGCACATTGCCTACTTCAGCTTGAACACCAAGTTTTCCTTCGGTACCGACTTCACGAGCAACCTTCTTGACCTCAGCGGCGAAGATAGCCAATTGGTCAATCATGTCGTTGATGGTGTTAACCAAGCTTAACATTTCACCAGAGACTGATACACCCGTGATCTTCTGTGTCAAATCACCGCGAGCTACAGCAGTCTGAAGGAGGCATAATTCAATATAATGATCTTGAGAATAGCAACAGCATTGTGCTCACTGTAGCAACAGCGATGGTCCGCACTTGAAGCGTCAACTAGAGATGATCATACGGGCTTACATTAGCGAATAGAAATTCTGGGGAAATAAAGAAAGGCCTACATTGTTAGCCATGACGTTGACATTATCAGTCAAGTCTTTCCATGTTCCTCCTACGTTGGTTACTCTTGCTTGACCACCCAATCGACCTTCAGTACCGACTTCCCTAGCGACACGTGTGACCTCGTCGGCGAAGACACTTAACGACTCAGTCATTCCGTTGACTGTCTCTTTCAATTCCAGGATCTCTCCGCGCACGTCAACTTCAATCTTCTTGGTCAAATCACCGCCAGCAACAGCTTTAGTAACTTCTGCGATCGATCGCACTTGATTCGTCAAATTCATAGCCATAAGATTGACATTGTCGGTCAAAACCTGAGAATTGTGTTATGATTAGTTTACAATTCTGCCCCCTTCAATATACATATCGAAATAGGCGCACCTTCCACATGCCTTGTACATCAGGGACAAAGGCCTGACCACCCAAAATACCCTCCGTTCCGACCTCCAAACTCACACGAGTGACTTCGTTAGCCAAGGTGCTCAATTGGGCTACCATGGAGTTGACGGTCATCTTCAAGTCGAGCATCTCTCCTTGTACATCAACATTGACAAGTTTTCCTAAGTCGCCCAACGCCACGGCTTTCGTGACCTCCGAGATGGAACGCACTTGATCGGTCAAATTGGAAGCCATTTTCTGTTAAAAAAAGATGATCAGCATGTAACATAAGACTATAGATAGTGAACACGTACGTTGACATTACGAGTCAAATCAGCCCAAGTTCCCTGGACACCTTCAACTTTGGCTTGCCCGCCCAAGATACCCTGCGTTCCGACCTCCAATGCCACTCGCGTTACTTCTGATGCGAATGCAGACAATTGATCCACCATTGAATTTACCGTACCTTTTGTACAATATTTCAGTTAATAAAGGTGTGACCACGTATATTAAAGTAGATGCACCTTTCAAGGTCGACATTTCACCCTCTACTTGAATCTCGATCTTCTGGGTCAAATCACCGCGAGCGACAGCCGTTGTGACTACAGCAATAGACCGTACTTGATCCGTCAATGACGAACACATCCTATTGACCTGAATATGAATAGATTCGCGATGAATATTTTTTTAACGAAGAAAGAAACGCCAACTGACATTCCGAACCAAATTGAGCCAGACTCCTTCCACGTCCGGCACATGTGCTTGACCACCCAATTTACCTTGACTTCCTACTTCCAACGTGACACGAGTAACCTCTGCTGCAAGAGCACGTAATCTAAAAGAGGCTATATCGGTACATCTTCATACTGATGAGAACGGATAGCTTACCGAACCACCATTCCGTTAACAGTGTTTTTCAAATCCAGGATTTCGCCTCTAGCATCGACTTCGATTTGTTTACTTAAATCTCCCAATGCTACGGCTTTCGTGACCTTGGCTATAGACCTGACCTGGGACGTCAAATTGGCAGCCAATTTGTTGACAACGCCCGTTAATTCACGCCAGGTACCTTCGACATCGAGAACGAGAGCTTGGCCACCCAATTTGCTATTTCAAATGACCATGAGACGCTTAACCTAATTAAGACGTAGTTACGGCTCCACTCACCCTTCTGTTCCGACCTCCTGGGATACACGTGTAACTTCCTTTGCGAATTGACCCAATTTGTCCACCTACTTGCATGAGCAAAGGGAAAAAGTATGAAGCGTCACAAACATACCATAGTGTTGATAACGTCCTTAAGTTGGACCATAACGACTCCTTGCACGGGTACCGTGATCTTCTGGCTCAAGTCTCCCCGGGCGACAGCATTGCATACCCTTGCAACATCTTGAACCTGAGCCTTGAGAAGTTTAAGTTCCTCCACGGCACTCATCCCGCTTTCGAATGCAGCGGCGGCGAGAGGGCCCATAGGTACGACAAGAGGGCTTGAGCTAAGAGGAGCATCGATGCCGTTGTTATAGAGCATAAGTGGGTCAGAAATCGATTTTCCGCAAGTAGGGCAGTGAGCATGAGCCGTCGGGGGTGCTGAGTTGTATCCTCCATTAGCGTTTGCCTGAGCAAGCGCTGCCTGGTGTGCCTTCATGTTTCCGTATGCCCGTGTGAATACTTTGGATGGATCAATCGAAGATTGTAAACCGTCGAGAGAGATCGTCATGTTTGCGCCGTTTATCCGTGAGCCGTTGGTGGTAGGGTTATTATCATGGGTCCTTTCGTTGGGTGTTGAACTCTCAGACGAGTTCTCGATCTCTTTCTCGAGCTCGGCCACCTTTTCATCATCCTTCAAAATGTATCAGTGAATTTATGACTTTCAACCATGGAAAGTCATACTAGCTGGCTTCGAGCGCCATTGAACTCGGAAACTACTGCCTCTGCGGACCACATCCGTCTGGCGATCGCTGATAAAGAGCGCAGGATGTTCTCCGTCTGCCAGTCTGTCGGACCTTCATATCTCGGAATCGGGGCGCTTGCATGTGGGCCGAGTTCGTAGATGGATAGCAATGCCACAAGGTGGGTCTTGAAGGCGTCCGTAGACACGGGAGGAACCTCCTGCTCGTCAATAGCCATGACGAAGAAAGTCAGAAAGTGGTTAAGAACAAGTTCGGAATCGGCGGCTGTTCAGGGACTTGCAAATAGTAGCACGTGGTTCTATTATTGTTATTAATGCTCAGCTAATACATTTTTTATATTTCATAGCACAGTTAATCCTGTCGAGTTCCTGTACATCGACCATTTGAAAATGTACGAGAAGAAGTTTTTTATCCCGTAAGACTAGCAAATCACAATGTAAAAACGCTCAAATTAAGGATGAATAAGTAGTAATCCGACATCATGATGCGGGCTCAGGGTGCACTGCTGAAGCCTGATCAATGATCATGAACGAACACAATTCATCATCCTTGGATAACCATAAGCATGGAAAGTATACTTATTTCCGTGGAATAGCTATGTAGAGACACAGCCCATTTCTGTGGATGCCGAAATATATGTCCCTAACAGGATCGTATACTCTCGAGATGATATTGTGCCAGAAATTATTGGTAAAGAAGATACGGCATACTATGATGGAATGACGTCGTGTTCCCAGTGAATGACCATCCTGGGAGCGAAACAGCAAACGGCATGATTGACAAGGACTTGAAGGACAGTTCGAGGGACCGTATAGAACGGTGCTCCGTCTGAAAATATCTCCGCGTGGATTGAAAGGATCTCAGGTACCCAAAAATCAGTGACTGAAAGGAGCTGTGGAAAGCAGACCCGAAATCATTACGAATAGTAAGAAAAGTCTCAAAGGAAGCGTGCTGGTGAACCCGCGATTCAACGTTCAACCTTGAAAAGTCTGTTCAATGGGGGTTGCTCGGCACTGAAAACCCAAAATTTGACATGTATTTATGTATCGACTCATAAATAAGCATGAACGGCGACATTGACATGGAAAACCTGTACATCCATATCGGTGGCTAGAGGTAAACAAGAAGAAGGAAGCACAAGGTAGTAACCGAGCGATGCCACAGAGCAAAACCGCACACACATTCCTACCCGTCAAACCGTACTAGAAAGAGCGCGCCAGGTTGCTACAACAGACGCCCGACTATCACCCATGTGCATGAATTGCGTTCCGTTGTGTTTCTCATGTGTCACGATGACGCTTTATTCCAGAAATAAGTAGCCTTGGAGAAACGTGAACGTGTCAGCTATCTCTCAAAACAGAGGTAAAATAAAAGATGTACCATCGATTGCACAAAGCTAGTATGTCCATGTGTATCTGAATGTGTGCTGACCAGAAATATCGGCCGCTCAAATTTCTTGTTCGTAAGCATCTTCCCATCCACCGACGTCCTCGTCTTTATCGTCATCGCTTCCATCTTCATCCATGTCCCTATCTTCCAGCGCAAACACGCCTGTTTTCTTGGGTTTTGCGACTTCGGACACAGGTTTAAGAGAAACAGAACCTGGTTCTTCTTCCACAATGACGGTCGGCATATAGTCCGTCTTATCATCGTCCATTCCAATGGTATACAGCTCCGCGTCGTCTTTATCATCGTCGCCAGTAGTCATATGTGCTGCGACGGACGGCAACCCTCCGCTGTCCACGAAAAGGTCCTTCAGAGCATCGTAATTGATTCGTTTACTATATTTGGGATTTTTCTTGATTAGATTCCTGACCGATTCTGCGGTCGTATCACCAGCAGCTGTAGAGGCATCGCGAGGTTTGTTGTTGGTTTTTCGACGCTGGATTATTTATTTATTTTCACAAAAAAGAAAGGAAGTGTTAAAATAGAAAATAAAAAAATGGCGTAACCGAGATACGAACCTTCTTACTCTTGGCTGGAGCCGAGTTATCCGGATCGCCTTTAGCTGCAATAACCAGTTCAGCAAAAGCATCCGAGTTTAAGCGAGAAAAAAAGACCAAAGTCAAGGAAGCCGAAGGAAATACATACCTGCTAATGCTTCAAGGTAATCTTTGTTAAGTTCGACCCAAACACGTTCCTTGATCTTAACTTCTTCCTCGGAAAGAATGAATCGATCTAGTTCATCTTCATTCAATCCTGTCAGTTCATCTACAACAGTAATCTGAGCCAATCTTCTCTGTTCGGCTTCATCTAGAGCTTCAGATAGCAAGCTGCCCTGAGCATTATTCAAAAAAGTCGAAACTTCCTCCGCCAAAACTTCCGATACGGTCTCGTCAACCAGAGTGGTCGGTGGCGGCGTAAGACTTGGGGTAACCGTCGAAGATGACGAAGGAAGAGTAAGAGGAGGCATTGACTGTTCTAGTAAAGCGGGATCAATATTGCTGTCGTCTATCACGCCTGCTTGATCTACGGGTATTGACTGGATGGCATCATCCAAGATACTGCCCGGAAGAATAGATGGGTCAAGAGCTTGCCGTACAGGAGCCTCTGGGACGGGTTCTGGTTCTTCTTCATCCGAATCTTCCCCTCTTTTGCGTTTTCCTTTACGCTTCTTCTCGCCTTTCTTCGCTTTCGACTTTCCCTTTCCTGTCTCTTTATCAGGTTCCTCTCCACCTCCCTCACGGGCTAATCTCTCTGCATCTTCCTTTTCTTTCCCTTTTGTAAAAGCAGGGGGATCCATCTCTTCCTCCAGCCATACATTCCTAAAGTCGGCCAACGTCAAAGCTCCACTAGGTGTTGCCTTGAACTCGTCCAGTCTTTTCTTCAATGTCGTGTCCGCGATCTTCACGACCTGAACAATCTCTTCAACAGAACGTCGGAAATTGTTCATTCGTGCAGCCAGTAATAGAGCAGCACCACAAATACCAGCAGGTCTCCTACCGCGAGTCATCCAGTCCCGGTCAAAACGTTGTACAAGACGGACGGCATCGGAGGCTACCCTGTGTGTTTCATCTCCGAACTCGAGAAGGGCGGCAAAACGTGAGATATAGTGAGATGGGTCCACGAGAGGTAATCTTAAGTTAAGGGTCTGGACAAGTTGCAGGTATGTGTGGCCAAGCTCGAATACGTTTACCTAATGGAAGTAAGTACATCAGTTTGAAAGCATTTAAGACCAAAAGTCCCAAGCGTACCATGAGAACGTCTGAGAAATCTATTAACATGTAATTCCGTGTTTCCTTCTGTCTGCAAGCAACATATAGACAAACTGCTACCACATTCATGCTTTTCCGTCCTTTAGTAAATTTGTGCTCCACGGCGAGTGTGTATAATCTTGTAGCAGCGAGACAAACGACTTCGGACAAACGAAGAACATTTGCAATGTTTTGTATCTTCTTGCTTGCTTTGTGGGAAGTTAAATAATATCACATTCATTCAGGAAATCTACTGACCGTTGGCGATTGTCTGTTCTCTCGATTCGTTGCTCCCTCTATTTCCGTATGGCCCACTCATCCTGGCGTGAGCTTGATAATAGATGAAGAATTCAGACATCGCAAAAAAATGAAGATGGACAATGCTTACTGGCTCCTTGACCGACAAACGATCCTTGGACAATCGCAGCCCCATTGGATGCTTCTCCAAAGCCGACTTCATTCACGATAGTGTTTTCTTCAACGACTGTACCACATTGGACACAGAAACCATTTCCAGCAGCCTGGTCATATTCAATGACTGTACCTCCACAGTCAGTGCATACGGGCTGCAATATCGAGACAATAAGGGCCCAATGTCGGTGAGGTAAACAAATTGCTTGCCATCTTGTCCCGCAGAGGCCGAATGTATAATTACAAAATCTAACAAGAGAATTACTTCAAAATGTTAGAAAATTTAAGCAAGTGGGTACACACATTTTTGACAAGAAAATAAAGAAACTAATAAAGATAGAACGAACAGAAACACCAAGAAATGTAAAAGTCGAAGGTCAAAGCGAGGTAGCGAGTCACACATTTGTGACGATCTCTTCGTTATCTGATCGCGTGATTAACGGCCCGGAGGCCGGGCATAGCTATGACTTGGTTTGTGACTCAATCGCTCCTTGTACGTCTTGAACTTCCCGGCTGCGTGCTTGTTCTGTGCTAGTTTCACTTCATCGAAGATTTCTGAGGCACGGGTATCTTTGCTGAGTGAAATATAGCATCTGGAAGTCAATTGAAAGCTTGAAGAATACTTGGAAGAGCTTGCGCATAGTTCAAGAGACTGGTGTTGGAACACTGCCAAAAATTCGAGGCATTATCCTCTATTCTACCTGATGTCCCTGGATAGTGCAGAATTCCATGCTGCTGTGAGCTCTCTTCGCCTGCAGCCGTCTCTACCTTTTCACGACTAGAATGCTTGTTCTATTCATAGGTCTACGAGACTGTTCGTCTTATTCCCCTAGCTAGAGTAACGAGCTATGGTAAGTTTTGGCAGAGAGCACACATGGCTAATAAGGCTTCATATCGGCTATTGCAGGGCATATTGCAAAGCTCATTGGGATGCCCAATCATTCTAGACATGTGGGACAAGGTAATCTTTACTTTGTTTATTGAGATCATTGAATCATGCTGAACGCATATCTTTATGAAGCGTTGAAATTCTTACCACTCAACCCAAACCCACCTATTCCATGGCATCGTGTTATAGGAGCCTCTGGTACTATTTCTTCTCGGGGACCCGGAACCGATGGCGCCCAGCGACAACAGGATGCATTGATCGCAGAAGGCGTAGAAGTCACAGCTGGAAGGGCTGGTGAGCTCCGTGTTGACCTCGGTCGTTATGGATGGTTTCCTTCTGCGGCAGAGATTGGGAATGATGAGGAAGATGAGGATAATTGAGAAACCGCGCTCTCTCTACTGTTTGTTCATTATCATATGAAGGAAGTAGACATAAGTTTTGAAAGACTATATATACAATTGAAATTCTTAGGCCTAGAGAAGACGAACAAAAAACATACAATGCAGGAACTCGAGCTGAAGGAAAATATTCAGCCCAACGAGGAGTCACTAAACGAGGGAAAGAAAGCATTAGTACCACTATTGACCCCTTCGCCGTTAGAATCTTCGGGAAAGGGGAAAATCAAGTTATCAAAGAAATCAGCGGATGGGACACTATTACTATATTCGCCCATTTCGCCAGCTGTTATTTGTAATTGTTCTTCCAGCGCTTGCATGGATATGGAGTCAAGATATGCTGGGTCGAACGTCGGCATGGAAGGCCCAGAAGACTGAGGAGGAAATGCATCGGGAGAAAATAGCGGTGCACAGAGCTGAATATAAAGCTTCAGTAAATGACACTCGAAGTACGAGGTAGAGGGTACACATACCAGGTCCGCATTGTTATCATCCAAAGGCAAACCCATCAGGAAAGGATCGTATCGCATATTTATCCAATCCGGAGGAACAGTAAAGTCTGGGACTGGATAACTGTTGACAGGTATATCATGAATAAACGATCCAAAAGGCATGCCGTTGACATCGTTTGAGTTTCCGTCCTCTGGTACCAATGAAGTTGTAGGAATTGACCTAGCCACTGTGTTACATTCCTCACTCGCGCGTTGCTCCTCAGCAGCAAGGTAGTGTTGGTTGACGATGTCTTCAAAGAAAGTTGGATTATCTTCCTGGGGGTTCAACTCGTATGGCGGTGGAGGAAGGTCATCAGGATCATCCTGCTGCGATGTGCTAGCCTTGTTGAGGCCATCGACGTCAGTGCAAGGGTTTTGTTGGTTTTGAGAGTCGAGGTAACTCTGGAGAGCCATGTGAAGGGCCCGTTCCAGAGACAAGTCAGTCGGTTGCCAATCGTCTGCACGGTCGCCCCCAGCTTCAACTTCAGCTTCGTCGTCGCCGTCAGCATCGTCGCCTCGTTTGTCTTTGTGGTTACGCATCCCAGGTCGGTACATAGGATACGCTCTGCGATGATTTGCTTTCTCTACCTCGGCCATCTTCACCCATGGTGACTTCTGTTTCTTGCTCATTGCCTTCCACACTCTTCCGACGATGCGCGAGATATTTCTATGGTCGCTTTCTACGCTACTGGGTATATTGCCCTGCTTGACGAAGTCGCACCTGAAGAGTATAAAGGCATTTCGTGGACGAGGTATATGGCCTAACGGTTTCTTTCGTGCATGAGACTTTTTTGTTAGGTCGGGAGATGGGTCGTAGGTGGGTATTGGAATTGCCTTGCTGTGTGCCCGAGGACGGTTCAAAATAGTCTCGACTGTGATTTCTTCTGGAGTAACCCAACCATCTGAGTAGTCGTCGTCGTCAGTCGTCGTCCTGATGTCTGCCATGATAGCTGGTCAAAGAGATTCGATAATGTAGTGATATAAAGACCGGTGCCGGAAGAAGTGAAGATTGATAAGACTTGGCGAAGATAGCGAGAAGGCGTCCAACACGATGCAGATTAGTTCTGGAAAACACTGGCAGTTCTTCTCGTCGGAGATTTTGCTACTATTTAACAGCGTGCAAAACACGTTGCGAAGACCGGGTAAAGAGAGGGACCACAGCAGCAAAGCCGCCTGTCCTATTTTAAACGTCAATTTCAGTTGAAGAAGCTAAAACAAGGAAGTGACGTTACAATCGGGTCGGCGCCTCCCAAAGAATGAGACCTTGAGAGAAACATTGCTCTAGTGTTAATTTCGACACCACCACAGTGTGATTGACACTTCAAAGGTTCAAAGGGAAGGTTGTATATCGTTGTCTTGGTTGTGACGATCGGGTTGATTGAAACTCACAAGTCCGAAAATGTGGGTAATCCTCCAAGGTTCCGTGTGGGTTCGTCACAGAATTGGATCTCAGCGGCGCTGCTTGTGTCCTAGTCCCCTTTGTCGAACCTGGTTGCGAAGAGAGAAGATGTCTTTTGACATTTATTTTCAAGGTCCGCCCATTGTTCGCTGTTTTAGGCATTTTGTCCCGGGAGTATGTATCTGTTCAACGCACCTCTTTGTTTAGTCTTCATCATGTTTTCTCTACATGTAAACCCCTTTGGCCCTCGATTAGTGCCGCTTACAATTTCGATGAAATTCTCCTGGGAAATATTTCATTTAATTGATTGGACTCTTGCGAGAAAAGTGTTGTCATTTGCCTCACCAATTTGACATCACGGAGGCGGAGAACTTCGAGATTCATCCTGCTCTAAAAGAACCCTTGGTAATAATCATGGTGAGCCTTGAGGTATGAAAGACAATAGGCCCGTTTAAAGTCTCCCAGGGGGAGCAGCGCTTCTTGGACTCATCTGGGAACGTTCAGATAATTGAATATTTGCTCTTGGAAGAACAGGATCTAGATTGAAATACAATGTACACATGAAAACATGAGAGCATCATTGGTGAATTAAAGGCGATTACTGGGCCGAAGCAGATTATCGCCATCAAATCCCTGATAAATGCTCTCTTTGTGCTGCACCCCTGCAACAAAAGGTTTATTCGATCTGTTGGGGAATATCCAGCGCTCATACATATTGTGTCGATGACAATCTATAGAAAGAATATTTTGAACGGCGATGAATTCGAGACTCGCGCAACTGGAGAACAGCTGGTGAATCGTGGATGCACGATGGATCCATGTAGTGTACGAGAATGCGTTCGTCAGAATTAGTCCACGAAGTGATGAAATTCTGTCGATAACATCCAGCTCCCCGGACTTTGATTGATAATTTTGAGCATGTGGTAGAGAAAAGGTAGCAATAAAGCAACTCGAGCTCGAGTACTCACATGAAGTGTCACGAGTTCCATACATTCAACTGATTTTAAATGCTCGGCCAGAAAGTGAAGTGACGGGCGAAGAAAGCTACCTTCGAGAGCAAGAATTTTCAAATGGGATAGTGGCTCACATAGGTGAGACATTGACTGATTCATTTCATACATATCGGGGTCCCACAAAAGTGAGCTTATGTGCCGGTTGGGAAGTAGTGCGTCTATCGCGCTTCGATTTCCTTGCAATACTTCCAAGCTGGGGCATGCAGCGGGAGGAAGAATATAATTTTTGCTGGTGGTACACGGATTAAAGTAGGCGGTAAGCTTTCGCAATCTTTTCTGCGTCATGAGAAAGGCGCAAAACGCCTTTGTGTCGACGCAATGCAACATGTGCAGCGTGTCGAGCTGGAATACGCATTCATCGAAGATGAAAGGCAGAACTGCCGATCCTGTTGTGCCTATTCCTGCAGAACCGATTCGGATTGTGTCCGTGACGTCTAGCCAAAGTTCGCGAAGGTTGACCATTGCTTTGAGTGCCGAACGAAGAAGCCAAGGAAGTGATTTTGGAGGTGCAGAGTAGCATCTTTCGCCCCGTGAAAAATGGTAAGTCTGAACGAGGACAGCCAGTCTCTTAACACTGGACACTGTCTGCAAAAATCTTGTGTGTAGAATCACGCCCGTTTCCGTCAAAGGTGTCGACATTGATTCATACAGTATCCGTTCAGCTTCAATCTTGAAGGCACTATTTGTGAGACATAGCGAAAGCAGTGACGCCTTTTCCGTGATATTTTCAACAATTGTGCGGTAAAGTTCGATAGGAACGTGTTTCTGGCTGCAGACCCAAATGCCACCGTTTGAAAAGGACGGTATATCTATTCAACGTCAATGATTTTGTTAAGAATTCGTGTTCGAATATTACTATACATAAATACCTTGCTGGGAGTCCTGAGAAGGATACAAATTTCCTTGGAAAGTCATCTTGCAGTCGTAAATGGTGGTCCGAGTAAGAATAAGAACGCTATTCGGATGCTAGTGCCATGCAACGCGACATCCTCCTTGCAGTTGTTCATAGTACGTAAGGAACTTGCGCCTAGCCGGACATCAGATGCATATGTCCCGCCTAGTGCGGAATAACACCGAAACTCACAGGCTTGGGTAGATAAGATAACATTATTTTTCTCATTCTGAGTCGTGACATGATATTCAACTTCCAAACTCTAGCACAAGACTCGCTACAAAAGATAGGGATCAGAGAGAAGTAAGGAGTTGAAATCGCACACGCACCGCCATTGAGGACGCCAGACATTGACAAAACCAAGCCATGAGCAAGGAACGATACAACGTTGTCCAATGCATGCCACCATTTGGCAGGCGTATGTAGATAATTTGATAGCATATTTCACATGTATGCAAATTGAGAGCACAGCTTTAATGTTTAGACGTTTAGACACATAGTATATGCTTTCAGATAATAAATAGAAGAGGCTTGACACTTGTCTGGATTATGAGTAGTAGTAGAGGAGAGCGGCAGTAAGTACTCGAATTCTTGTCACAGTTCGGATATCGGACTACCCGGTTGCCGGTTTAAGCCTTTGAGTTGTTCCCCCGCCGCTCCGGCTACAACAACTATTTATTTATTTGCGTATAAGAACACGCTAAGTAGAGCATTTCTTTCGAGGCAAGTAGCATATGACTTGACAAAGGGGCGCTTATAGCAGGAATCATACAGGATGAATAGTCGTTAGGGGCCAGGGCAGATCCCAGCAAATCTCGAGCATCCTCAGAGTTCGGGCCACATGAAGTTAACAAAAGGAACATCAAGATAC
>Ga0247779_1000890_pt1 | contig 15699 bp, 10 predicted proteins | sample UWRJL221509R5_FD_179925 | JGI IMG/M metagenome (GOLD analysis project Ga0247779, IMG submission 179925) | Plant litter microbial communities from Arlington Agricultural Research Station in Wisconsin, United States - UWRJ-L221-509R-5 | ecosystem: Environmental > Terrestrial > Plant litter >... | reverse complement strand
AGCGTGGGAATACGGACTTTGGAAGAGAAAATGTTGTCTTGCGTCAACCGCCAGGTTGCCATGTCTTCATCGTAACTTACCTCTCTTATGGACTGTTTTATAATTATAATTATTTTGTGACGAATCAGTTTTTCTCTATAACTCTTTATAACCCGCAGCCTAAGCCACTCCGATTTTTTGGCACTCGCTAGCATTGATATCAAAGCCACAAAATGCGCATTGTGTAGAGTAGCATGCTTCCACATCTCATCCATTGATCAGAATTTTTGTATAAATATTTCTCCGAGCTTGGTGAGATTTTATAACCTAAGTTTCCCATATTTCTTCCTTCCCTTGACTGCTACTTTCCCTGTCTTCGTGCCAGTTGTGCACTTTCTCCGACCGCGCATAGACATCATGTCCCAGACTCTAAATTTTACAGAATTTGCTGCCCTCATCAACTCATTATCTAATCAAGTCAAGCAATCATCGCCTAGAAACCAAACGCTGGCCGAGACGGAAGCCAGCTCCTCACCACAATTCACGGCTGCAGATGTGTTGGTTCTTCGTTCCAGCTTCCCTGACATTAAGGAGGAACATATCTTAGCAGTAGTTAACCACCAATTCTACAGCTGGGACCTGTACAAGTTGGATCCAAAATACCGTGATAGGAGTCCAACGTTAAGACTCAACAGTGCCACTGGCCAGTTCGAGATAATAAACTATGATGCAGAAGACTATAAAACACCTACTCATCTGCGCCGCCAGCTAATGATCTACGTGAGCATATTGATCGCGCACCTCACAGCGCAGCAGTCTCAGGTCGAAGCGGTAGAAGCTAAACGATAAACCCCGTACTATTTCCGCCCAAGTCGATCTCCTCAAATTTATATCTCATTTTGATAGCTTGACTACAAAGTACGAGTGGCCTGCCGTCTTCGAATACACAATGTCATTCTTCGATCACCGCCGAGTGGAAATGCTCTATAATGGAACATACACCAAATGGGCCGTTCCCGACGAGAATCTCATGTGCAGCCATCTATTCAGTCATTTAAAGGTTCCTAAATCAAAAGCATCCGGCCCACCAAATACAAAGTTGTTCGAATCATCCTCCAAAGGCAAACGTGGTTCCAGTGTCTGTCGAAACTACAACTCTGGCAGGTGCTTCGGCAAAGTATGCAGATCTGGTCGACTCCATCAATGCACATCCTGCGGGGATAATCACCCACTTTCAGAGCACCCAGAGTAGGCAATTGGACCATGTCTTGTTTTATATACATTTTCCAACGGTCATAGAACCTATGTAACGAAGCTTTGCGGGAATTAAAATGATTACGCACATGCCGTAATGCCGTGTTGTTAGCTGAGTTTGGAACTTTTTGGTTGGTGATCGACGATCGCACGGCCCGCATCTCTAGAGGTAGTTTACTTATTTCCGAACTTGAGTCTCTACAAAATAAATCATTTATACTGTTTAAATATACGTACATTCATATATGAAAAAACAACACGAAATAAGAAATAGATAATCGAGAAGTGTCCATTGACGAGATATTATTTAGTACCGGATGTACCTTTAGACTCCTTGACCTTCGAGTCCAAGCCTAACATCTTGGTCGCTAACGCTGCATTTTCGAGTATAGTTTTATTCCTCCGGTCTATCCATAATCTGTTAAAGAAGCCGAATGACTTTACCCGAACGTAAAAAGATATCCAAGCCAGAGAATCTGTGTAGTAGATAATACCCAACGGCAACAGAAAGATTTTCACAAAGATCATGTTGACGTTGTCAATCGTTGGCCAAGGCCACCCGCAGATAATATGCATGCAGGGCACATATAGCACCATGAACCATTTAGGATGCGCAGTAGGGAAGAGTGCGTATGGTATTAGCCTGGTTCGTGCCGCTCGAGTTGGTGGAGAGTAAAGGATAGTGGATGCCATAAGATCCACGAACAGGACATAAGCTAGCATTGACCAAAGTGTGTAGCAGGCTGCTGCATTACGGACGTCTTTGAGAATGTATAGAAGGCGAAGGACTTGGTAGTGATAGCCATCTGGATTTACGAAGAACTTGGGAAGCCAAACGGGAAACATACGATAATATAACACGGAAAGTAGTGTTGTCAGGAGTAGAACACGCCATACTATTCCCCCCAGGATACCCCGTACCGATACCGTTCTCTTGCTGTAGAAACAGCGTGCAAGCGTCGTCACATTGACTCCCATAAAATATGCGAGGACGCATAGCAGGGGAAACTTTGAATCATCGTAATCCAAGGTCAGTAGTGAGGCACTGTGATAGATGTGGAAGCTGGCCGGCATAAAGACAGGATAGATGAATTGAAGAAGTAGGAGAGATAACGAGATAAAGAAGAAGCCCTTTTTGCTATCCAAGAACCTCCAGGGTAATGTGCGATGTCTGTTGTAGTCCCGACCAACAGCATAGACACAATCAAAGATTATGAGAGCTGTGAAATATCGTAAAGGTCCGTACAGAATCGCCATCTTGCCATCTTCAGTCGCATAGTACGAAACGGATTGATTCAAGTACGACTTCAACGGGTGCCATTCACGTTTAAACAAGAGACGAATAAGCTGCGCAAGTAGAAAGATTGCCGTCTGGTAGTATATCGCCGTCCCACATTTGTGTATGATAAAGTTAGGTGCCACGTTTCTGTACATTGACAGTGTCGACATGGAGATGAACGATGAGATGCCGGAGATGAAGAAGAATAGAGGGATGACGCAGGCTCTATGGAACGCTGTTAAAAACGAGGCAAACACAAAGAGTCTGGGATGTGTTTGTTTAACATTTCCTGGCGTGAAAGAAATAACCTCGATGAGCACAGTATGAACAACTAGTAGGGCAATTAAGAGGGCGCGGGCCTTATCAATTATTCCTATACGCCCGACGTGCATCGTATTTTGCGTTTGGTTTGTCTTTGCAGCAGAGTTATGTTCATGAGTTTCTTTAGCCGACTCGGGCCTTCCAGTTTCTATATCGATCTTCTTCATGCCGCCGGATTTTGGCATCGAGTCCATCAGTCTTTGGCGTGCCACTTGGGACCTGGCTTCGATTTTTGATAGATTAAACATCGCATAGATATAGAACGATGCAATTGTTACGCCCCACGTACAAATCACCGATCCAAAACCGACCAATACGCATCTGGAAAGCAGTCCTAGCTGAGCAGTCCATCGGGATGAATGCCGTGCAAGGCCTATGACGACAAGCATGTGCACAAACATCTGAATCCGTACGAGTCGCGCACACATCCATACAAAACGGCCCCATTTACGATTAAGCATATTGTTGCGGATACTGTACAGCATCGAAAAGACCATCTCTGTCAACGTGCTGTATGTATACGCCGACCACAATGTGAACAGTATAGCAGCAGTGTTAGACCACGGCATGTTCGATCCATAAGCGAATAATCGAGGGTTATTCACTATCATGGCGTGAGGTGGTAAGTTGGGACTGACGGCCTGAGGTATGTAATTGGGAAAATAGTGGTATAAGGGATATAGCGTGATAGCACTAAATGTTAGCCGAGCGGGAAGGGAAAAGGCCGCATAAAGCGCTCCGGTGGACGGCTGATTTGTACAAAATTTAATGATGGTGGTGAAATTGACCCCCATAAAATATGAGATTATATATGGGAAAGGAAAGTCTGCGTCGATAGGAATTCCAGGAAGATAACGGGTAATCCATAGTGGACCGTTGAATGCGATGGGGGAAATATATCCAGTACGCACAAGGATTGGATAAATGAGCCGTAACGTGACGAGGACACGTATACTTGTTAATATATATCTGCCTTCATTTCCAACCAACTTTCCCAAGACATTGTCCCGCCTTTGGTTGTAGCGCCGACCAACAGCATAAATCGTATCGAGCACAAGTCGGAAGAACAGATAATATATAGGCGCATATAGCAAGGAGAGCTGTCCTTCTTCCGTGGCGTAATAGGAGAATTGAGTCTCTGTGAAGCGTTGGCGTCTTTTCCTGGATTCCAATCCTCCGAATGCGTAAAGGTAACGTGCTATCCACGATAAAATATAGTATACCATGCATAAAAAGACTGTGCGTCGAAGTCTCGTCAACCAAAACTGGTAGTTGCCCATTCCGATAAATTTCGTCGCGATCAAAGCCGTACGACCGGATGTGAAATACATCAAAGAAACGAAGACACTGCGATAGATACCCATCCAGAGCGCAATGGCCGTGAACTGGTTTGGTGATGCGTTCTCAGGATTCAAAGGGGAGTTGGCGAGTGTAAGGAGCACAGAGTTATGGAAGATGAGAATGACGGCGAGTGCGACACGCAAATTATCGACGAGAAGCTCCCTGATCTGTGGCTCGAGTATGCCTGAGTTTTTCAAGATCTCTGGTTCCTTTTCTTGTTCTTCTTTCGCACATGCCTCTTTCTCCTTGTCATCGTTCCACTTCTCAATTTCATCGATGATTTCTCGCACTGAGAAACGCTTTGAGAGGGATGGGGCGGGAGAGGATATCGAGGTATCTGTGTTTCCGGTGTTCTCGCTACTGGGCTGTGACATCGCGAGGGAAGCCGTGTAATTTTCGTTGCGGGACTTTCAATGCTTTATATCAGCCATTCCTACGTTATTTATATGATAGACATCCATGTGCTCTCACGGGCTGATGCATTATAATTCGTGATCAAAATCGTGATGTAGAACGAGCATGTTTTTTTTTGGTACGTTAGGTCAAGTATATGAATCACGTTCAAATGATGCGAACTACTGATGCTTCAAGTTGATTTATATACCTGGAGTTCTTCTGTCCGTCATGTATCACTCAGAACAAGAAGATATGGGATAATAAGTTTTGTATAGATCGTAAATACTTTCAAGTTTTACCGCTTAAATAGATCTAAGGGCTTGAATAAATCCAATGAAGATTATATCTCAAGAACTGGAGACTTATTAAATAATCTGAATTCCGACATTATGCCGAAGATAAACATCAGGATACGGATTATGAGTATGACAGACATATACAGCAGGAAAAAACACACATTCTGTCAGTGGATATTGCGTAAGATCGTTCTTAATCGGCTGTAATACTTATCTGTAAATATGAGAGAGAGAGATAGGACATCGGAGGTTAAGTTGAAATGCGGATATTTATTGATGCATATTTCTGCTCTGGCACTCACTGTTGATATTATATTTAGCTTACTACAGGTAAATATCAATATCGTGCCTGTTGCTCCCATGGCTGTCTAAATAGTCAACATAAATACATTAAACGTCCCAGAACTAATTTTGCACATTTTTCCCTTACGATGTCCAGCGGCGAGACCGTCGAAGCGTCTAGTACTCCTCCACTCCTCTATACGCCTCTTTCATTGAGCAACTTTTTAGAGAATTTGGATAGGGAGCAACCACACGTTACCGAAGATGATGAACCAGGAACAGGAGCTATACCAATAGTCAACCCAAGGGTCAGGGAAAGACAAATTGATAATCTGAGCGCTCAGGCTCCACAGAAAAAGGACTCGAACGCTGAAGGATCGCACTGTACTACAGAGAAATCGGACGTTGCTCAACGTATACCAATGGTCGACATCGTCCGTGCAATCCTAATTTGCTTACTGGTGATTCACGCTGCGATTATCGAGGTTATATCTTCAAACGCGGAAAGACTTGGTAATATCCGAGCGACGCATCCTAGGCTCATCATGTTCGCTTCCTTTTTTATAGCTTTCCACAAAGCCTGTGTGATTCCATTGCTATTCTTCATCTCTGGCATCTCCTCATACATCGCCATGGCGTCGCAGTACCGAAATGCACCCAAATTTATCATCAAGAAATGCGTGGTGGGCGTATGGTTTGGGGTGACAATCCTCGTATTGGCCCAACTCGTCCGGTGGACTTTCTTTCGAAATTCACCGCCGAATTCGCGTTTTTATTTTTTGAACAAATTCGTAGCAGTGGATGAGTCTTACTATGCAACGGAAAATGGCAAGATGGAGATGATATACGGGCTTTTGCGATATATGACAGTCCTGACAATCATTGATTGTGTCTATGCTGTTGCACGAGAGTGTAACCGATATCGTACAGTAACGCGGAGGTTCTCGGACAGCAAGAAGGCTTTAACCATGGTTGGAGTAATCCTTCTATTTTTTCAACTCGTCCAGTTTGTATTTATACCCCCGCATGCCATGCCCAAGAACCCCAGCCTACTCCTCCGTGCGGTACATCTCATCACAAATTTCCAAAACGATTCATTCCCCTTCATATGCGTGCTGGCGTATGTCATGGGAATCAACATAACCACCGTCGGGAGTTTCTATCAAAGCAAGAATTCGGTGATATCCGTATGGCATTCCATCATGGGACTAGTCTGGCGTGTAGGATTCCTGGTGACGGTTCTTTATATGCTGTACTTTCACCTTTTCCCATCTCACTTTCCAAATATCTTTCTTGATCCGCTGGGGAAGGTCAATTTTGATAGAAACATTCAACCTCGAGTGTACAGGCACAACAGTAGTACTAATATCCGAGCGGCTGCAGTGAGTCACGTGCTTTGGTCAATGACAGCTTTCGGCATTCTCTTCGACCTCATAGCACCGCTCATCCTTTACCAAGTTCAATCAGCACAGCCATCGTCAACGGATTTCTCCTTCTCACCACCACAACGACTCGGACTCTTGAACACTCTCCTCACGCATCCAAAATGGTTCACCGCTATGTATTTTTCAAGTCTATACACGGCTACGCAGATATGGCTGGGTGTGTTAAACATCAACCACCACCACCTCGTCACGAGCATCGTACTCTTGTCAATCACTGGCGCTTGGCTCACGGAGTCTTTAGGAACGGGATTTCTCCTGGCTTGGTGCGGGTTAAACTGCTGTAATAGAAACAGTTTGGAGAGGGATGAGGAGAGAAGAGATTAAGAAAAAAAAAACCGTGACGCGCGTCTGGCGATGCAAATTACATGTTGCGGGTACGAAGATTAGCAGCGGTGGATCTAGGTCCAACGTAATTTTAGTAACTTAGAGCAACAGACCCACTTTTTCTCCCCCCCCCCGCCGATCACCGAGCATCATCGAGGTGATTTCTTGGGTTGCTCGAGCCTCGTAGCTTGGTCGTCGTCAGATTGTTGAAAGATTAATATTATAATTCCGGCCCATAAGTAGGGGTGGATATCATTACTCTACAACAGGATAGATTGCAAAAAAAAACTTGCTTTACTGCCTACTGCCTAACTTTATTGCAAGGAGGATCGAACTTCGAAGCGCGATAGAGTAGACGCTCTACATACTATACTTTCCAACCGGCACATAAGCCGCGCACGTTTGTTTAATAAGACCTCTGACAAGTTATGTATGAAACGAATCAGTCGATACCTCACCTATCTCCATGACTAGGACACATGCGATACTGACTTTCATAAAATAGTATGTGACATACCAGGGGTAGAAAGCAGAAAAGATGGCTGAGAAAAATAAAGTCGAGAAACAAAACAAATATACTACTTAATGACATACATACTCTACAAGCTACAACTTGAAGAACCAACAAGATTGTGACGCGGTGTCGCTAGTAGCATCATTGACGCTAAGGACGGGTAAACAAGGTGTACGTACGTACGTACGTCTACCCCAAGATTCCAAAGACCACAGAGCATACGACAGTGACAACTACCACTTGCTTCGAGGGGAGGGTTCGTCTCGTCAGTTTGATCAGAAGTATCCAGAGTTCCAAGCTTAAGCGTAAGCAGGGCGCTGAGTGTTAACATCAAAGCAAGACGAATAAACAGTACTAAAAACAGCACCCCGCAGACCCATTTCATCGCCTTGAACCCTCAAATTCCTCCATGCGCCGAACAAAAACATACATTAATACATACCACCTCCGCTCATCATCGAAACGTCCCCATCTCCAACACTACATGCCATATTCCAAATTCTATATTTAAATCCCAAGTCAAATATATAAATCCGCTAAGCAACAGACACATTAACAACAGCGCCTTTCGTCAATGCACGGCTGTATGGGCAAAACTGCTCGCGTTGGAGGCGTGGACGGAGGGCGGGTCAGTAAGTTTTTTGTTGATAAAAAAACGGCTGGGAGGAGAATTAAAAAAATAAAAGGCAAGAAAAGTAACCAATGAAAATCATAACTCAACGACTGAATTTCGAGGAAAAGGGAGAGAAACGAAAGAATATCCCATCCCATCCCAAAGACATCCACCAACCCACCATATACGCACGAAACAACCAAAATAAAAAACATTTCAAAAAAAGAAAACCCTCACCTCATGTGCAGCTTTCAACAGCTCCTCATCGACACCCTCGACCTTGATATCGACACCGATCGCAAAGCCTTTAAGCTCGTTTGGCTCGCCGAGGTGGACTTGGGCGGATACTTTGGCAGATTTGGCTTGGGCTTGGTGTGCGGGTGACATGGAGCGTGCGACGGCTTGGATAGCGCCGAGGAGGCATGCTGTGGGTGCGGGGGTGGTGGGTGATTTGGTTGGAGGGAAGAGTAGTAGAGAGAAAGAGAAATGGAACGCACCAGAATAACCCATAGCGAACAACTGTTCTGGATTCTCGCCTTTACCCGACCCACCGAGCTCTTTGGGAGTAGCTAGGTTGAGCTCGAGCCCGTTGGACGATACGTGCCCGTTACGCCCTGCACCTTGCGCTGTTGCAGTTGCGGTGTACTGTTCGTATTGTAAGGGAGCGAAGATCAACGGAATGAAAACACGCGTACTTTGATGTCTTTGAGCGTAACCACTGTCCTTACACTTCCTATTTGACGAGCGAGCGCGGATGGGCGGGTCAAAGCGCGACGGGCGATTGGGGCGAACATGGTTGTTGATAGAGAACGAACCGAAAACCGATGACGCAAGAATGGATGGGTCGTGGGATAATATGATGGATGCGTTGGTGCAAGAGGGGAGGCGGTCTGTGCGCTGCCTTTTACTCGTCGTTTAATGCACTCACCATTTCCTTCTGAGCCAACAGTGTAACCACCACCTACTCATTCGTTTCACCTATTTCCTCTCCTTTCCTTCAAACGACTTGCCAGTTATCTAATCTCTTGAAAGTAGTAGTATGTAGCTGCCGGTGAGTCTCATCTCGTGTCTTGAAGGAGGGTATGGGGGTACTACGATTGATTATATTTCGCAAGGCAGCAGAGTCGGCAGGGACTATTTGTAGATAAAACGAGCGTACGGAGGGGAGGCGCTTGATGGAGAGAATGAACAAGCACGTGAGAGGCGTTGTTGAAGAAAAAACGTCCAAACGTTCCGAGCTATCTGATAATAATGAACCATGCCTGGACCTGATCGTGACCCACCTTGTGGGCCATTGACTGAAATCAATTTGCACTGGGTTAAATAAAGTGACTCCCAAGATGAAAAATAAAAATAAAGAGATAATTCAAGGAAACTACGCGGTATTGATGCCACAGACTAGGTAAATAAAAGTAACATCCTTCCAACTTTTATCATTATTTAGATAGGATACTGTTTATCCAGATTACAGTGGAACATAGAGTACAAAAGAACATACTAGTACATGGTAGTACTCAGATCGAGGCCAAAACACGTTGAGATTCCGGATCCTTAGCTCTAATATATTGATATTCCTCCCTCAGTCTCATCACCAACTCCTTGTTCTTAGCCAGCCCTTTATTTCTCGATATCCTCCAAAACGTGTCGTATAGCGTATCGAGCGCGTTCCAGAGAAGTTTAGCCAGCATCGCCATGGGTCGTATAACGTAGAGGACAATAATTGGAACGATGAGGGAGCGGAGAAGCGTCCATGTGTGATCGATGTAGATCCGATGGAGTGTTATATCGGCCCAGTAGATGAAGAACATGTGGAAGGATGTGAACCATATGGGATGACGGATGATATAGTCTAGGTCTGGAGAGAGAACTGCGCCTAGAGACGTTGCGGAGTAAGAAGAAGAGGAAGAGATGGTACTAGTACTAGTAGGGCAAAACATGACGGATGCTATGAAGTCTGCGAGAAGGAAGTAGGCCGATATTGACCAGAGCATGTAGCACATTACTACCATGCGATGTATGGTAGACGTACCGTCCAGAGTCTGTCCTACGAGGGGCATTGGAAAAATTGCAACATCGATAATGTGCGGTGGGAGTTGGTCAGGGAAGATATGGAAATACAGCACATAGAGCGCCATCGTCAGGAGCAGCACTCGCCACGTTGCGCCTACAAGGACCGTCCGTAGTGACACCGAGAACTTTCGCCTCGTGTAAAACGTTGCAACAGTGCTAGCATTGATCCCCATGAAATACCCGAGTACGCACAACAAAGGCAATGAATCATGCTGATCGGTGAGTCGTGCAATTGAAAATAGATCGGGTACAAAGGCTGGATACACGATTTGAGCGATTAGTACGAGGAGGGATGCGACCACAACGAAGCTTTTTTTGCTCTCCAAGGACAAGTAAAGCCAACTTGGCTGCCGGCTAAAGTCTCGTACGACCGCATAAAGGCAGTCAAACATGAAGAGGGCTGTTAGGTATTGCAGAGGTCCGTACAAGGCTGTTACCTTCCCATCTACCCAGCGAACGGATTGGTCTATTAGGAATATAGCCGTCCCAGCGTAGACAGCCGTACCGCACTTCTTAACGATGAAGAAGGATACATGATTTCTATAGCGCGTTGACAAGGAGATGTACGATGAAAAGCCCGATATGAAGAACAGAAGAGGGATGATAGACGCTCTGCGAAACGCTGTGAAGAACGAGGCAAAGACGTACAGGCGCAGATATGTATGTTCGACATATGCTGGCTCCCATGATATAACCTCAGTTATTGAAGCGTGGACGACCAGAAGGACAAGTAGGATTGCGCGCACCATGTCGATTATCGGCACACGTATATCTTTGTCTTTCTCCTCCAGAGGTTCTTTGCGTATTTTCCTAGAAGTGAATTTGGAGGTCGAGCTCTCCCCCGGGGTGGTAGTACTACCCTCAAGCAGATCGAGTTCTGTATCTGCATCAGCAATACCCTCGGCCCTTCCTTTCGCCTCAACCCCTCGACGGAGTTTCATTTTCGAACTCAGCCTCGACACAGGAAGCCGTATCACCACAAACACGCACACCAGCATTACCGTTAAAGCCCATGTACACAGCACCGAAGCCACACCGACGAGTAAGCATCTCGACAACAACCCGAGTGTGCCTTGGATCCACTCTGATGCCGACCACCGTGCGATGCCGATGACGACCAACATATGGATTAAGATAGGAATGCGGGCCAGTCTACCCCACGAAGCGCCCAACAGACCCCACATGCTGACGATATTGGGCCGCACAGCGTATAACATCGAAAATACCATCTCGGACAGTGTATTATAGGTGTACGCCGACCAAAGCACGAACAGTATCGCTGGCGCAGCGCTCCATGTTACCATCTCTGCCTGGGTAATGGGGAGTAATGCATTCGGAGGCAGCTTGGGACTGACAGCCTGTGGGATATAAGCTGGAAAATAACGGTACAGCGGATAAAGCGTCCCAACGCTAATCGCCAATCGAGCTGGGAGCGAAAACGTCGGGTAGAGCGCCCCTGTATACGGCTGATTTTTGCAATAAAACTGGATCGACTGGAAATTGACCCCTGTGAAGTACGCGATGGCATATACCCAAGGAAAATTCACAGCATCGATGGGAATCATCATGTCGGCTCGTACTATTGGAAAAGTCGTGATGAATTTGGATATTGAAGCTGCAAATGACGAGATAGGAATATTGATCTGATTGATGTATCCCGTGAGGACGAGCGCTGGGTAGATGATGCGCAATGTGATGAGCGTGCGTGTGCTGATGGAGCGGTAGCTAATTTCGTGCTCTATCAGCTTTCTGAGCGCGTTTCCTCGACGTCGATTGTACTGGCGACCAATGACGTATATGGTGTCGAGGAAGAAGTGGAATATCGCGTAGTATATGGGCGCGTAGAGTAAGGAGCGTTGACCAATTTGGGTAGCATAATAAGAATGGACTCCTTCGACGCTCAGTAATGTTTGCTCTGCTCCACCGCGTCCATAAAAATACTCTGCCACCCAAGCAGCTGCATAGAAGCCTAAAGAGAGAAGAACCATGCGTCCTAGCTTCTTTAACAAAAACAAATGGTCGTGTTTACCATCATGGAGGTTTATGGATATCGAAGACGCACACCCGGATGTGAAGTACATCATAGCAACAAATACACTGCGATACACGCCCATCCAAAGGGCGATGACTGTGAACTGGTTTGGAGAAGTGCGTTCAATATCCGTTGGCGAATTAGCGACCACTTCGAGAACAGCGTTGTGGAAGATGAGCACAGCGACGAGTACGAAACGCAGCTGGTCGATGCTTCTGTCCCTGTTTTCTGAGTCCAGTGGTATCAGTCTCCGTTGTGGTTCTTCTTCGGCTCTCTCAACGCTTAGCTCTTCCTCTTTGTTCAACCTCTCGATTAGGTCGAACATTTCTCCCGGTGAGAGCGAAGTAGGCCGTTTGGGAAGACCATCGTTGCTTTCGGCGCCTTCTACCGTGAACATCGTAGGGAAAGTCGTGCAACGATTATTTATGAGACCCTCGGTGCTTTATAACAAGTCGTCTTATGGCATTTATATTGGCCTAGGGACATGCGTCAGATATTAATGTCTGTATCATGAGAAAATCATATATGTTAAAACACACACATGTCAGGTATTTATGACTTTGTATGCAGAGTCTTTATACATATCTCCGTTCCCAAGGTACGAGCGCCTGTGTTTAAGATGACACGCCCTCCGGCTTCCTTTTCTTGTAACCCCGGTCTTTTGCGCTGCTCGGAGGAATGGAAAGATGCTACATACACTGTGGATTTTCATGAACATGATCCAGCGCTATCCATCAGTACACATTTGCCATTCGCTCGTTCATCGTTATGTGGGAGTAAGTAGGGAAATTAAAACGAACCAGGAAAAGAAAAAAAAGGACGTGTAGCGCTGAAACAGGGGAGTCGTGCGAGAATGATGCACGGCTTGACAGATTAGGTGCCGTTGATGGCCGAACTACTCGAATCAAACTATAGAACTTCGGCGCTACGGCATTTACTGGTCACAATCAAGCATATTTGTTTAACTCGCCCGCCCGCGTATTTAGGACCTGAGCGTGCTGGAGAGCTTTACGGAAATAAGGAAAAGAAGATTAATTAGGCACTAAATATAATATATGCTTGTGACTCGCCGAATCTATGCCTCACGTCCTGCAAGTGGCTACTGGTTCAATATTTTGTTCTCTGATTCCTTCGTCCACCTAAATTATTTTTCGATTTGAATGATTATGATGTTCTCAGCGCGTCACTATTTGCTCGAACAGGTTTAAAATCTGTAATCTGAGTCGATTAATTTCAATCCCTTGATCTTTTGTCTTGAGTATTTTCAATCGTACATCTAGAGAGCATTTGGTTCGAAATAGATTTACAGTCGATATATGCGGACTTTCTCCGACTGATTTGCTCCTGGCCATGTGCTACGCATGCCAATGCATTTGTTCGAGTTTCGCGTAGATAACCGAATTATATCACGTGTAGTTGGATGTTCACGTTAAGCACAGATCAGTGCAAGACCTATCGTTTGATTTTTTAAGGCACGTATAGAGATCAGCAGGGGTACATCATTAAAGATTACAGGCTGCGTGCTGTGTGCACGATTTTCAAAATCAATATGATAATCATCTTTGGATTTGGTCCATGCTGGTACTTTCTTGCTTGGCCTGATACTTTAAAGTAACTTAGATATGCTTTCGTATACAGGATGCTTTTATGGCTTTTAGGGAGAGTTGAAAATAACCCCTCGTGGATGCACCCTAATTTCACCAGGCACATCCGTAGAAACTGACTTGTATTACCAGATGCAATCATTTCAACCAGCACTGGCGAGCTGGTCTTGTCTCCTAGACGGACCAATGAGTGGACTAAATGATAAGATTAGATTTTACATAAATTGATTCTTAAAATAGTCAGTAGGCTCTATACTGCTCTAGCGCTGTAAATATTATGATACATATAGATTCTACAGTCACCTAAACCACTGGAACCTCGAATCCTTTGCACAGTATACTGAATAATACTGATACTTCTAAGAGATTGAGGCCTGCACACGCTTATCGTATGTTCGGGCGCAGTGAACCACTGTAATCCGGTGCGTATGGTAGGAATATGGATGCAATAAACTAACGTTTGTAATGTATTTATGTCCATATGCAGAATATTTCAGTTGTTTGCAGATAAAGAGGTACTAGAGTAAGTTATTATATGTACGATGAGCATCATGTGCGAGATCAGAACCTGTGAGAACAGGATCGTCTCTTGTCACCTGTAGTACCTGTACGTTATCTGAGATACTGAACCAAGTACGAATGCCAATGCTTGGAATCTGGCTCTGGCTTTGTGCCTGATTAATGGGTAGGTATATATAAGAGAAGAATTATTCCATGAAAGAACCAAACCGCCTCCAAGTCAGCGTTCATCGTTTATTACTTTACGCTGATAAAGTCATGCGCTTCACTCTCTCCATCCTTGCTCTCTTCTCCACCGTCGCCATTGCAGCGACAGTGGATAACTCAACTTCGACTGTTGCTCGTGTATCGAGCGTCTTGGAAGTTACGGCTAACAAGCTCGCTCCCGTCAAGTGCCATTGCCCATGCTGCATCAGTGTGTACTATTTACTCTGTATATTATGGACGCTTTATTGACTCGTTGTTATTTCCTAGCTACTGGAGGTGACATGTACTGCTGCTAGAGACTATACGGCCATACCCGTTATACAACAAGACTAGGTAAGGCTACTATGTTTTTACATATATAATAGACTTACTTAATGATCCGCTCACATACCCACATAGGAATTTGTCTCTGTGCTTCCGAGTTCAATTATTCTTGAGAACCAACCGTATACTTCACGAATCCGTTCAACAGGCCGCTAGTGATGTTGAGTAGAGACTGTAAAAACTCATGTAACTCTCAAATTGCAACGTTTATTGATTTAACGAGTTTAATTTTTCTCATTGCCGAAGTTGTATATAAAGTAGTAGGTAATACGGCGTTCATTTTTTTGTGACCGGGCCTTTAGAGAACTGATGCTTGAGTTACAAACTAATACTGAAATCAAGCCATCTATGACGAACTCCACAATCACGCCGATGCTCGGTGATTGTCTGATGCATCGCCGAAGTCACGCATTGACAGACGCATCATGAGCGCTCGGCAATGGCCACCGAAGAGACTTGGGTAAGATTTTATCATACATGCTCCGACTTGCTATCACAGCAATTGAACATTGCGTTCCAAGCGAAAGAGATGGTATTATTTAAGAAATTAGTCGAATAAGTTTATACTAACAGATGGCAGGAATCACTATTCAACGTTCAACGTTCAACCTTCATGTCGTCATTTTGAAAAGGAAAGCGGTTCCATTCTCTCTTTGAGATGCTGCAGATAACGGATTTTAGGACCAATCGTGGCATTGTCGCTGCCTATAGGTCGCAAGACGTCGACCATAATTCTCGGATATTCACCGGAGTTCTATTTCTGTTGCTCAGACCTGATTCCGTACGGTGCTGAGTGTTTCTAGGCGTATTTCCAAGACTACAGACTCACAATCACCATTTTTTACGTCACATCGAAGTCGATTCCCCGAATTTGCCAGCATATCTCGCGTCGCAAGAGC
>Ga0247779_1000889_pt1 | contig 15703 bp, 14 predicted proteins | sample UWRJL221509R5_FD_179925 | JGI IMG/M metagenome (GOLD analysis project Ga0247779, IMG submission 179925) | Plant litter microbial communities from Arlington Agricultural Research Station in Wisconsin, United States - UWRJ-L221-509R-5 | ecosystem: Environmental > Terrestrial > Plant litter >... | reverse complement strand
CAGGGCACATTGTACCGCCGGGCCATCTGTCCGATCATGAAGTTCATCAGTGAGATTTCGGGTGTGCCTGCCATCGGCGCGCCGGATTGCATGGAAACCGTCGAGAGGTAATGACCATAGATCGCCGGGCAGCCTTTGCGCACGACCTGGGTATAGGCCAAAGCTGAGAGGGCCTCCGCATTTAGTTGAGCTACTGCAGGGGCCGTCGAGGCGGGAGTATTGGCACCGCCCAGGACGAACGGTGAGCACAGGACCGGCTGGTTTCGGCGGTTGAAAGCCCGCATGGCGCCCAGCATGACCTGGTCCCAAACCAGAGGAGAGTTGCCGTTGCAGTTGCCGGTAACGACGGCATGATTTTCGAGGAAATCGGCGCCGAAGAGGATTGCGCACATATCAAGGACGTCCTCGGCATTCTTCGGTGACGTCGTCATACCCATGAAAATCTTGTCAGAATACTTCATAGACGAGTACGTTATGTGCAAATGACGGTGCGCGACGACGAGATCCATAGGCTCGACGATATGATGCGCCGACGAGTGGAGGGCGGGCATCATATGCGCCAGTTTATGGAAAGTGTTGAGATCGGCGATCGTGGGCGCGCGCCGGTTGTCCTCAAGGTCACGCATATAAGGAGCCCCGGTCATCGGGACAAAGATGGAATGCTTGCCACCAACATCGACATTTTTGGCCGGATTGCGTGCGTAATAGGCGATGTCAGGCGGGATCGAGCTGATCAACTCCATGACCATGTCGCGGTCGAGATGGACTCGTTCATCGCGAACATCGGCGCCAGCCTTTCTCCAGTCGTCAAGCGCGATCGGATCGCGAAACACGACGCCGACATCCTCCAGGATGTCCATTGATGCCTGGTGAATGCGCTCGACTTGGTCCGGTGTCATCGGCTCCACGAGAGGTAAGCCACGCGTCAAGGTGGGAAGCATCTCGAAATTGGGAGCTGTCCGAATGGCACGTCGCGCCTCCCGACCGGCACGTCTCGTCACGCTTTCCTGAACCGTCACTCCAGCCTCCACTCATCTTGGCGAAATCAAACTTGGATCGGCCGGCGAAGGAACTCGCTATCGGCACGCGATTGTCTATTTCGCAGACTATTGCTGGATGTGTGGCATGACCTACGGCAAAAGTTTCACGCGGCTGTTTACAAAAGCGCCGACCCCTTATCGACATCTTTGTCATAAAAGCTGATCACTATGGTTCGCCGGTATTACGATCTTCCATCCTTGACCGCACTCGCGATATTTGAAGCGTCGGCGCGTCATCTGTCGTTCAAGCTCGCGGCCGCGGAGCTGAACGTCACGCCTGGCGCCGTCAGCAAGCAGATCAAGGCCATTGAAGATGAGCTTGGCATGCCGCTATTCACTCGGCTCGGGACTGGCGTTGCGCTGACAAACGCCGGCGAGGATCTCTACAGCGTCCTCTCCAGCAGTTTTTCGCGTGCATCAGAAGTGGTAAGGACAATCAAGCGCGGTGACCGATCCAAGAACGTGACGATCGCCTGCACCGATGCCTTTGCCACGTTCTGGCTCATCCCCCGGATGGCGGACTTCTGGGAGCGCTTCCCGGATATCACGGTTGACCATCTGATTTCGGACAATCCGAGAGAATATCGAAGGGCCGAGGTGGAGCTCCGCATTCGTTATGGGCCCGGGGCGTGGGGCGATGAAAGCGCCGAGCTCCTGTTTAACGAGACTATATACCCCGTCAGTAGCCCGGCATTTGCCGCGAAGCATCGGGACGCAACTGCCGAAGCTCTGCCCGACCTGCCACTGCTTCACGTTGACTGGGTGGATCCCGAATGGGCGGACTGGGATGAGGTACTCCGGCGAGCAAAGATTCCCCACGGTCCTAATCGTGGACGCCGATTCGGCAAATTCAGCGTCGCCTTGCAAGCTGCCCAAGCCGATCAGGGTCTCGCGGTCGGCTGGCATAGATTGGTCCATCCGCTGATTCGCGACGGAAGGCTCGTCAAGCTAACCGATTTGGAGATGCCGGCGCCCGGTGGCTATTACCTCACCTGGAACGATCGGCGCACGTTGTCGCCGGCAGCGGAGACGTTGCGGACTTGGCTTCGTGAGGTTGCAGAACAGGAGCGCCAGACATTCTAAAGTTCCCGGCCGGCTCGTTTCTGAAGCCACCAAAGCTTTGCCTTTGCGCCCCAAGTCATCAATGGCTCAGGGTATAATTTCTGAGGTGTCCCCTCTGCAAGAGCGTCATCGACCATACGCTCCGGGCATCCTGTGGCTAGATCGGCGATGAGTTTGCCGTAAAGAGAGCCTTTGACCGTGCCTAAGCCATTGCAACAGCACGCTGCATAGATACGCTGTTCGACCTCACCGAAGGCGGGTACCGCATTCAGCGAGAGGCACAGATGACCGCCCCACCGATGCTCTATAGAAACGCCTCTGAGGGCTGAGAAGCGTTCAGCAAATGAGCGGGCGTGCGCCCGTCCGATCCTGGCGATCTGCTGATCGGACGTCTGCATGTCTGGGTTATATGTAAAGGTGTTTCGAACGACAATACGGCCTTCCTTGATCCGCCTAATCGTAGATCCCATCGGATCCGCTGGAATTAAGCCCCAGCTATCTTCCCCACCCAGAGCGCCAATTTCTGATGTTGAAAGTTGCCTTGTCATGCTGGCGAAGGTGAAGATGTGCATCAGCCTTTGACGAAAGAAGCCGAAATTCTCGACATGGCCATTGTTCGCGAGGATGAGCCGGGGCGTCCGAATCTCGCCTTTTGTCGTCTTCACTACATGCTCAGCACCGGTCTCGATCGAGATCACCGGGCTTTCTTCAAAGATTTCAACGGTCTTCGAAAGGCCCTGGGCCAGTCCGCGGATATACCCCGCCGGCTGAATCATGACAGTGCCGGGGGTAAAAGTACCGCCAATGTAGAAGGAGGTGCCCGTCAGGCGCCGCATTGCCTCAGTATCCAGATGCTTGAACGGTTCTTTCAGGTTCGCGAGGTGCTTTTCAAAATCCGCCAGGGCATTGAGACCGCGCTGCGTTGCCGCGCCATGATACTTGCCGACCGGGGCAACGTGTTCAGCCAAATTGTATTCTTCAGCAGCCTCTAACGCGAAGGCGATTCCGGCGCGGTTCATGCGAATCTGTTTGAGGTCATGCTCCAGTCCGCCTGCGTAGTTTTCGCTGGAGAGTTCATGCGGAAGATCAATCATAAAGCCGGAATTGCGACCCGCGGCACCCCAACCAATGCGCTGAGCGTCCAGAACGACGATTCGATCTTTTGGCGCGAGTTGGGAAAGTCGGCGCGCCGCAGAGAGGCCAGCAAATCCGCCACCAATGACAACCCAATCAGCCTTTTGCTTGCCTTCGAATATTTTGGAAGGGAGGGGCTCGGGTAATAATCGATACCAGCCCGAGCCTTGTATATCGCTGGGAGTGCTATCCGCTTTGTGAACACCCATGGGACGTCAGTCGAGAGTCTGGGTCTGTTTCGGGTCGGAAATATCGGTCCAGACCGTCTTCAGTTCCGTGTACTGGTCATGGGCATGGAGGGACTTATCCCGGCCACCGAAGCCTGACAGCTTAAAGCCGCCAAATGGTGTGGTTACATCGCCTTCGCCGTAGCAGTTGATGGTAACCGTCCCGGCCCGGATGTCGCGTGCCATTCGTTGGGCGCGCCCGCCATTGGCCGTGAAGATCGAGGCAGCCAAGCCGTAAGACGTATCATTCGCTACCCGCACGGCTTCGTCGGCATTTGCAACGGAAATGATTGACAGTACGGGTCCAAAAATCTCTTCACGGGCGATCGTCATTCCCGCTGTGACATTGTCGAAGATGGTCGGCTCGATGAAATACCCCTTGCCGAAAGCCTGAGCGTTTCCGCCAGCGACGATTTTGGCGCCCTCTGACTTGCCCTTGCTGATATAGCCCATGATCTTGTCGAACTGCTCTTTCGACACGATCGCGCCAAGGCGGTTGCCGGGGTCGAGCGGGTCCCCTAACGGCCAATCGCGCAACTTGACCAGTATCTGCTCGAGCAGCTTGTCCTTGATGTTCTTATGGACAATCAGTCGGGAATTCGATGAACAGTTCTCGCCCATGTTCCAGAAGACGGCCTGAGTGGCGTGCTGGGCGACGACATCGAGGCATTCGGCGTCATCGAGGACGATGCAGGGATTCTTTCCGCCGCATTCGAGAACGATCCGCTTGAGGTTGCTTTTGGCCGAGTATTCGAGAAACTTTCGGCCAATCTCAGTCGAGCCGGTGAAAGCCACCATGTCGATATCCGGATGTAGGCCGAGTTCCTTCCCGGTGACCTCGCCTGGCCCCGTCACGATCTGCAGCACACCTTCGGGGATGCCAGCTTCATGGGCTAGTTCGGCAATGCGCAGTGCCGTCATGTTGGTCTGCTCGGCCGGCTTGACGATGACTGAATTGCCCGTCGACAACGCCGGGCCCAGTTTCCAGGCTAGCATCAGAATCGGAAAGTTCCATGGCAGGACGCAGGCCACGACGCCGAGGGGCTGACGGACAATAGTTGAGACAACATTGTCGCCGGAGGGTGAAGTTTGGCCGTAAATCTTGTCTGTCGCCTCGGCATGCCATTCCAGACAATGAATAGCCTCCGGAATGTCGATGGTCTCGACATCATAGATCGGCTTGCCGCTTTCGAGGGTTTCGAGAACAGCGAGCTCGTGAGCATGCTTTTCCATCAGGCGCGCGAGACGACGTATCACCCGCTTGCGTTCGCTTGGATGGCTTCGCGACCAGCCGCCCGTGTCGAATGCCCGGCGGGCCTTCTCTACGGCAAGATCCACATCTTCCTTCCGACAAGAGGCAATCTTGGCCAGCACTTCACCGGTCGCCGGATTGATCGTCTCGAAAGTCCCCCCACCAATTGCCGGCGTTGACTTCCCCCCGATTACGGCGTTCGCCGGTAGAGCCAGGGTGCGGGCGAGAGCTTGATATTCATCACGCGTTAAGAGCGACGACATTCTGCGGCATCTTCCTGCTGGGTTTGTTTTCGATGGAAGCGATCACGGTCTTCAGCGTGAGGATCGTCTCTTCAAGCTGGCGTTTTTGCCCATCCTCGAGGGGACGCATAGGCTTCCGTACGGGACCGGCCGGAAGTCCTGCAAGCTCGCAGCCGAACTTGATGCTTTGGACAAACTTCCCACCTTGCTCAAGAACACGCATGAGCGGCAGGAGGGCTGACATAATTTTTCGACCCTTTTCGAAGTTTTTCTCCACGGCGCAAGCGTTGTAGAGGGCGATATGCTCATCCGGTAAACAGTTACCTGCACCGCATACCCAGCCCTTGGCACCCCAAGCAAAGAACTCAAGCGCCTGGTCGTCCATGCCGCAAAGGAGATCGATATGGGGATAGTCCCGCGCCAAAGCATGAAGGGCGTTGATGCTGCCGCTGGATTCCTTGATCGCGCAGAAGTTCTTGCTCCGGCCAACTCGATCCAGAAACTCCGTATCCATATGGGTTCCGGTACGGCCGGGATAATTGTAAAGCATGATCGGAAGGTTGGCTTCCCGATCGATCGCGAGGGCGTGGTTTGCAAGCTCTTGTTGGGTCGGCACGGCATAGTACGGAGAGCCGACCAAAATACCGTCGAATTTGAGGTCGCGGGCGACCAGCGCGTAGTCGATACACTCCTCTGTCCGGATTGCGCCTACGCCGGCGATTAACGGCACTTTCCCTTTCGCGGTCGATGAAGCCAATTTCAAGAGATTGACCCGCTCGTCTCGGGATTGGGCGTAGTATTCGCCGGTTGTCCCTCCGATGACGATGCCGTGTACCCCGGCGCCGATCAGATGCTCTATTACAGCGACAAAGCCATCGCGATCGATGGAGCCATCGTCATGGAACGGAGTAATGACCGGCGGAATGATGCCTCGAAACTTCATGGCGCGCACCCGCAGCTATTAACGGAATGCTCAAACTCTATCCAAAAGACCGCCGCCGGACAGTCGAATTAAAGTCAATCGACAGGCTACTTTTTTGCGCCATTCCGCGACAAAAAGACGTGGTAACCCTGATGGAACTCGAAGATCACCAAAATAAATTTCGAGAACTTAAGCTGGGAGATTTAACATGAATAAGACGATTACTACGACGGAACAGACCATCGAGATGGGCTCTTCGTCGCGCCGTACTTTCCTGAAGGTCGGTGGCGCTGCGGCGCTGGCCGCGAGCGGCCTGACGCGGGCGGCTTGGGCTGATGCCTCGCGACCGCTCGTATACGCCTACGCGGCGTGGTCGGACGCGATCGCGATTACCTACATCGGCAAAAAGCTGATTGAAGATAATTTCGGCTACAAGGTTCAGCCCCTTTCAGCCGAGGCCGCCGTGATTTATGCCTCGTTGCAGTCGGGCAAAGCCGATTGCTACTCTGTGGGCTACATGCAGGGCATGGGGCCGCTGAAGGGCGTATATAAGGGCGGTCAAGCCGAATTTGTCGAACGTATCAAGGACTCGATCGAGGTTGTTGGCGTGGCCGAGGGGCCGATGACACAGGGCCTCGCCGTTCCCGAGTATGTCACCATCGACAGCATCGACCAGCTGAATGATAACGCCGCGAAGTTCCCGAACGGTATTATCGGAATCGATTCCGGGTCAGGCCTCATGCATGCGGCGGACGATACCGTTAAGGCGTACGATCTCAAGGTCAAGCTTGTCCCCGGCAGCGAGGCGGCGATGGAAGCAGCTTTCCAGCGTGCCTACTCACGCAACGAATGGGTCGTGGTCACTACTTGGGAGCCCCTGCCCATGTGGTCGCAGTATAAGATGAAGTACCTTAAGGATCCGAAACAAACGATGATGTCGGAGCCATTTAACTGCTTCCATATCGTGCGGAATGACTTCAAGGCCAACTTCCCGAAGGCCTATAGTTTCTTCAAGAAATATCATGTGCCCAATGGAGAAGAAGCCCAGGTAATGGGCTGGATCGACAAGGGGATGAAGCCCGAGGACGCCGCCGCCAAATGGATCGATCAGACCAAAGGCAAGGGCATCATCGAGGAGTGGCTTGCTTAGTCCTGTCTGACGTACCTTAGGCGCGAGGGTCTGGTCCACAGGCCCTCGCCATCTCTCTTTTGTCAGTAGGAGCCTGCGGTGGACCGAAGCGAGTTGGCCATTGAGATTAAGAACCTCTACAAGATTTACGGGCTCAAGCCAAAGCTCGCCCTGGATCGCCTCCAATCGCGAGGTACGCATGCCGATGACACAGGTCACCTTGTCGCTTTAAATGACATCAACCTCTCTATCGAGGCCGGTAAGATCTGCGTCATCATGGGCTTGTCTGGTAGCGGGAAGTCAACACTCTTACGGTGCATCAACCGCCTAATCGATCCGACCGGTGGCGAGATTTATATTCAAGGGTGCGAGATTACGCAGGCCAACAAGAAAGAACTCCGGCAGATCCGGTTATCGAAGATCGGCATGGTTTTTCAACATTTCGCTCTACTGCCGCACATCTCTGTCCTGGACAATGTAGCTTTCGGTCTCCGGGTAGCGGGCGTTCCGCGGAAAGAGCGACGCGAACGAGCAGCACAGGCGCTTCAGTTGGTGGGCCTCGGCGGATGGGGGGACAAAAAACCCTCAAGTCTCAGCGGTGGCATGCGTCAGCGCGTGGGGCTCGCCAGAGCACTGGTTATGGACACACCCATTCTTCTCATGGATGAGCCCTTTAGCGCCCTCGATCCGCTTATCCGTGAGGAGATGCAGCAAGAACTTCTCAGACTGCAAAGCACGCTGAATAAGACGATCGTCTTCGTCACGCATGACCCTAATGAAGCAGCGACGCTTGGCAATCGAATTGCCATCCTTCTCAAGGGGCAGGTCGTCCAATATGGCACACCGCTTGAAATCGTCATGTCACCGGCAAATGAGTATGTTCGCGATTTCATCCGCGGAACTGACGTCTTCAAGGTTTTGAGTGCGGGGCAGATCGTTGACCCAACACGGACTCCTGTCGTTCTCGCCGAGGGGGCCGTCACCGCGCTGCCCTTGTCCCGCCCGACGGTCGCCGGGCCCGTTGCCGTGACTGATCCAGCCGGGCGGCTTCTTGGCGTGGTTGAGAAGCCTTCCGTTTTAGGGACATCGTCAGCCGACTGGAGTCGGATGCTTTCTCAGGATTTTATCCAGGTGTCGCCGGATCAGCTGATTGCGCCTCTCCTGGATGAGTTGGCCAGAAATCAGCGGCCGCTCGTTGTTGTGCGTGAAGACAACACCTTGGTCGGCATAGTCACCGGTGCTTCGGTCCTCAAGGCCCTCGCAGCCAACTCGGGTTCTAAAGGTAAGCTTACCGAAGCTGTCGTACAGATTGCGACCGAGCCGGTCGTTGTCGCCGGGCAACGGGTGGGATAAGACAATTAATAAAGGAGCGAGGCTAGGTCATGGACTTTTCTGACTTCGCGATGTCGATTGCGACGGCGATCGATAATTTCACGAATTACATCTCGCTGAAATTCGGGCCGTTTTTCGACGTCATTTCAGCGATCATCCAGGGCATTAACGATCCGTTGGCTGCGGGTCTGAATTTTCTGCCGCCCTGGCTCGTTATAGCGGCGGCAGTCGTCGGGGGATTCTTCGCGGGCCGTTTGCCGCTGGCATTGCTTGGTGGGCTGGGTCTTGTTTTCATCCTAGTGATGAATCTTTGGTCAGCGGCGATGCTGACATTGTCGCTGGTACTAACAGCAGCATGCATCTCTCTCGCGATCGGAATTCCTCTGGGCACTCTTATCGCCGAATCGAAGCGTGTGAATGCCGTCGCCGAGCCGATCCTCGACTTCATGCAGACGATGCCGGCCTTTGTGCTGCTGGTTCCCGCAGTATTTTTCTTTGGTGTCGGAGTTGTCCCAGGGGTTGTCGCGACGATTTTCTTTGCAATGCCCCTGCCGATCCGCCTGACGGCGCATGGCCTCAAAATGGTTGAGCCGGAGGTGATCGAAGCCGGCGAAGCGTTCGGCGCCAATCGAATGACTATTCTGTTCTTTATCAAACTGCCGCTCGCCTTCAAATCGATCATGGCCGGCGTCAATCAGTGCATCATGATGTCACTGTCGATGGTCATTATTGCGTCGATGATCGGTGCCGGTGGCCTTGGCGACGAAATCATTCGTTCGATTTCGCGCCTCCAGGTCGGCCGTGGTGTCGAGGCTGGCCTGGTGGTCGTGACTCTCGCGATCCTGATAGACCGGTTCACCCGCCGGATCAGTCAGAAAATCGACCCCACGGCCTAAAAGGATCGCAGCGTCGGGCGGGCTCAGGCGAGATACTGGCCCGCCTCTGCTTGGTCAGCTGACCGGCAGTGGCAGCTTCTTGGTCCGCCCGCCGTCAACAACGTAGACCTGGCCGGTCACGAAGCTGCTCTCATCTGAAGCAAGGAACACCGCAAGATTGCCGATGTCCCGAGGCTCGCCCAGGCGGCCGACTGGGTGCATGACAAGAAGCTCCCGGCGGACCCGAGCACTGTCAGGCATATTGTCGACATAAATCTCACTGAGCTCGGAGTTGATCCAGCCAGGGGCAATGGCATTACACCTGACGCCGTCACGGCCATGATCGACTGCGACAGCGCCAGTGAAACCATGGAGGCCAGCCTTTGATGCGGAGTAGGCTGGGTGGCCCGGGTTCGACCCGATCCCTTCGATCGAACCGATATTAATGATGCTGCCACGCCGGCTTTTAAGGAATGGCATTGTCCTTTTTGTGAGCAAGAATGGCGCCTTGAGGTTGATGGTCATCATTTGATCCCAATCAGCCTCGGACATCTCCTCAACGGTCTTTTCAAACATAATGCCAGCGTTATTGACCAGAACATCCACGCCACCGAGCTGCTTCACCGTCTCATCGACCGCTCGAGCGATATCGCTAGATTTGGCGAGATCTGCCTGGATATAGGTCGTACGCTCTTTGATCGTGTGATCCTCGGGAGGCGTGCGCTGAATGATCGCCACTTTTGCCCCCTCTTCGAGAAACCTCTGTGTGATTCCGAGGCCGATGCCCCGACCCCCTCCTGTAACGATGGCGACTTTACCGGCAAGTCTTTCCGACATAATTGGCTCCCTTAATAGACCGGCTTGGCGCCGTTGACTTCGATGACTGTACCGGCGACATAGCGGGCGGCATCGGAGGCGAGAAACTGCACCACATCAGCGATGTCCTCCGGCTCAGCTATACGACCAAGCGGGACAGTTTTGTTGAGTTCAGCAATAGCCGTGTCGGGGTCGAAGCCGCGTCGGACGAAGCCCGTACGGATCATTGGCGTATTGACCTCGTTTGGGCAGACGGCATTGACCCGGATGCCATCGGGGGCATGGTCACGGCCAAGGCACTTTGTGAATGTCGCAACGGCAGCTTTGCTGGTGCAGTAGGCTGCATGCCCCGGGCCGGGATATATGCCCCAGCACGAAGAAATATTTACGATGGCACCGCCGCCATGGTCTTTCATGTAGGCGACCGCTCGACGGCAGGTGTGGAAAACTGCCTTCAGGTTGATATCGAACGTGCGATCCCAGTCGTCATCGGTCGTCTCCAGGACGTCGCCACGAGTGATGATTCCGGCATTATTGACCAGGACATCGAGCCGACCGGTGGCCTCAATAGCCGCGTCGATAAGGTCTTCGCAATAAGCCTTTGACCGGAGGTCACCAATTTTTTCCCAAATGATTTGATCGCCAACATTATGCGCAACGGCAAGGTCCTTCAGTCCAACCCTGTCTGCATCGCTTGCCACCACGCGATAGCCATTGGCAATGAAGCGCCCGACGATCGCTTTGCCGATACCCCCTGCTGCCCCTGTAACGATGGCCGTCTTCTTGTCCGTATTCATTGCGCTCAATGCTCCAAGGAAATGTGAAATTGTGCTGACCATCATTCTCCAGAGCGAAGGTGAACACCAGAGAATCAAACGTCAAAATTCTCACCTGGGAGTTGAACTGACACCATCCGCAAGAATCGGAATTGACGTAGGATCCTAGCAGGATTCGGCGCAACTGATGTGACTTCAACTCACCTGCCGCCTGAAAAATAGTCACGTTGTGAGCAGTAAATTATTCAGCGCATCATCGTGCCGCCCGGCTAAATCCAGATTGTACTGGTATCGTGTCATTACTCAAAATGTAACAACCCGGCGGCGATAAGTATGACCAGCTCTTCACGTACCATACCTGCTATACCGTGCACGATGGCGGCTGTGCTTCTGACTGGCCATGGCGGAACTGAACAACTTCACTATCGAGAAGATGTACCGGTGCCGATCGCCGGCCGAGGCGAGGTGCTCATTCGGGTCAGTGCCGCCGCAATAAACAACACGGATATCAATACGCGGATCGGCTGGTACTCTAAGGCAATAACGGGCAGTACTGCTGATAGTGCCGCCGGCGGAGCTCCAGCCCCCTCTCAATCTGACGCAGCCTGGTCGGGAGAAGCACTGTCTTTCCCGCGGATCCAGGGCGCGGATTGCTGTGGACATATCGTAAGCGTCGGGGAGGATGTGGATCCGTCTCGCATCGGCGAGCGGGTTGTTGTTCGTAATCTGCTGCGCTCATACGTGGGTTATCGACCGTTTGAGTGCTGGACGTTTGGGTCTGAATGCGACGGCGCCTTTGCGCAGTACGCGAAGGCACCTGCTCGGGAAACCCACAAGGTTGACTGTAATTGGAGCGACGTCGAGTTAGCGACGATCCCGTGTGCTTACTCAACGGCCGAAGGCCTCCTGCATCGCGCCGGTGTCAAATCTGATGAACGCGTTTTGATCACTGGTGCCTCCGGTGGAGTTGGCTCAGCAGCTGTTCAGCTTGCCAAGCGCCGTGGGGCGACGGTCGCCGCAATTGCAGCTTTCGAAAAGTCTGACGAGGTACTCGCTCTCGGCGCAGATCAGTTGATCCCGCGAGGGGAAAGTGTCCTCGATCATCTGGGGCGCGGGGCGGTGGACGTTGTCATTGATCTGGTCGCCGGGCCACAGTGGCCAGAATTGCTTGAGGTGCTTCGGCGGGGCGGCCGCTACGCCGTTGCCGGCGCGATCGCGGGTCCAATTGTCCAGCTTGACGTGAGAACTCTCTATTTGAACGATTTGAGCTTCTTCGGCTGCACGTTTCAGGAAGATGTGGTTTTTGAAAATCTCGTCTCGTACATCGAGCGCGACGAGATCCGGCCCATTGTGGCAAAGACCTATCCACTAAAGGATATTGCGATAGCTCAGGAAGATTTCGTCTCCAAGCGTTACATGGGGAAGCTCGTCCTCATTCCGCCGGCCTAAACCCTTCACATCGAGTGTTCAGATGAAAATTGCCAAGATTGATGTATTCCAGGTGGATTTGTCCTATTCAGGCGGCGTCTATGTCCTATCCGGCGGCCGGGAATATCGAAGCTTCGATGCAACAATGGTCCGGATCACGACTGATAACGGCATCGAAGGATGGGGTGAAAGTACCCCCTTCGGGGCGACCTATATTGGAGCTCATGCCCGCGGTGTTCGGGCGGGGATCGATGAGATTGCACCAAACCTCCTCGGACTTGACCCGCGCCGAGTGGACCGGATCAACGATGCCATGGATGTTGCCCTGGTGGCTCATGAGCATGCGAAGACGCCCCTCGATATCGCCTGCTGGGATATCTTCGGAAAGTCGGTGGACCTTCCGGTCTGCGAGCTCCTGGGTGGGCGAACCGATGTGAAGATGCCGGTGATCTCGTCAATTTACGCCGGCGATCCAGAGGATATGCGCCGCCGGGTGGCTGATCATCGGAAAGCGGGCTACATTAGCCATTCCGTGAAGATCGGCGATGATCCGGCACTCGACGCCGCACGCATCGAAGCGGCCTTGGCTGATCGGCAACCCGGTGAATATTTCATTGTCGACGCCAATGGTGGAATGACACCCGAAATGGCGCTACGCATGCTGCGGCTCTTGCCGCGAGGGCTCGATTTCGTATTAGAAGCCCCTTGCGCTACTTGGCGCGAATGCATTTCGCTTCGCCGACGGTCTGATGTCCCCATGATCTGGGATGAATTAGCAATCGGCGATGCGTCGATCGTGCAGCTCATCGCCGAGGACGCTGCCGAGGGTATTGGACTTAAAATATCCAAAAACGGCGGACTTACGCATTGCAGACGTCATCGCGATATCTGCATCGCGGCAGGTCTCACCATGAGCGTCCAAGAAACGGCCGGCTCCGACATTGCCTTCGCTGCGATCGTGCATATGGGGCAGACGGTGCCGGAACGCCTATTGCGAAGCGTCCTCGAAAGCCGGGACATCGTCGCGCTTAAGACTGCGGACGGAGACTTCCCTGTGGTGGACGGCCGGGTCGTCGCTCCTACAACGCCAGGTCTGGGAATCAAGCCGAGACTGGACGTGCTAGGTGAACCGGTTGCCAGCTATTATTGAGGTCTGAATTGCACTGATTCGGATAATGCGCGAGCTTGCGTAGATCTCGCAGGACGGGCCGACGCACTCGCCTTCTTCGGCGGAGTTCTGCGGTATGCACCTCAAATCGTAAATTGCTGCGCACATGAATTCCGAAAACCACCGAAGACGCGGCGAGTAACCGATGGAGCACTGAGCTGCCATTCCCGCCGCGATCGCCCGCGCATCAAGTACGCGGGGCGAGGCTAAGAAACACGCGCGAGTCACCCGTAAACTGCGGTAGGTTTTGCAGCACTTCAATGACCCGTGGTGACAGACCAACGACGTCGTCCTTGATGGTCGTGGGACTTCGACAGTTCTTAACTGCCCTCAATTTACCGATTTCTTCTCCATGTCGAGATCCCGCCACTGCAACCGCAGGATATTTCCTCGGCGCGCTCCAGTCTCCACAGCGAACTCGACAACTGGACCAGGTTGACCACAGCGTAGGTGCAGAGCACTGGCTCTTCTCGCAGGAAGCGATCGATCCGCGCATTCTCACTTGCCCTAGACTGCAGTCCAGGACGATTTGCAGTCACATCAGCCTTATAACGAAGGAGCAGGTCGCCGAGGGTCGTGGACTTATCCATCGGCGGCCGCGTGAACGCGCCTTTGTCCATCAAACCTTCGATTTACCGCGCCCAGGCCTCTGCCTCTTTTTTCGTGCCGAAAGTCTTAGTCTGGGTCGGGTAACCGGCGCGCCGGATTTGCGCGCGCCACTGGTGGGCGCCCTGTCTCTCGTATCGTTGCCATTTCCGTCCGCCATCATTGGTTGCTCACGTTTAGAACATTGGTTGGCTTTCCGTGGCGGATCGCGGAGATGGTGAATTGAGCAAAGATGATGCTGGGTTAGAATCGGCCCTATGGGGCCATAGCCCGCACGGACTCGGCCTTTGCCGATATTCGGCAGCCGGATCTCAACTGTGCCAATAAATCGGCAACGACAGACAGACTGACCTGTCGCCAAAATCTAACTTATTGATTTTTAAAGGAAATTTGGCGCACCCGATACGATTCGAACGTACGACCTTTGCCTTCGGAGGGCAACGCTCTATCCAGCTGAGCTACGGGTGCAACGCGATTGCGTGGGCGCAACATACAGGAGGGCTCGCGTCGCATCAAGCATCGCTGATGCGACGGCAATGCTTTAATAGAGCCCTGGATCGCGCCGGTATAATCATTCTATTTCAATAGAATAGCCGGCAACCGGCAAGCCATTCCGAAACGCGTAGGCAGGTGCGGAGTGCGAAACAACTACGTGCCGGCGATATAGGCCCGCAGGTCTGCGCTCTCGCGCTCGACGTCTTCGACCTTGGCTTTCACCACGTCACCGATCGAAATCATGCCGATAAGGCGACCAGCTTCCCGGACCGGTACATGGCGGAATCGCCTTTCGGTCATCCATTCCATCACCTGATCGACCGTGTCATCAGGCGTACAGCAGAGGACATTGGTGCTCATCGCATCGCCGACCTTGCCCGCGAGGGCAGCCGTGCCGTCCTTGGCAATCATTCGCACCAGATCGCGTTCGGATATAATACCGGCCAGATCGCCGCCCGGCGCCGTGACGATAAGCGCGCCGATCCGTTCACGCGCTAAGATCTCGGTGGCTTTCGCCAGGGTTTCATGGGCCGGGATGGTAATAAGCCGCATAGGCTTGCCGCGCAGCAAATGTGCAACCGTCATCTATTCCTCCGTCTCATCATCACAGAAATCGTCAGTCTGCGTGCTGCCGTGGAACACGGGGTTGATCTGTAAAGTTTATGTCAGCTTCATAAAGGAAACAACTTGTCCGATCGGACAGTTCCGCGAATTGGTGCAGTGCGAAGAGCTGCTGCGCGGGTGATATGCGGCGACTGCCGACGGCCTTTGCGGCTGGTTCCGACACTGCTATAGCTCGCTTTATGCGGCAGAAACCCGACCGACCTGACGGTGAAACCGTCGCCCTGCAGGCCTTGGCCTTCCTCGTTGAAGACGATGAGCGGCTGACCCGTTTTCTCGGCTTGACCGGCATGGAGCTCGGCAGCCTTCGTCAGGTCGCGACCGATCCGCTCGCATTGGGCGCGGTGCTGGATTATTTCCTGAACTGGGAACCGTTGCTGCTGGAACTGGCGACTGCACTTGAGCTGCCGCCGGAGGCAATCCTGCGCGCCCGCCACGATCTACCGGGTGCGCCGACCTGGTGAGCTGCATCAATCTGTGAGAAGAGCCCGCCTGGCGAGAAACGCCGGCTGAGGTTCAGCTGACGGCGCTGGGGTCCTGCCGGGTCAATTGCAGGAAGATGTCTTCTAGATCCGTCT
>Ga0247779_1000888_pt1 | contig 15737 bp, 19 predicted proteins | sample UWRJL221509R5_FD_179925 | JGI IMG/M metagenome (GOLD analysis project Ga0247779, IMG submission 179925) | Plant litter microbial communities from Arlington Agricultural Research Station in Wisconsin, United States - UWRJ-L221-509R-5 | ecosystem: Environmental > Terrestrial > Plant litter >... | reverse complement strand
GAAAAAACGAAAGCGCAGCAGTCGATCTGCCGAAACGACATGCTTTGTGTGGCGTTAATTTATAGATTAGATTAGAATCTGATTACTAATACATACCTAAGTCGCCGACAAAGAGCGATCACATGATAATCGGCAATCATATGTTATAACGCCTGGGTCATCTCAATTTAGACGCGGCGAGAGGGTTGTGTCTTTAAACTTTTACACTTTCACTGTTGTATTGGAAGGCATTTAAAGCTGGGAAGCTTAAATATCACCTTAATCAAGTTGCTTTTGATTAGAACGCGGGTTTTAAAACAAGATAAAAAGATCACACAAGCGAACAGAACACGAGGAGTCGCAATGAAGTTGAAGTTTGAACGTTGACGTTGAACACTTACGTGGTACTAAATATTCGTCATCTACGGAACTTCCACTTCTACGTTATTATCTTGGCTGGTTGACTGACGTATAGTTAGCCATAATTCTCTTATGTAAAATTTTTAACATTCACAAGGTATCGAAGAGCACGCATCGAAGAAATTTGAAAGCGCAGTAAGCGCGCAGTCGTAATCAAGCGCGTGGAGCGTTCATCTCTTCGAATCTCCTTGAAGCGCGCAGTTGTAATCAAGCAGTGGGGCGTTTATCTCTTTGATCTCTTCGAATCTTCCTGCGCAGTAGTCTCCCTAGAGTCAATTCTATGAGCCCATCACGTTAACGTACTCAACAGGTGGAATTCACCAGGATGTGGGAATTTATTGAATAGGTTCCACCGAACTTCTCGGGGGCCATTTTTTGGTGTAGGGCCAGAGAACGGGTATACTGTGTATATCAGCACGGGGAAATGGACATAATATTCGATCTAGATTAAAAATATTGCATAAAATGAATTGACTGCTATGGTTTAAAAACAGGCTCTCCAAGTCGTAGAAACATTCATAACATAGCGACTTACTGCTCCCTCAATCGATTCCCACCGTTCGTCTTTCTTGGTAGATCTTCACTCTCTCCAAGACACTTTACCTTGTATAATTTTCAAGTAAAAATGGCACAGCAATACGACGCTGCTTCCATCGTTTCTACGTCTTCCACCATTTCACCCGACGTAAACTCGTCGACCGTGACCCTTACCAATGACCAAGTTACGAAATCGGAAAATGGTCAAAAGAAAAACGGAGGGAATCTTCACTCCATTTTCAAGGCTTTAACGCGTGCGTGCTGCTCTTGTTAAACGCTTCCCGCCTAACAAGTGTCATACTAAAGCACAAGCTCAATCCTCGAATAATCACTCATCAAGTAACAGCGCAGACCTCTCCAGTGCATTGCAGTTCTCCAAAACTGCCTCGAAGGATGGATGGTCAAGCTCATCAGCAACAAAACCATCCCTCGGGAATTGATTTCAAGGAAATCCCCACATATTATTGATGTCGCCCATCCGACATTGTAATTGTAATAGTAAATTTAGGAAGAAAAGATGGAGTTGAATAGGTGTTTGTACTATTAGTAACACAGAAATTTTACATTCGGAAGCGCGATATGAAGGCGTACACATACTATAGATTCAATAAACAGCAGCAGGGTAATCGTTGTATCCAGCTCTCCAGTCAATAGATGTCTTGTTGGTCTGCATATGAGCGATATCGAGAATATTATCAAGGGGCTTTCCATATAGGACACGCTCGGCGTAGTCTGGGTGAGTCATATAGTTGAGACCAATTGAGATGGCGTCTGCCTTGCCGCTCGTAATAAGTTCTTCACCTTCTTCGGGGGTGATAGCGCCGTTAAATATAACTTTGGTATTCTTGATGAAAGGACGGTAGGTCTCAAACACGTCATGCTGGGTGGCGCGTAGAACGCCTTTAATTATACCAGAAGTCGTGAAGGAATGGAGGGTTAGATGTATCGGGAAAGTAACGAAAATAACATACCATCGTATGTACTGTCAGTGTAAGTGAGATAGCGGACAAGACAGACATATGCAATGCCGAGCTTATCCAGTTCGCTAATAAGGTAAGAGAATGTATCAATTGCTTCTTGGAGAGGCATTCTTGAGAGAGAACCTCAGTTAATTACCAACAAAAAATGTACGCAAGAAAACGTAGACACACCCCATGTCATTGTATCCTCCACACGGAGACAATTTCACGGCAACGTTGGACCCGAAGGCTTCGATGCAAGCTCTGGTAACCTCCAAGACCAATCTGCAGCGGTTCTCAATACTTCCGCCCCATTCATCAGTGCGCTTGTTGGCAGTACTGTCGATGAATTGGTTGAGGATATATCCGTTGGCGGCATGAACTGCAAATTTTTTACTTCGACATCATTTCCACCATATGTGATTATAAGACGCACGTTCAACACCATCGAATCCGGCCCTCTTGGCGTTGATCGCTCCTTGTTTGAACTGTTCTACGAGCTCCCAAGGATCAGGGTGTGGGGTTGGCTAATATGTATAATAGTGAAGCTCAATAACACAATAACACAGAAAGGAGCATACCACGACGTAACCAGGGTTTCCTGGAACAGCACGAAATTTGCCACCACGCGCCGGAACATCAGAAGGCCCATAAACAGGCTGTTAAGAAACTCGTTAGACGTGCGAAATTATCGATCATTATCAGGTCGCATTACGCGTTGATCAACTCACAGTTCCAGCAATTTTCTGTTGATCAGCTTCGGGGTGGGACACACGACCGGCTAGAATGAAAGTTATTAGAATCCGACTGTTGTACGTGTGTGTGATATAACAAGGCGTACTATGCCACAACTGCGTAATAGGGGTCATTATTTTATTCAGGAGGTAGTTAGAGTGTCCGAGGTGAAGTACACACCTGTGAATATATGAACGTTCCAGCTTCGTGGACTGCATCCGTGATATTTTTCCAGGCAAGAACGTGCTGAGCGTCCCAGATTCCTGGAGCATGTGGCCATTCGGTTCTGTAGATTCAAAATGTAGAAAGAGATGAAGATAGTTACACACAGGGAGATGTCTAGTATTCTTACCCTTGACGAGTAACCAAAGTGGCTTCCGTGACGATTAGACCGGCGCCTGCGCGTTGGACATAATGCTCTTTGATTAGTTGGGTTGGGTATGTGTTCTCGGCTCGATTCCTGGTCAGAGCAGCCATAGTAATCCGATTTTTCAGTGTCTTGTCACCGAGCTCGAGTGGAGTGAATAAAGCTTTGGGTGGAGACATTATTGCAATTGATGGTGCAAGGAAGAATGGGGAGAACGATTCGATATTTCATCTGCCACGAGTTTTTTTATACGCCAGATAGCTAACCGTTGGGACCCGCCCCCACCCCTAAGCATCACATCTTGAATATAAAATGGTTACTGCTCAGACACTGAGAAATGCGGTGCGATCGCGTGAAAGGGACCTAAAGATAGACCCAGCTCAATCAAGAGACCGTAACCCCAGAGCTCCCTTGCCTCGACGAAAAGACGTAGTACTTGGCGATTAAAATCCGGAGGCAGTATCCCAGCGAAGTTTATTTCAAAAAAAAAGGATCCAAAAGATAGCGTCAAGCGTTTTTCAATGACATTCGAAGTTGCGTCCCGTACTAATATACAATTGTCATTCATAATTTAGATAGATCACATTCCGAGATAATGATATTCGCAAGTGAGGTATTGCAACCTTGCGTACCTTAAACACATCACCTCACATAAAATCTTCTTCCAATTCCCTTCCTGTCTTTCGGGGTGCATATTCGTCTTCCTCAACATTGAACAAGGAGTCGTACGACCGGGCGGCCTTTTCTGCTTCTCTGGTTTTGGCTAACTCTGCATCCTGCTTTTTCTGATATTCGAAATGAGTTGACGTTCTTTGTGAAGAGTGGGTTAAGCATACCTTCTCCGCAGCGGCCGCGCGTTTGGTGGCGTTCTCTTTTTTGAGCCGATCGATGCGCTCTTGCTCATGGTCGACTACTTTCTCCACCTTGGTCTTATTCAGACGGTTGACGATGGGATTCTCTCGCGTTGCAACATGGACTGCAAAGACACAGAAATTGGAATGAATCAATTACACTACAAATGTGTAGCAAACCTCGTTTCACCTAGGTCAATGTTTTAAAAGTGAAAAGGTAAAGGTAAAAGAAAGCAAAAGAACTTACTTTCTTGTCATTGTGAAAGGACACTTGTCCAACGGCCATGTCTCCTGTTTTCTGTCCTTGATAGTCAATTGTTGCTTGAATATGATGCTATGTGGAACCAAAACCTTCAGATTGTCGGCCGGTGTATAGATGATGGTCAGATTATCCTTTTTATTTCCTGAGTGGTTCTGAGGCGTTAGCGAGAAGGATTTTTCAGGATGTAAGTATTGCACACCTTCGATTGAATTAGCCTTGACGAGCTGAGCACAATCATTCAGCAGCGCCGTCGGTATACTTTCCCAGCTCATTCCTTCTGACATGCGAAGGTAAACATGGGCCGATGAGAGTTTGTCAACGTGAAACCAGACGTCTTGTGGCCATGCAAATTTAATGAGCACTTCGTCTAAGTGAATTCGGATGATCTTTTGAGTGGTTCGTCGGATTGTCAGCGAGATGTGTATCCTCCCTCACTTTCCACCTTGTCGCGGCCCATATAGATGATCGCGGACGGAGTAACGGCTGCTCAAAAGATTAGTATAAGCAAATCGATCATATCTTCAGACAACATCATTACCTGTTGATGTGAAGAATAAAACCATGATAAACGCAGTTGTAGAGCAGAAGCGACGGAATAGATCGAAATCAAGATTCAAATTCAAGTGTCGTCTGCAGGTAATTCAGAACGTCATGCGTGGGAGTTTTATGCTAGAAGATTATGTAATCACTTTCCCGAGTGCCCAAGGTGCCCCAGAACTGGTCATTCATTTACAACGTTTACTACGGAACTCTTGCTCATTCCCTCATCTTATCTCTTTTTGTTTGTTCCCCATCTCTGTCGGGAATACATACAACAAAATAGGTACTTCCTTACTTATAGGATACAGGGAAAGTCATAACTGATATTCTTTACTAGCAGCGGCGGAATAAAATAGTGAAAAGCTGAATTCATAATGCAACCTAATAGGTTGGGCCTTGGTCTGCGTCCACCTTTGCCGTCATACGGCCAGGGTCCCTCAATGTCGGCTCTCGCACAGCAGCAGCAAATGCAATATATGCAGCCTCCTCCAGTCCAGAAAACGGCGACGCTTTTCATCGGCTCGATATCGGGCGGCATCACTGATGCGTTCATCAATTCGTTGCTTTCGGTAAGTGTTTACTTGACGATTCCTCGAGGATAACGGTGTAATTAATTCGTCTCGCAGGCATGTGGCCCAATCAAATCGTTTAAACGTCTGATAACTCCTGCAAATAAACCCCAAGGTTTTGGTTTCGCGGAATTTGAGGATCCAAGCGGCGCGCTGCGAGCAATGAAGCTCTTAAACGGTGTAGAATTACCTGCATTGGAAGATGGGTGTGCGAACAAAAAGCTACTGGTGCGTTTTCCTTCAGCGATTTTCAAATAATTTCACGCCTACGTCGAATCCCCACTCCCCCGACAGGTAAAACCAGATGAAAAAACTCGCCTGTTTTTAGATGCTTTTGCTGCTAGTCAAATGGCCACAGATGTACGTATTCTACTTCCTGTATTTTCAATTACGTGTATGCTCAAGGTTTATACACTCTATCAGGCTGAAGAAACCAAAGTCAAAGAGGCCAAAACTAAAATCGACGAACTAGTAGCTGACATCAACCGAGTATCTCAAGATGCTGCTAACAATGGATTAATCGACAAAGAAAAATACATTATTCCTCCCCATCTTCACGATCTGCAAGAGGCCGACTTACCAGAAACACAGCGGGGCTTGGTTATCTCAGAGATCGCTCAGTTTCGAGAACGCGCAGCGAAGAGAGAACGAGAAAAAATGCGCGATGTCCGAGAGAGCATGCCTTCTTTGAACGGTGCGCCAAGCGGTCCCAAGGTTCGAGAGTGGGGAAAACCTCAATATCAAGATCCTGGCGCACCAAAGGCTCAAGGGTTTGGAAAAGGAGCGCAAGGGTATAGCAAACCTGTTGGCTTCGTAAAGGCTGAAGATGGAGGAAGGTCAGGGAGCCGTGAGCCCGAAAGAAAGAAGACAGACCTTGAGTTAGAGGAAGAGAGGAAGGAACAAAGAAGACTTGAGGAAGAGCTATCCTACCGAGATGTACGCCTAATGATCTTTTTCTTCTGCAACCTTTTTCTGACTCTTTGTTAGCGCGAACGTCGGTACGAACCACGAGAACGGACGCGTATCCAAGCGTTGGAGCGTGCCATCGCGCGTGAGAACGCCCAAAGAGAAAGCGAGCTCAGAGACAGAGTCGAAATAAAGGCCCGACTAGACGTATGGGATGATGATGAGAGTGACGAACTCTTCTATGTCGATCGGTACGGGTTCTATGTGATTATCCACGCCGATTTTTATCTTACAGTAAACATAGAACACGATGGCGCCATCTCAGGCAACGACGACTCGAAACCGAAGAAGCTGCAGATGAGAAGTCACGGCAATTCGAAGAGCAAGAAGCCGAAAATCTCAGAAGAGAGTCAGAAGACTTCTTGGCCAGACAAATGGATGAGATGCAAGCTTTAGCAGATGAACAACGAAAAGCCGGACTTTTGCTTGATGATGGTGCCCCTGTTCGGTTGAACGTGTCGATTGTGCCTACTGTGAAGGATAAGGAAAAAGATACGATTACGAAGGAGAAATCCGCCAAAACAGCAGTGTTCGCGCAAGACGAGGAGGAAGAAGATGGGCTCAAGAAGAGGAGAGCGCCGCTTGTCAAGCTTGATTTCAGTGTTGCTGAATCTGGCGAGCAACAAAGAGAGAGGCTGGAGAGAATACGCCAGTCAGTGCCTCATGACAAAGAAACCCTATTCAAGGCCAAGGTTAGATGGGATGGTCTTACTGATGTAAGTAGACATCGCTATTGTTTGGCTGTTGTATTCTGACTTTCCTTCTCTGTAGTCAATAATCGATCGCAAATTCGATCCTCTGGTGAAGCGGCTGATGACGAAGTACTTGGGTGATATGGAGGATGAGGATCTTATTATGTTTGTTCTTGAACATCTCAAAGATCATAAAGCACCTCAGAAGCTTGTTGAAGGCTTAGAACCAGTGCGTTGGATACATTTTGATGAAATCCTCCCTTATATGCTAACATTGTCGACATATTTTGCTGTAGGTCTTGGAAGACGAAGCAGTCGATCTTGCTGTTAATGTCTGGCGCCAGATTATCTTCGAGAGCATGGCATACAACGAAGGGTTGCTGACGGACAAAATGCTTGTCGACTAGCACGCACTTGACGGGGTAGAGGGGTTGTAACCTGGTAGACTTCACGTTATTCTTCACGGGCGCGCAGGTGCGTTGTGCGGTATACTATAGTACTTACTCGTTGGCATGGTACATGGTGGTATTCTCCGTTTGCATTTGACAAACTTGAGAGCCAGGGGGATGTATTTTCGGAACATAATTAGTGACGTGAGTTCAACCTTTCGATTTATCTCACAAGATGTAAATGATATTGCTTTCTCTTCTTTCCTTTTCCTCTGTAAAAGAACTGTGATTTTCCGCATACGAGTCAACGATCCCTCCGTCTCTTTGAACGAACTCTACGGGTTGATAGCTGTCGTTGAGTCCACTAAATTCATTTACCTGAACCAAATATACGTTGATGTCTATCCAGGGTGGGAGACGTACCTTGCTCCGTAACGTTCTATTCTCGGTTTTTTTGTATAGTATTACTCTCCTTTTTACTAAAGGTCAGTCAAGATGTGATGCAATCTTGAGAAGCTAATGGAATAGGGCCATGCGGGATATACCCGAGGCTGGGTATAGAATAGGACTTTCCGGTGGATTTATACTCTCCTTTGCCATCAGATTTTCTCTCCACAGTATTGTCGTACTCGGCGTGGGCGTAGCGTTGAGCTCCGTTTAGGATGAAATTGCCTGACGGGCTATACTATGCCGTGTTGACAATCAATATTGAATATGATAATTGACCCTCCTTTTCTGTTCAATTCAGAACATGATCTTAATCACCACTCAACGTACTCAAACATTGACATGCAAGAAGCTATCAACTATAAGATTTAGACGCCTTGAGTCCCTTTTCGTGTCGAACAAGCAATGATACGCGAGTCGCGCAATTATGAAACAAGTCGGGACCGGGGTAGTACGCATGGTTTTCCCCACATGCAGGTCACCTGGTCTTCTTTCCATCGCGCTCCAACTCCATTCTCTGCCTTTGTTGCCGATCGAGTGATGATTTTGGTGATGCAAGCGATGTCATATTCTAAATGTGTTTGTATGTCGATGATCCATCCTTGTCGCCGCTGGGCTATAAAGTGGGCTGCCTAACATGTTTACACGCGATTCTAGCCTCTACAAGGGTTGTGTTCACTCACATCTCATTTCAGCCTAGGTTGTCTCGAATTCACCTCCAAAAGTCGGTCTTGGAAGATATTGTTCCCTGACAGACGCGTCGAACAATGTTGCACCTAGCATCCGCTTCTGCAGCACTCGCTTTGCTCGCTCATGGTGTATCTGCGCAGTCCGCCTCTGGCTCAACAGCCACTGCTCCCTTGAGTACCGGTGTCTCCGCCCTCACAGTCGCCACTGCGGTTCCTAGTCCCTCTGCATCTCTCGACTCTCCGCTACCCTCGCAAGTAGCATTGCCACCTAAGCAAGCGTGGTGCTCATCCGACATCTTCTGTGCTGGTCCGGTGAGTGATACATTTTGGTAACCTGATAAGAATCTCGGGGAGGGCTCGAAAGCTAATGATGGGTTATACAGTTACTGCAAACAGTCAATGTGGCTCACTTGTTCCCAGATGACAAAACCTTCGTGGACAAGGTCCGTTTTTCTACATGATTGCAGTGCTCCTAAACGTTGAACCTTGACCTCGCTTCTTCCTCCATTTCATTTCATCCTACCGAACAGCCCACGAGTAAAGATGCTCAAGCCGTTCTTGCCGACTTCCAAAATATCGCGAACGGCACTACATTTGGGCAAATCGTCAACTTCGTGGAAAACGATTTTGCAGGTGAAGGACAGGAGCTAGAAGCCCTTGAGTTGCCAGACTTCAACCCATCACCTCCATTCCTCAATAATGTGACGCAACCACTTCCGAAAGCGTTCGCACAGACTGTACACTCTTTCTGGACTCAACTTATACGAGGTACCAATTCTTCGACACTCTGTGGGAATAGTGGAAAGTGTGAAAGTTCGTTGATTCCTCTCAATCATACGTTCGTTGTTCCTGGTAAGTCGGACTTGCCAATACACCATGGTCTCACGTTGATCACGACATTTGCACACGCGTACTAGGTGGCCGATTCCGCGAAATCTACTATTGGGATAGTTTCTGGATTATTGAAGGCTTGCTTGAGTCGCAACTGTTCAGCATTGCCAATGCTACACTTCAAAACTTTATGGATCAGCTTGATAACTTCGGATTTATACCCAACGGCGGTCGCATTTACTGTGAGTCAATGGATTGTGTCTTTAGTAACGGCATTCTGATATATTATGACATTAGATTTGGATAGGTCGCAGCCACCTTTGTTCATCCAGGTACGTCATAGATTTCTATTTTTGAAAATTTTCTATCTTTACATTGACTTACGCTTACGCGACATCTGGCAGATGCTCTCGCGCTATGTAACAGTTACGGGCGATCGCAGCATTTTGGCTCGAGCTCTTCCTTTGGCAGAGGTTAGGACTTGCGCTCATCATATTTGATCATTGATTTAATGTTATGTGCTCACGCAGAAAGAGCTAAAGTGGTGGAGTGACAACCGCTCTCTCCAGATTACGAGTCCTTTCTCAAATAAGACTTTTACCATGTACCATTATAACGTTAACAATACCGCTCCTCGTCCGGAGTCATATTTGACAGGTATGTGTTGGAATCTTATTAATCTTTCATTTTCTCATCATTCTTTGATTCCAGATTATACCACTGCCAACGATCCTTCCATCAGCCCACCTCTTTCTGACGATGACAAGGCTAATCTCTACGCAGAACTGGCTAGCGGAGCAGAGACTGGATGGGACTACACCATACGTTGGTTCTCGGCTGCTAATGCTTCTGAGGGTCTCAGGAGCTTGAATGTTAGGAATACTATCGGCGTTGATTTGAACAGTATTCTCTGTACGTTCAATAAAATATGTCTTCCTGGTTTTTGGAACTTATCAAATGTTTTTTTTAAAAAGACAAAAACCACATTCTAATGGCTGGGCTCTATGGTCCCGTAAATAACACTGTAATTCAACGACACAAGGACGCTGCCGCTAACCTCAAAGCTGGGATCTTGGATCTCTTCTGGGACTCACAAAAGGTCTGTGGTATACAAATATCCTTCTGTCATTTCATTGGAATAAAAGCTGATTTACACCACCAAATGTATAAATAGATGGCCTTCTATGATTTCGTGAGGGATACCAACGCCAGGAACAGTCTCTTTAGCGTGGCTACATTCTATCCGTTCTGGAGCGGAATTATCCCCGATGAAGTGGCCAATAACCAGCAAAATGCTTTCGCGGCGTTCAGTTCCGTAAACATGGTATTAAATCGCTATAACGGAACTTTCCCGACGACGTTCGTGGATACAGGTTTGCAATGGTACACGCGAATTAATTTTTCCATCCATATTTCTCTGATTGACTTGTTTTAAACTGTAGGGATGCTCCTAATGCGTGGCCGCCTCATCAATATGTTGTTCTTCAAGCCCTCCGGGCTCTCCCAGCTAATGTCTCCAAAGGTGCTCTTCCTACCCCTTCTTCCAATCAATCGACCTTCGACCTCATTCCATCCGGTCAACTTGGTCTGGACGAGTCGGCCCTCCCCGGTCAACCAATCCACGGAGGAGCCACGATTGTCAACAGCACAAAGACAGGTCCTGACGCCGACATCAACAAAGGCAACAATACTGTGTTCAATGGAGGAAATTCTACCAACAACGAAGGCTGGGCTGTATCACTACAAAGACAATTGGCAAACAGGTACTTCGCAAGCGCACTGTGCAGTTGGTACGTGATTTCATTCTTCGCGATTCAAAATATTTGAAGGACAGTTATTGACATTTTGAAATCGAACATTAGGCACGCAACTGGTGGCTCGATCGCTGGGATGCTTCCCAGGTTATCTGATCAAGAGCTGAACGTAACTCAAAGTGTAACAAACACTGGCAACGTGCGTAAACATTACACATTTTCTAAACTTACTCTGTTATTAACGATATGCGTTGGGTGGATGATAACTAGATGTTCGAGAAGTTTTCCAATTTGGAAATCGATTCTGCTGGACGAGGAGGAGAATACACTGTCCAGGCTGGTTTCGGATGGACAAACGGTGTTCTACTTTGGGTTGCGAGCAACTACGGCTCTGTTATTTCTGCACCTCAATGCCCTGACTTGTTGGAGAGTCCAGTTGCTCCTAACAGTAATGGAAATGGAGGTGGAAAATCGGGCGCCAAAGCCGCGTTCTCTCCCACGACTACGTTGTTGACGATAGGGGCTGCGGTGGGCGCTGTCATCGCTCATGGATTATTCGTGTAATTTCTTGTTCGCCCTATGACTTATTTCTTCTTACGATTGACGACAAAAATGTGCTTATTTATGATATTTCTATGTAAATTGTAAAACGCTCACTGCCCAGACATTTACCCCAGACGGAGTGGGGATACCCCACACGGATTCTTGCTTCCGTCGGCGATGTAATTTCAGTTTGCAATTTTACCCCATGATCACTTTTGAGTACCAAGTTCCGAATCATCCGAGTTATTATGGGGTGTAAAAAAACTTCGAGGTGCGTAGTATATAGAAAACTGGATTCACATGCAAATATTTATGAAATTCATTTCCTCCAGACCTCCTTCAATCATTCTTTCTTTTGTAACTGAAAGAATAGACTACCCTATTTTTGGTTTTAGTGTCACAGGACGAGTCACGGCTGTTTTTGGGCGTAATTCACGACGTCGACATTACTCCGTGAAATTTCTTTGCCTGCACACAATTCCGTGCAATGTGCTCTTGGCAACTGGTTAAAACTTTAGGCTAGGGTAGTGGCTCGTTGGTGATCTTGAGGTGGCTAGTTCTTCAGGCCAGCAAAACACCATGGTTCGGAAGGATAAAAAACAAATGCACAGTAGCTCTTGCACAACGTTCAGACCGAGTTGCGACCAAACGTCATGAAATTTCGTGTTTGTAATGGTAATGCACATGAATGGTCTTCTGTAGTCCCAAATTCATGTGCTTATTCCTCCTCTGATTAGGTCAAATTCCGTACTTGTGTCTTTGACACAATCGCAAATCTCAGAGCTTGTGGCAGCCATTCAGTGACTTTGCATAAGCTATACGCAGCCATGTATGGCTATAATCTTTCTACGACCTCCCAATTGGCTGAAACACGTACCTTTAGAGATCTTGTCCATATGATATATCCTCCGCGTGATAGAATAATAGGCGAAGCAGTGGTTGTTGAAATCGTAGATGCCTAATTATCGCCACTAGCGATGAAGCAAAACAGGACGCTTGCATAATTTCTCCATCCTATTTAATGGAGACACCATGACAAGGACACCTCAAGGCATTTCTTTGAGGCCTCTCGTGTATAATCATGATTTCCCATATACTGTTTGTGGGTCTTGCAGCTACCTACGTCTACGCTGCTCCCTCGACCCTTTCAGGGCCTACCGTCAAGCTCGGAGACGCGACATTTGTGGGTGCAAACCTTGGGACGGCCCAGCGATTCCTCGGAATTCCATTTGCTCAACCTCCGTACGCATACATTACTCCTGCCTTCTTACTGATGATTATGATTTAATATTCTCTTCTTTTTTAAAGTGTTGGGAATCTCCGTTATCGTCTGCCTGAACCTATTACATATACTAACGGGACATACGACGCTACCGATTATGGCCTTTCATGCGGGCAACAATCCGTTAAATTGCCTATTGTTACTGGTTTAGTAGCAGAAGCTGCCGATTACCTTGTGGATACGATATTTGGAAAGGTCTTCCCCGACGATGAAGACTGTGAGTAGCTTTCTATAAGCCCTTCGCCAGTAATGTGTCACTAATGGTGCATACATTCAGGCCTCACAATCAACATCGTAAAACCCAAGTCTGCTACTTCGACGTCCAAGCTTCCTGTCGTTGTCGTAAGTTCTTATTGCTTGTGGAATAAATATTTGTACTATTTAAATACTGATTGTATGCTCTAGTGGATCTTTGGCGGTACGCATTTTTCAAAAAATATGTATACATCTTCACGCGTTCTACATTTCTTCTCAGGTGGCTTTGAGTTAGGAAGTACATCGATGTACGACGGAAGACTCATCGTTGGAAGGTCGCAAGTCATCGGCCAGCCCATTGTATACGTTAGCATGAATTACAGGTGAGTTTCTTCGGTGTCAGTGGCCATACATGGATGTCTAATTGTTTAATTCATTATCAAGGTTGACTGGATTTGGTTTCTTGGCTTCTAAGGAGGTCAAAGAAGCCGGTGTTGGAAATTTGGGTCTTCACGACCGTTCGTACAATCTCTTTTGACGGAATGTCAATGCCCAGCTATTAACATTGGCAATAGAACGACAGGCGCTGAGGTGGATTCAAAAATATATTTCTCAATTTGGCGGAGATCCTAGTAAGGTCACCATGTCCGTTCATTTAATTTTCACTTATATTTTGGTTTTACTTATATCAATACTTTATTTAGCTGGGGTGAATCCGCTGGAGCTATCTCGGTCTCATTGCAGATGCTTGCCAATGGCGGAAACACCGAAGGTCTCTTCCGGGGCGCTTTCATGGAATCTGGTGCTCCGATTCCTGTCGGCGATCTTACGCATGGTCAAAAATATTACGACTCTCTCGTCAAGGACACTGGTTGCACAGGGGCTCAGGATACTCTACAATGCTTGAGAGAGGTTCCGTATCTGAAGCTCAAGGCAGCCATCAATAACACTCCTTCAATCTTCGCGTATCAGGTTCGTCTTCGTCATGCTACGGATAAAATGGTCGAAGAGAGACTAATTTCAATCTTAGTCCTTGAATCTTGCTTGGCTTCCTCGTACTGATGGTGTCTTTTTGAGCGATGACCCTCTCAAACTTGTACAGCAGGGCAAAGTCGCCAAGATCCCCTATATCACTGGTATGGTTACGCTATTCTCAATCAAGTTACATGTTTACTTAAGTAAAACAATTGGGCAGGAAATTGTGATGACGAAGGCACTCTTTTCTCCCTTGCTAACCTGAACGTTACGTCAGTACTACTCTCATGGCTAAATCTAAATCCAATGATAGAGCTCATCGATTATTTAGAACCGATGCCCAATTCAAGACGTACCTTAAGAATACCTTCCTTCCTGGCATTCCTGATACTGCTGTCGAGAATATTGCCAAATTATATCCAAGCGATATCACCCAAGGATCTCCGTTTGGAACAGGAATCCTGAACGCACTCACTCCTCAGTTCAAGAGGCTGGCCGCATTCCAAGGTGATGGTGTCTTCCAGGCGCCGAGACGTTGGTTACTACAGTATACCGCCTCGAAGCAAGATGTCTGGGTCTTCAGTAAGTGAGTGATATACATTTGAATACGGATATTGACTTTTTTACGCTAGTCAGCAAGAGATTTAAGGGACTTCCCGTTCTCGGATCTGCTCACTTCACCGATATTGTAAACTCCTATGGAGGGGGAGAAATGGCTGATCACCTCATTCGTTTCGCCAATAATCTCAACCCCAACCCACTCATTGGATATCAATGGCCAAAATATACCCTATCCGCCAAGAAAGTCGCTACCTATATCGATGGACTCATTCCTGTTGTTACTGGAACTGATGATTTCAGAGAAGAGGCGATGAGTTATCTCACCGAGATCACCTTGGCATACCCAGTTTGAATCTTCGTCTCACATTAGACTTAGACAAGCATGTACTATACTTTCTGTATGACGGTTTATTCCCCAATAAAATGTAGTTTATGTATGTTCAATTGGTTTACGTAATAACTTTCACATTAATAAATTAAGCGCCCACCGTAAGATGATGGTCAAAGGTGCCACAATCACATCGAGAAGCTCGATAAGATTTATTTTGAGACTATCTTCGTCGATACACGCTGTACTGATTTTGATACTAGATACATATTTTTAACCCAAGTTTCCTATCCTCCTTTCGCTTCTACTTGATCCACCATGTTCGCTCTCAATGGTAGCGTTCTTTCCCTAGAGCCCATGACTCCAGAAAACGAAAGCGCTGTGTATGCGTTTCTCAACAGAAAAGAAATTTCTCGTTGGATTTCATCAGGATACGATGGACCAAAACATAGCGGAACCAGCCTAAAGCCACTGAACGATTTCATGAGTTGTTGCCTCCTTGCATTTGTCATTGTCGATCATTCTCTAAATCGAAAGTTTGGGGTCATCGAAGAAGAATGGAGGAAGTTGAAGGATGCCAAGGGAGGCGACGGAAAGGCGGAGGCAGATTCCAGTGGCCGACGAGAATCGGTCAAGATGTTCTGAATCTATCGTACGATAAGTGGGTCTGTCAACACTCAAGCTACCTAGAAGTGACTGTCTACAAAGAAGCCTGCTATATAGGAAATCCGAAAAAAAAAATCTATGTACCTACAATTTCAAACGTTTATAAAATGGCATTTCATAAAGGTAACGAATAAATTACCTCATAAAATCTAAAATCCAGTCTTTCCCGAAACCACGCCAAACGCGGGCCCACCCTTTCC
>Ga0247779_1000887_pt1 | contig 15742 bp, 17 predicted proteins | sample UWRJL221509R5_FD_179925 | JGI IMG/M metagenome (GOLD analysis project Ga0247779, IMG submission 179925) | Plant litter microbial communities from Arlington Agricultural Research Station in Wisconsin, United States - UWRJ-L221-509R-5 | ecosystem: Environmental > Terrestrial > Plant litter >... | reverse complement strand
GCCGTCGTCAGCTCGAGCGACATCGTCCGGTCGCGCGCTCCAGCCGAATGCCGACGGGAAATCGAGCGTGAGCGCATCCCCGACGACGACCTCCCCGTACTCGGCGGCAACCGCGGCGTGGGCCGGCTGCAGCTCGACGCCGAAGCGCTCTGCGCCCGGGAAGGCCTCCGCGGCCGCCCGCAGGAAGGTGCCGGTGCCGCAGGCCGGTTCGAGGATGCGCGACCAGCGCCGGTGCGGAAGCACCGCGGTGACGAGCCGCGCGAGCTCGATCGGCGTCTGGAAGTCGCCATATTCGTCATTCGGCATACTGGGCACCGGTCGGGCGGCTTGGGAGCATAGCCATCAACCTATCCCCGCCCAAATCGGCGTCGGTCGCCTGTGGTAAACTTGAAGCCTTCGAACGGAGCCCCATTCATGCTTTTTGAGGTTGGCGAAACAGTCGTTTACCCCCACCACGGCGCAGCAACGATCACCGAGGTGAAGAAAAGGATCATCAAGGGCGAAGAGAAGCTCTACCTGAAACTCAACGTCACCCAGGGTGATTTGACGATCGAGGTCCCCGCAGACAACGTCGACCTGGTTGGCGTTCGTGACGTCATCGGTCGCGAGGGTCTCGACAAGGTCTTCGAGGTTCTGCGCGCCCCCTTCACCGAGGAACCGACCAACTGGTCGCGCCGCTACAAGGCGAACCTCGAGAAGCTGGCTTCCGGCGACGTGATCAAGGTTTCCGAGGTCGTTCGCGACCTGTGGCGCCGCGACCAGGACCGCGGCCTGTCTGCCGGTGAGAAGCGCATGCTGGCGAAGGCTCGCCAGATCCTGATCTCCGAGCTTGCTCTTGCCGAGAAGACCGACGAAGAGAAGGCCTCGACGGTTCTCGACGAGGTGCTGGCCTCCTAGCAAGCAGGGCGAGGGCGCACCGTGTCGTACCTCGGTGTCGTCGTCGTCGCGGCTGGGTCAGGAACGCGCCTCGGCGCGGGACTCCCGAAGGCGTATGTCGAGGTCGGCGGCAAGACCGTCCTCCAGCGCGCCCTCGAAACGCTGCGCGAACTGGATGAACCAGCGCAGATCGTCGTGGTCGTCTCACGGGAATGGACGGATCGCGCGAGCGAGATCTGCCGTGCCGTCGAGACGGGCAAGGACGAGATCATCCTCGTCGAGGGAGGTCGCGACAGGCATGACTCTGTCGGCAACGGGCTCGCAGCGCTCCCGGCGGGCATCGACGTCGTACTCGTTCACGATGCCGCTCGTGCGCTGACTCCGGCGAGCCTGTTCACCGCGGTTGCCGCGGAGGTGCGGAGAACCGGCGAAGGCGTCGTGCCGGGGCTTGCCGTCACCGACACCATCAAACGAGTGAAGGATGGCCGGGCGATCGAGACGATCGATCGGTCAGAACTCGCGGCGATGCAGACGCCGCAGGGTTTTCCGCTGCGCAACCTGGTCGAGGCGTACAACGCAGGGAACGGGTCGATGACGGACGATGCCGCCGTATATGCCGCGGCGGGGCATCCGGTGCACATCATCGACGGCGACCCGCTGGCGTTCAAGATCACCACCCCAGAGGACCTCGAACGAGCGGAGCATCTCGTGAACACCAGCGTGACGAGAGTGGGCACCGGCATCGACGTGCACGCCTTCGACGCGGAGCAACCGCTCTGGCTCGGGGGAGTGCACTGGCCGGACGAGGCGGGGCTTGCGGGACACAGCGATGGGGATGCCGTTGCGCACGCCATCTGCGACGCCCTGCTCTCTGCCGCGGGGCTTGGCGACATCGGGAGCACATTCGGCACCGATGACCCACGGTTCGCTGGTGCACACGGCGACGTGTTCATCGCCGAGACTGTCTCGCTGGTCGGCGCGGCAGGCTTTCGTGTGCTGAACGTGTCTGTGCAGGTCGTCGGCAATCGTCCGAAGCTCAGCCCGCGAAGAGCAGAGATCGAGGCCGTGCTGTCCGGGCTCGTCGGGGCGCCGGTCAGCGTCTCCGCCACGACATCCGATGGCCTCGGCTTCACGGGTCGGGGCGAGGGCGTCGCCGCGATTGCGACCGCGCTGCTCGCTGTCGTCGGGTGAGCCTGTAGTTGTTGGTTGAGCTTGTCGAAACCCGGATAGGTTTCGACAGGCTCAACCAACAACTCCTGAAGCTGAGCCGACTGAAACCCGGATGGGTTTCGACAAGCTCAACCAACAACCGGGGATCAACTGGTAACACGGTGCCCGGTAAACTCCCGGGGTGAGCATCCGGCTGTATGACACCAGGGCGCAGACCCTCACCGACTTCGTCCCGCTCGTGCCAGGACAGGTTGGCGTGTACGTGTGCGGACCCACCGTGCAGTCGTCGCCGCACATCGGCCACCTGCGGTCCGCCCTCGTCTATGACATCTGGCGTCGCTGGTTCGGTTACCGCGGATTCGACGTCACCCTCGTTCGCAACGTCACGGATATCGACGACAAGATCCTCGCCAATGCATCCGGCTCGGAAGAGTGGTGGGCGCTCGCCTACCGCTACGAGCTCGAGTTCACCGAGTCGTACCGCAGGCTCGGCATCCTCGCCCCGACTTATGAGCCACGGGCGACGGCAAGCGTCACGCAGATGCAGGAGCTCATCGCGCGGCTGATCGAGCGCGGGCACGCCTATGCGGCATCCGACGGTTCCGGGGATGTCTACTTCGACACCGCGAGCTGGCCGTCGTACGGCGAGCTGTCCAACCAGAAGCTCGGCGACATGGTCGCGGCGACGGATGCCGACCCGCGCGGTAAGCGTGCGCCCCAGGATTTCGCCCTCTGGAAGGGCAGCAAGCCGGATGAGCCGGCATCGGCATCGTGGATCTCCCCATGGGGCGCCGGGCGTCCGGGTTGGCACATCGAGTGCTCTGCGATGTCCGCGCGCTATCTCGGCACGGCGTTCGACATCCATGGCGGCGGGCTCGACCTGCGCTTCCCGCACCACGAGAACGAGCTGGCCCAGTCGAGCGCCGCAGGCGATTCGTTTGCGAGTTACTGGGTGCACAACGGCCTCGTCAACGTCAACGGGCAGAAGATGTCGAAGTCGCTCGGAAACTCGATCTACGCGTCGGAGTTCCTGGATCTCGCGCGCCCCCTCGTTGTGCGTTACTACCTTGGATCCGCGCACTACCGATCGACCATCGACTACCACGACGGCGCGCTCGTCGAGGCTGAGGCGGCACTCGATCGCATCGAGACCTTCCTCACCCGCGCAAACCGCCGCCTCGACTCGACCCGTTTCGCGGGTAGCGGTGCTCCGGTCATCCCCACGGAATTCGCCGACGCGATGGATGACGACCTCGCGGTTCCCCAGGCGCTCGCGGTGCTGCACGATCGGGTTCGCGCAGGCAACGCGGCGCTCGACCTCGAAGACCTCGAGGCGGCAGCGGCCATCCGCGGGGAGGTGATCGCGATGACGGAGGTTCTCGGAATCAACCCGCATGCCCCAGAGTGGCGATCGGGCGGGGGCGCACCCGGTGATCGGGCACTCGCCTCCCTCGTCGAGCGACTGATCGCCGATCGCGAAGCGGCACGGGCGGCGCGCGATTTCGCTGCCGCCGACCGCATCCGTGATGAACTTGGGCAAGCGGGCATTACGGTAGAAGATTCGCCTACCGGCACACATTGGAGCATTGAATCGTGAAGAACCCCAGCAGCAAGCCCCGTGCGGGCGCCGTGCGCAAGTCGCGGAAGGGTCCACAGGTCGGCTCAGGAGGGCAGGGACGCCAGGCGCTCGAGGGCAAGAAGCCGACGCCGAAGGCCGAAGATCGTCCGTATCACCCCGCTGGCAAGCGCAAGGCAGCGGCGGAGCGATTCTCCGCAGCGGGCGGCAGGCCGAAGCAGCAGCGCGATCCGTCAGCAGGTCCGGCGCGTCCGCGCAGTCGCAACAAGTCCGCGGACGAGAGCGAGGTCGTGACCGGCCGCAACTCGGTGGTCGAGGCGCTGCGGGCGCGGATCCCGGCGACTGCGCTCTACGTTGCCGCGCGGATCGAAGTGGATGACCGCGTCAAGGAGGCGCTGAACCTCGCGAACCATCGCGGCATCCCGGTGCTCGAGGTGATGCGTCCGGAGCTCGACCGGCTTGCCGGCTTCGACTCCGTGCACCAGGGCCTCGCGCTCAAGGTGCCGCCGTACGAGTACGCGCATCCGGTCGAACTGTTGGAGAAGACGATCAGCCGCGGCCAGAAGCCGCTGTTCGTCGCTCTCGATGGCATCACCGACCCGCGCAACCTCGGTGCGATCATCCGGTCGGTCGCCGCGTTCGGTGGCCAGGGTGTCATCGTGCCGCAGCGTCGCTCGGTCGGGCTGACCGCGTCGGCGTGGAAGACCTCCGCCGGAGCCGCGGCCCGCACTCCCGTCGCCATGGCGGCGAACCTCACCCAGACGCTGAAGGAGTTCAAGGCGCGCGGCGTATTCGTGCTGGGACTCGACGGTGGCGGTGACATGTCGCTTCCCACACTCACGCTCGCGAACGAGCCGGTGTTGCTGGTTGTCGGCAGCGAGGGCAAGGGACTTTCGCGCCTGGTGACGGAGACCTGCGATGCCGTCGTCTCGATTCCGATTTCGGCGTCAACAGAATCGCTCAACGCCGGCATTGCCGTCAGCGTCGCCCTCTACGAGATCTCCAAGCGCCGCGCCAGGTAACGCTTCGCGTCAGACGTTCTTGCGCCAGTCGTCTGCGTCATCCGGTTCGGCGGAGATCGCTTCGAGCGCTGCAGTGTCGGTGAGGATCGGAAGCGTGATCGCCTCCGTCGGTGGCTGGATGACCGTCTGCTCGTCTCGGCGGTGCCGCAGAACGGTGTCGACGTAGGAGCCGAGCGCCTCGGCGAGCGGCACGTCCCGTCCCTCGCGCTGGGACATGTACCAGCGATGCTCGAGCAGCTGGTGGAACACCTCGGCGGGCTCGAGCTTGCCCCGCAGGTCTTTCGGGATGGCGCGGATGACCGGCTCGAACACCTGCGCGAGCCATTCGTGCGCGACCATCTCCTCGTCCTCGTCCTTCTTGCCGAAGGTGACGGTGTACGAGTCAAGGTCGTTCAGGAGGCGCCGAGCCTGGTTCTCCTGCGCATCGAGCCCGGTCAGTCGCAGCAAGCGACGCGAGTGGTGGCCCGCGTCGACGACCTTCGGCTGGATGCGCACCTGCGTGCCGGTTTCATCCGTCTTGATCGCGAGTTCCTCGATGTCGAAGCCCAGATGGTTGAGCCGTTCGACCCGCTGGTTGATGCGCCAGCGCTCCGACTGGTCGAATTCCTCCGAACCGGTGAGCTCCTTCCACAGGCTGCGATAGGCCGCGAGGATGCCGTTGGAAATCTCGATCGGATCGATGTCTTCCTCGAGGCGGCCGCCTGCCTGGAGGTCGAAGAGCTCGCCGGCGATATTGACCCTGGCGATCTCGAGGTCGTTCTCGCGCTGCCCGTTGGAGAGACCATCGTAAAGCTGCCCGGTTTCGGCATCGACGAGGTAGGCGGCAAAGGCGCCGGCATCGCGCCGGAACAGCGTGTTCGAGAGCGAGACGTCGCCCCAGAAGAATCCGACGATGTGGAGGCGCACGAGCAGCACCGCCAGGGCGTCGACGAGACGCGTCGCGGTGTCTGGTCGAAGGCTCTGTGAGTACAGGGCGCGATAGGGGAGCGAGAACTTCAGGTGCCGCGTGACGAGCACGGAGTTGAGCTCTTCGCCGTCGGCATCCGTGCGATTGGTGATCACCGCGACGGGATCGACGCACGGGATCTCGAGCCGCTGCAGCGTGCGGAGCATCTCGTACTCGCGCCGTGCGAACTCTGCCGACGTCTCCTTGATCGCGATGACGTAGCCCCCCAGGTGGGCGAAACGCACCAGGTGCCGCGAGATGCCTTTCGGCAGCGTCGCGATGTTGTCGTCCGGCCAGAGGTCGAGCGGAAGGTTCCACGGCAGGTCGAGCAGCGCGGGATCCGCGACAGCCGACGTGATGTTGAGTGCGCCGCTCATGGCAAGCCTCTTCTGAAATGGAACGAGCCCGTCACCTTACGAGAAGGTGACGGGCTCGCACGGGAAAACTACTTGGCGGCGACGACGGCCTCGCCGACACGCTCGCCCGACTCGACGTCGAAGAGGTGCAGGTGGCCTTCCTTCGGGGTCACGAAGACCTTGTCGCCGGCGTTCGGGTGGCTGCGGCCGTCAACGCGCACGCACAGGTCGACGCGGTTGCCCGCGACATCCGCGTGTCCGTAGAGGTTGCCGTCTGCACCGAGCTCCTCGATGACATCCACCTCGACGGGCAGGCCGTCGCCGGAGGTTGCGACCGTGACGTCCTCGGGGCGGATGCCCACCGTGACCGACTTGCCCTGGATTGCGCTGAGGGTTGCGCGGTCGATCCTGACCGTGTGGCTGCCGAACTTGACGCCGTCCTCCGTGAGGTCGGTCTGGAACAGGTTCATCGCGGGCGAGCCGATGAAGCCGGCCACGAAGACGTTGTTCGGGTGTTCGTACAGGTCACGCGGGGTGCCGACCTGCTGCAGGACGCCGTCCTTCAGGACCGCGATGCGGTCGCCCATCGTCAGGGCCTCGGTCTGGTCGTGGGTGACGTAGACCGTCGTGACACCGAGGCGGCGCTGGAGCGACGCGATCTGCGTACGCGTCTGCACGCGGAGCTTGGCGTCGAGGTTCGAGAGCGGCTCGTCCATGAGGAAGACCTGGGGCTGGCGAACGATGGCGCGGCCCATGGCAACGCGCTGGCGCTGGCCACCGGACAGTGCCTTCGGCTTGCGGCCGAGGTACGGCTCGAGGTCGAGGAGCTTGGCTGCCTCGAGAACGCGGGTGGCGCGCTCATCCTTGTTGACTCCGGCGATCTTGAGCGCGAAGCCCATGTTCTCGGCGACCGTCATGTGCGGGTACAGCGCGTAGTTCTGGAAGACCATGGCGATGTCGCGGTCCTTCGGCGGAACGTCGGTGACGTTGCGGTCACCGATGAAGATGTTTCCGTCGTTGACCTCCTCCAGGCCGGCGAGCATGCGGAGGGTCGTGGACTTGCCACAACCGGATGGGCCGACGAGAACCAGGAATTCGCCATCGGCGACATCGAGGTCAATTGCATCGACTGCAGGACGGGTTGAACCCGGGTAGATACGGGTTGCCTTGTCGAAACGGACAGTAGCCATTACTTCATTTCTCCTTCACCGGCAGGTACGTGCCGGACGATCCGTTGTGATGGATGATGGCGCTTCGGTGCGCCATTGGCCATTATGTCACCCGGACGGGGGAACGAGTTAAACGGTGCATGAGAGGTTGACTAGTCTGGTACGGCCCTTCCGGGCATTCCCAGACTGGCCATCTACCATCGTTGGTTTGAGTGCCGACATCCGAGCGGGGATCCATGAGTGAGAGCGACGACGGTCGCAACAACAACGCCAGGCGCGAGGCTGCGCGCGAAAAGGCGAAGTCGTTGCGCGACGCTCACCGCAAGCGGGAGAAGCGCAATCGTCGGCTGATCCAGGGTGGAATCGGCGTCGGTATCGTCGTCATCCTTGCCATCGTCGCGGTTGTCCTCTTCACCAGCGTGGCCCCGGCGGCAGCGGGCCCGCAGAACATGCAAAGCGATGGGATCACCATCGGCAAGTCGTTCGCGGCCACCCGCACGGATGCGATCCCGGCCAACGGCCAGCCGACCGCGACCGTGCGTGACAAGAAGTCGAGCGTCGTCACCATCCGGGTCTACGCCGACTATTTCTCCGCGGTGTCCGGCAACTTCATCCGCGCCAACGAGACCCAGATCTCGTCGTGGCTGAAGTCGGGGGCGGCAACTCTCGAATTCCACCCGGTGTCCTTCCTCGACCGCGAGTCGCTCGGCAGCCAGTACTCGACGAGGGCTGCGAATGCGGCAGCCTGCGTCGCGAACTACTCACCGGATGATTTCTGGGCGTTCACGGAGGCGATGTTCGCGAAGCAGCCCAAGGCCCAGTCCTCCGGGCTCTCGAATGCGCAGCTGGTCAAGGTGATCCAGTCGGCGTCCGTGTCGGACATGGGGCAGATCACCACCTGCGTGGACAAGCAGCGTTTCAAGTCGTGGGTGATCGACGCGAGCAACCGCGCGCGCAGTGGGCCCCTCCCGGACTCGAACGTGCAGACCGTCGACACCCCGCCTGTTGTGATCGTCAACGGCCTGCAGTACATCCCGGCGAGCTATTCCAGCGCCGCCGACCTCCAGACCTTCGTGTTCCAGGCGGCTGGGGAGTCATTCAGCCCGTCGACCCCGACTCCCACGCCGACCCCGACGCCAACTCCCACTCCGACGAAGAAGCACCACAAGAAGTAGGTAGCCGGAACCCGGCCGGGCGCGAGCCTTGACCAGGCGACTTGTCGCGTGGTTGTATTTAGCACATCGGCTAATTAGCGAAGTGAGTAAATACAGTGGATGCGCTCAGCACGACGTTCGCGGCCCTCGCGGACCCCACCAGGCGCGCGATGCTCGCGCGGCTGACCAGGGGTGAGGCGACGGTGAACGAACTCGCAGAGCCTTTCTCGATGAGCCTCCCGTCGATCTCCCGGCACCTCAAGGTGCTCGAGAGGGCAGGGCTCGTGAGCAAGGGGCGCTCGGCGCAGTGGCGTCCGTGTCGGCTCGAGGTGGGGCAGCTCCGGGTGGCAGACGAATGGATGGCCCCGTACCGCGAGTTCTGGGAGACGAAGTTCGATCGCCTGGAAGACCAGTTGAAGGCAATGCAGAACGAAGGAGAAGACCATGACAGAGACCGTTGAACGCAAGCTCGTCCTCACGCGAGTGCTGTCCGCTCCCCGGGACATCGTCTACCGCGCGTGGACCGAGCCACAGTCGCTCGGATGGTTCCTCAACCCAGAGCGACCATTGCCTGCACAGCCGATCGAGGTCGACCTGCGGGTCGGCGGCGCCTGGCGCCTGCTCATGGACGTCAACGCCGACCTGCAGTACATGACCGGCGGCGTCTATCGCGAGATCGTGCCGGGCGAGCGGCTGGCATTCACCTGGGGCGCGGTGGGCGGCTGGCCTGAGATCGATGCGGAACATCCGGATGACGGCATCCTGGTGACCGTCACGCTCAGCGATCTCGCTGATGGAAAGACCGAGATGCTCTTCGAGGTCGAGCTGCCGGAGCGGTTCACCGCGGACGAAGTGCGCGACTGGTTCGAGATGGGCATCCACGACGGCTGGAGCATGACGATCGACCGGCTGGTCACGAAGTTCGCCTGATCGCGTGTGCCGCCGTCGCCCGGCCGAGGGCGCAGGATGGATGGCATGGACCCAACGATGCGGCTGCCAGCCTCCGTGCTCGACGAGCTGGATGCGCAGGCCGCGGGCACGCGGGAGCCGGCGCCGCTTCGGGAGGCCGCCTCGGTCATCCTGCTGCGGGATGGGGCAGCGGGGCTCGAGCTCTTCCTGATGCTGCGGCACGCGACCATGGCGTTCGCGAGCGGGATGGCGGTGTTCCCGGGCGGCGGCGTTGACAAGCGGGATTTCGAGGTGTCACCGTCGGTCGTCGGGCCGGATCTCGCGACGTGGGCCGACATCCTCGGCACCACGGCATCCATGGCCGGCGCGGTCCTGTGCGCGGCGATTCGCGAGCTGTTCGAGGAGACGGGAATCCTGCTCGCCGGCTCCGCCGAATCGATCGTGACAGACACGGACTCGTCGGCGTGGGAGTCGCGTCGAGCCCGGCTGGAGAACCACGAGCTCTCGATGAGTGAGCTGCTGCAGGAGACCGGACTCTCGCTGCGCACAGACCTGCTGCGCTTCTGGTCGCAGTGGTCGACGCCGACCTTCGAGCCGCGTCGCTACAAGACCTGGTTTTTCGTCGCCGTGCAGCCGGCAGGCCAAACGACGCGTGCCGTCGCGACCGAGGCGCTCGAGGTGCGCTGGATGAGCGTCGAGACCGCAATGCGGGATGTCGAGGCTGGGCGCACGAGGATGCTTCCGCCCCAGTACTGCACGTGCCTCGAGCTTGCCGAGAGTGGGTCTGCCGCGAACATCCTCTCGGCCGCCCGGGTGCCGATGCTGGTCGCGCCTACGGTCGACACGGACGACACCGGGCCTTACCTGGTGCTGCCGCCGCGCTTTCTCCAGCTGGGTGCAGCGCGCACTACGGCGTGATCACCACGCGCTCACCGGTGGCGGGTGACAGCCATGCCGCCTCGACGTCGGCGAGCGGGACTGCGCGGGCGTTGGTGGTGAGGGCGCCACTGCTGATTTCTGCGGCAAGGGCAGGCAGCTCGGCGACGAAGTCCCGGGTGGGAACGGACCCCTGTCCGCTGCCGACGATACTGAGGCGAGCCGCGCGAAGTGCCGCAGACGGGATGTCCGCAGTCGGGCCTCCGACCGAACCGATCTCGATCCAGGAGAGAGGCTTTCCTGCATCCGTTCGGTTGGTGACGATGGCAACCATCGCCGCCGCAGTCGCTTGTCCCCAGACGTAGTCGATCACGACATCCACGTCGGCTGCCGCTTTGCCGAGTCGTGCGGCGACCTCGCTCGCTTCGCCTGCCAGCGACACCACGTCGTCGGCGCCGATCCCCCGCAGGTCCGCGAGCTTCGTCTCATCGCGTCCTGCGGCCACGACGTGTGCGGCGCCGAGATGCCTGGCGACCTGAACGGCGAGCTGTCCGGCGCTTCCGGTAGCGCCGAGTACCAGGACGGACTGGCCGGGCTTGAAATCAATGCGGCGACGGAGGGCGACCCAGGATGACATGGCCGGGTTCATCGCGGCGGCGACCGCGACGGGGTCCGCGTCGTCATCCAGCCGGATGCTGCGCCGCAGGTCGATCACAGTGCGCTCGGCCATCGCGCCCATCGTGGTGTCTTCGAGGATGAAGTAGCGCAGTTCGCCGCTCGACGTACGTCCAACCCCATCGATTCCGGGCACGAGTGGCAGCTCGTCGGTGCTCGTGTAGTGCGAGCCATCCGATTGCGATCGAACTCTCGGGTGCAGGCCGGACGCGAGAACGTCGACCACCACTTCGTGGTCATTGGCGGGCGTCGGAGCATCCACCGACGCGAAGCGCGGCGGGGCGTCGAACGCGGTGACGAGTGCTGCGTGCATGGCAGGACCTCCCAGTTTTATTCGTAACACGAACTATATTAGTGCGTATTACGAACTATGCAAGTAGGATTTCGCTATGACCGACCGACCCACGCCGACTCCTGGTGATGTCCTGACCGATGTCATCGTGCAAACCTCCTTTGAGGTCATCGCAATCGTGACGCGGGTCGCCGCCGAGCACGATCTCTCGTTGACGTCGGTGCGGATGCTGGGGATCCTGCGCGATCGAACGCTCACGATGGCGCAGCTCGCCGACTACCTCGGGCTCGAGCGTTCGACCGTCAGCGGTCTCGTCGACCGAGCGGAGAAGCGCGGCCTGGTCGAGCGACGCGCCAGCGCCGCAGACGGACGGTCGACCGAGCTCGTGATCACGACGACCGGGCAGGGGCTCGCCGCGCTCGCCGCTGGCAACATCAGTGGCCGGCTCGCGCCGATCGTCGAACGGATGCCTGTCGAGCTTCAGAAATCCCTCCCAGCCATCCTGGCCGCGCTCTCGCCCGCAACGGGTGGCGCGGGAGTACCGGCCAGCGGCGTCGAGTCCATGTAGCGCACCTCGTACGATCGTTCGGCGAACCGCCAGCCGTCCGCGGTTCGCTCGTAGCGGTCGTGGTAGAGCGCGTAGTTGACGTGTGAGCTCCCATCGCGAAAGCGACCGAGCTCGGCGATGTACGCGCGGCCGGTTGCGGTGTCGCCATCGATCCGGATGATTCCGGGATGGGTGTTCTGCACGAAGAACTCCCAGTTGGCCTGCAGTCGTTCGATGCCGTCGCGGATGGCGGCCCTTCCGTGGAACTCGATCGCCGCGCCGGGGATCGCCCACACGCCATCCGGAGTGAAGAGGTCCGCGAAGCGGTCGTAGTCGTGCTGCATCCCGGCGTCGGTGAATTCGCCGGGGAGGGCGGTGATCTCGACCCGGTCCGCGGTGAGCTGGAGGTCGGGCATCCGGGACGGCCGCGGCGTCACCATGCGAGGAACCGTCCCAGCGCGACGAACAGCGACAGCACCAACAGGATCGAGGTCACGACGATGCCTCGCCCTTCGCCGCGCCGAATGTGCATGACGAGTGCTCCGGCCATGAGCAGCACAAGCCCGCTGGCAGCCAGCGGCGCGAGTACGCTCACGACGCCTGTCGCGGTCGGGGCGATGAGGCCAACCGCACCGACGATCTCGAGGATGCCGATGGCTTTCACGCTCGGCGAGGTGAAGACCTCGGCGAAGCCCATACCTGCTGCTGCGAGCTCCTGTCTCGATTTCGCGAGTTTCTGCACTCCGCTGGCGGCGAAGGTGATGGCGAGCAGTGCGGCGACGATCCATAGTGCGATATTCACGTTCGTTCTCCTTGGCGTTGTTGTTCTCAGATGGCCGACGAAGCACCTCGCCAGAACGTGAGGCGACGGTTCGGCTCACACTCGATCCCGGTATGTCGTCGGACTGGTGAGAGAAGATGTGGGCAAGGGAGTCAGCGATGGATACGCAGCCGGGCGAGCGAAGCGGCAACCGCAACGAGACGCTGCGCGTCGTGATGAGCGAGCGTCGCCAGTTGGTCAACCTCGCCTACCGGCTCCTTGGCTCGCTGGCCGAGGCAGAGGATGTCGCCCAGGAGACCTACGCCCGCTGGTACTCGATGTCGCCCGACGAGCAATCGGCGATCGAGAAGCCCGGCGCCTGGCTGACGACGGTCGCGAGTCGGATCTGTCTCGACCTTTTGGGTTCGGCACGGTCGCGTCGCGAACGGTATGTCGGCGAGTGGATCCCAGAGCCGCTGCCCGATCACTCTGACTGGCTGAGTGGCCGCGCTGGTGGCGCGTCGGTCGATCCGGTGGACCGGGTGACGCTCGACGAGTCGATCTCCATGGCATTTCTGGTGGTCCTGGAGTCGATGACTCCGGCGGAGCGGGTGGCCTTCGTGCTGCACGACGTCTTTCGCTATTCGTTTGCCGAGGTCGCAGAGATCGTGGGGCGGACGCCTGCGGCCTGCCGTCAGCTTGCGACATCCGCTCGGCGTCGGGTGCGAGAGTCGAGGGCGCCCGAGACTCCGACCGCTCAGCAGGCGAGAATCGTGCAGGACTTCAGGGATGCGTGGGCGGCGAACGACATCGATGGCCTTGTCGCTCTGCTCGACCCGAACGTGACCGCAATCGCGGATGGCGGCGGAATTGTCAGTGCCGTGCTGCTGCCCATGCAGGGCAGCCTCGAAGTGGCACGGGGCTTCGCGGGGATCGCGAGCCGTGGAGGGCCGACCTTCGAGATCCTGGTTCGCAACGTCAACGGCCAGCCGGGTCTCGTGGCCCAGGTGGACGGCACCACGATTGCGGTCGTCGCATTCGACATTGCTGCAGACCGGATCACGCGGGTGTGGGCGGTGCGCAACCCGGAGAAGCTTCAGCCGTGGGTGCGGGGCTGAGGCGCGCGGTCCCTTCCGGCCGTCGGTGCCGGGCGGTACCCTGTCGCGCATGGACGATGCGGCGCTGATCGACTGGATGCTCGACTCCGACCCTGCCCTGCGATGGCAGGTCGAACGCGATCTTGCGGGCGCACCGGAGCGGGTGTGGGCGGCGACGCGGGCACGCGTTGCAACGGAGGGATTCGGCGCGCGGATGCTGGCGCACCAGGATGCCGACGGGCAGTGGGCAGGTGGCTCGTATTTTCCGAAGGACTTCGACTTCGACGGGCCGGAGGCGGCGGAGGGCGCAGGCCAGCCATACACGGCGACGACCTGGTCGCTGAACTCCCTGCGTGAGTGGGGCCTCGATGCGTCGGTGCTTGCGGGCACGGCCGACCTGCTCGAAGCCAACAGTCGCTGGGATTACAACAACGAGCCGTACTGGTCCGGTGAGGTCGACTGCTGCATCAACGCGTTCACTCTTGCCAACGGCGTCTGGCTCGGTGCCGACGTCTCGGCGCTGCCCGACTGGTTCGTCGAACACCAGATGACGGAGGGCGGCTGGAACTGCGCGTGGGAAGAGGGGTCGACCCGGGCATCCTTCCACTCGACGCTCAACTCGTTGCGGGGCATCCTCTACTACGAGGCTGCGACCGGTGGCACGGAGCAACTGCGCGCCGCGCGGAAATCGGCGGAGGAATACCTGCTGCAGCGTCGGCTGATGCGTGCGCTGACGACCGACGAGCTTGCCGGGCCGTGGGTCACTCGGTTCGCTTATCCGTTCCGCTGGGTCTACACCGCTCTGCGCGCCGTCGACTACTTTCGTGCGGCGACCACGCTGGATGGAGTTGCGCCCGACCCCCGGATGGCTGAGGCCGTCGAGGTCATCCGCGCCGCTCGGCAGCCCGACGGCACCTGGCTGCAGGAGCATCACTACCCGGGTCGCGAGTGGTTCCAGGAGGATGTGCCGGTGGGGGAGCCGTCCAAGTGGCTGACGTTCTACTCGTTGCGCGCGCTGCGCTGGTGGGATGAGGCGGCTGTTTCAGTCGGGTAGGTGACTGATGCCGCACGGCGTTCCGGCGAGGCGCTGGCGGGCTGGAGGGTGCTGACCCCTTCGAACCATTCACAAAAGGACGGACCTGTTCCGTCTTTTTGTGTGGCCTTTTCGCATGGCGGCGGGGCGGTCTGTGCCCTCGCGAAAAAGACGGAATGCCTCCGTCCTTTTGTGAACGCGGAGAAGTCGCGAGCGGGAGGTGGCGCAACGCGGCCCAGAGGACGGGGAAAAACGACGCGCCGAGAAATCCGAGAGACCTGTCGCGGCAGCGTGCCCGGGCAGCCGACTAGCCGTTCGCGCGGGCGCGCGCAAGCCTCCACGAAGCCTCCCCACTGCGCGGGTCGCGGCCGTACGATCGAAGTGGCACCGAATGGCGCCAGGATCCAGGAGATCGAGGAGATTCGTATGAGCATCAGCGACGACGACATCACGAGCGGCAACGGCCCAGAGGGCGAAGGCACCGCTGACGGCGGAGCGAACCCCAATGGCCACGACGGCGGAGCGGACGGCTCGGCGGGCGAAGGCACCGCTGACGGCGGAGCGAACCCGAACGGCCACGACGGCGGAGCGGACGGCTCGGCCGGCGAAGGAACCGCAGACGGCGGCGCCAACCCCGGCGGACACGACGGCGGGGCGGACGGCTCCGCTTGACCCCGAGCTCGTTTGACGGCACGGGCGCACAGGGCGGACCGGATCTCCGGCCCGCCCTTTCCCGCCTCGTCACCGTGTTCCCCGCCATCTTCGGCGCAGAATTCTGGGGGCAGAAACCACTCCTCTCGCGAGCGGGCGAACTCGGCCAGGACTTCTCGGACCTCTTCAGCTCCGAGGCGGTCGACGAACTGGTTGCCGATCGAGGCATCCGGACGCCGTTCGCCAGGATGGCCAAAGAAGGGACCGTACTCGGCACCGGCCGCTTCACCGGCTCGGGCGGCTTCGGCGCGGAGATCGGCGACCAGCTGGATGCAGACAAGGTGCTGCGCGAGTTCGCAGACGGCTCAACGCTCGTGCTGCAGGGGCTTCACCGCACCTGGGAGCCGCTGGCGGCGTTCACGCGCCAGCTGATCGCCGACGTCGGTCATCCGAGCCAGGTCAACGCGTACATCACCCCGGCGTCGTCCCGCGGATTCGATCCGCACTACGACGTACACGACGTCTTCGTCATCCAGATCACCGGCCAGAAGCGCTGGACAATCCACGAGCCCGTCCACAGGGATCCCCTCGCGAACGAGCCATGGACAGACCACAAGGACGCCGTGATCGAGC
>Ga0247779_1000886_pt1 | contig 15756 bp, 20 predicted proteins | sample UWRJL221509R5_FD_179925 | JGI IMG/M metagenome (GOLD analysis project Ga0247779, IMG submission 179925) | Plant litter microbial communities from Arlington Agricultural Research Station in Wisconsin, United States - UWRJ-L221-509R-5 | ecosystem: Environmental > Terrestrial > Plant litter >... | reverse complement strand
GATAAGAAGTACAAGATACAAATAACCTGAATTCGATTGAAAGTAAACAAATACAGTTGGTAAAGCACGAAAGGTCAGCTAGTTAGACAAGTAGGGAATGAAAGATGAAGAGAAGATATGCAATGTTTGGGTAGAACGTTGATGGGTTGATAAGGACGAATCTTCTCTTATACAAAAACTTCGCTTGCATCAACAGATCCATCATTGTTCGTCGATTTCGTAGAGATGTCTGCACAGCACATGTGATAATAATGATTAGACTGAGAACCGTCGTGTTGCGTCATAGAGATGTTTATGGACTTACTGGCCGAGTACCTTGTTCATCGTGAACATGTCAATCTTGTCGACGTTGAATACAGCGCGCATGCTAGGATCGCACAGAATTTCGCGCTTGTTTTTGGGATTTTGTAGTTCGTGTTCTTTGATGTAAACCCATAATTGTTTCACCACTTGTGGCCGCGAGAGTTTCTCGACTTGGACTAGAGCTGCCAGAGGTTCGCTATACAGAATATAAAAATTCAAGTCAGCGTCCGATACAAGCGATGAATTATAAAGCGTAAAAGTAATAAATGCTTGCCTCAGTGCAAATTCCTTCCCGAAGCCACCTTTTGCGCCGCCTGCACTGGGAGAAGACTTCTTCTTGGTCTTCTTCTTGCTGCTGCCATCGTCTGTATCATCGTCAGAGTCCACAGTAGCAGCACTCTTCTTCGCCCGGCCGCCCTTCTTCGTTGCAGGTGCGCTTCCTCGTCCCTTGGTACCCGTTCGTGTAGAGCGGCCATTAATTTCACTCGAGAGCTTCCGAGCTAATTCAGCATCACTGAGTTCCCGTCCGTTCTTGCCAGACTTTTTCGCTTTTTTGGGAGGTGGTGGAGACTGCTTGACAGTATCGTCTTTACTGTCTCCGTCGTCATCCTCCTCCTCCTCCGCGTCGCCATCATCATCTTGCTTCCGTTTACGCGAATTCGGTTTCTCTTCCTCTACCTCGGTTTCCGGCTCCGCTCCTTGACCGCCACTTATCCTCTCAAATACACTAGATATAATCGCATCCACCGCTTCCTTATTCTCTTTCAGAAAATCTGCAGTCAAATTGAGATCTGGGTCGACCAGCTGACGCCGAACACGCTTCGCGCTAATGGTGGTCAAATCCGTTCCGGGTGCGGAGAGAATTTGATGAATCCGTGGTTCCAAAGTTTCAAAGTCAAATGCCATGGCTGTTGAGGTATATGTACAGTGAATAAGTTAAGTTGAAGAAGGAGACAAATCCGTGGTTTAAGTGGCCTAGAAATGTTCGGCTACTGATAGGTGGATAGTAAACCTGACGTGCTCAATACTGACTGCCGCATACAAGATTTGGTTTCAAGCCAAGACCCGACAAGCCTTTGACAAAGAGGTACAAACATCTCCTTAGGCTTTCGCCCCGTTCTCTACGGGACATGTTTGCTGTCTACTACATACACCAGAATAAATATATTTTATTAACGCAGTATTGCCCACTCATTACGCTCTGGATCGCCCGGTGGAGGGAATAATCCACCGTTCTCATTACGAGCTTGTTGGTCACCTGGCTGACCGGCTTGCTCGCGCTGATCCCGTCGCATTCTCTCTACAATCCGAGTCCGTATGTAGAGAAGAACAGAGATAACAAGACATAAAAGCACGAGAACAATGGTTTCACCAAATTCATCGATTTCCATGTCATCGCGATTACCACCTCTGGTACCGTCAAAGTAATCTTCAGGTCCAAAGTCTCCTTCTCGTTCTCGTTCGGCTTCTCGGCGGTCTCGTGCCCACTAGGACAAGATAGTCAACACTATGCATCTTGTAAAACAGATAATACACACTTGAATTGGATCTTCTTCTTCCCCTCTCCGACGTGCAGGAGCTTGTCCGCCTCTCCGCTGGAATTCTTCTTTCGCTTTCCCGAAATACCAGGGACCGTCTTCTTCTCGGAAAGTTTCATCTTGAGTAATTTCCTCCGAATCGGCTTTCTGTTTGCCCTCGTCAATTTGTTTGCCCTCCGTAGGTTTGGCTTGGATAGGTCAATAATTAAACTTGTTTCAATACGATAATGACCAACATACCTGTGTGATCATCATCAGGTCCCCAAAGATTTAAACCATTCTTGCCTCCCATAAGTGTATGCCAAATACTCCTGGCATACAATTTGACAAGAGACAGAGCGACGGGAAGATACGACTCTGAGTTAGTTTCTAGTGCGAGATCGTAGTGACGTTTGGCAAGGTGGAAATCCTGCAGCCGTTTAAGACAACGAAAAATATATATTTAGAGTGAATTCATACCTGAGGAACTCCAACTCCATTCTCATACATCCAACCCAAGTTCCACATAGCCAGGGCGCTCATCTGCGTATCAGATGCGGACTGGTAATATCTAGCGGCTTTTTCGAGACGAGATTGTTCTGACTCTTCTGGAACTCCTAAACCATGGTAATAATAATCTCCCACTTTCACAAGGGCGTCAATATTGCGTTGTGTTGCGGCGCGAATCCATTGGGTAAGCGCAAGTCGAGCAGTATCATTGGAAGGAGTTATGGGGGAAAATCTAGTCAGGCGCAAAACACTCTTATCTACAGCGCGATAAATAAGCGCACGAGCATAGCCGAACGACGATCAACCTTAACTCACCTTGATCCAAGACGTAGGCTAGGTTATTTTGAGCGATCTCGTATCCACGTTCTGCCGCAATCCACCATTTCAACATAGCAACTTCCTTGCCCTGGTCCGCACCCGACATCCAAGATATTTCAGCATCACGAAGCAAGTCATCGTCCCACACACCACGTTCAGCTACGAGTTTGTAAAATGAGACGGACATGGCACAAGAGCTCGAAGAGATATGGGATGGAAGATTGTTGTTAGAAGCTGATGCAGAATGTATTTCACCCAGATAGTAATATGCTTCGAAGGGCGAACCATTTCGGACTGCAGTTTCAAAATATGTGGTTGCGAGAACCATCTCTCCACGGTCTAAAAGGGGGTATGAGTATCACGTACGTAGTAAAGATAAAGCATTGCGTACAGTAATGGTATTTGCCAATATTAACCTGAGCTTCTGCGAGTTCTTGTGCAGCCGCAGCATGGAAATGGGACAGTGCTTTCTTCATATCAGACTTGACACCTAGTCCGTCTCGATAAATAATCCCAAGTCCATTATGGCATTCTCGATCCCCATGCTCGGCCCCTCGTTCAAACCAAGCTCTGGCTATAGAATTATCTGCTTTGACGCCCTCCCCACGAAGATACATCCGTCCCAAATACGCGGCAGCTCCTGCAGCATGTCGCACCGGTTTGTGCTCATCTTTGACTTGCATCGGATTTGGGGGATCATGTGGCCAAACTTGTCGAGCAATAAGGAGGAAGTATCTTTTCGCTTGCTTGAAGTTGCGTGGGATGGCGCCGACACCTTCGCTTCCCGAAGCAATACCTCCTGGAGAAGCATATATGCTGCCTTGGTAAAATATTTTGCCTAGACGATAAGCAAAATCTATTTCCCCGCGTTCTGCATTGAACTATGCATTCTATTCAGCAGATGCTCATGATTGATTCTATATAATGAATAACGTACCAAATAATATTCAAGGACATCTTCCCAGGTCTCTCCAGCAGCACGAGCAATTCCGGCTTTAATGGCAGGTCTTTGGGTATTCAAACCAGTAGATGCAACACTTGCGCCAGGTCCATAGATACCACCTGCTAGATCAGAAAGACGTGTTGCAGTCTGAGGTAATGATCTTCCTCCAGGTGGACCTGACAGATATTTTGCCATGGCTTGTTCAGCAGCGCTTCCATACCACGACAAGGCTCTATCGCAACTATCGAGAGTACCGATTCCTGTCCAATAGCGATAACCCAATGCCATCTGTGACCCTTTGTCCCCTCCATTTGCAGCAAATGTCGTGTATAATTGCGCCTTCCCTTGGTCAACTGGGACGACCCCTTTGTACCCGGACGCATGGAAGAAAGCGATGTATGATTGTGATGTAGCGTTCCCCGTTTCGGAGGCGTGTGTTACAAATGAACGATATGCCAAATGAGGGTCCAAATCGAAATGTTGCGTTGGAGGGAACTGTGACCGGTTCGGTGGAAATTGTGCATTAATAGTAAGAAATCACGCACCAGTGATACCTGTCCAAGAGTGAACAAAGCATCTGCATTCCCCAGTTCTGCGGAATGTTGCAACAAGTCAACAACTTTAATTGCCTTTCCTTTCAGTTCTTCATCTTTCTTTTTGGATCCCAATCCTAAACTATCTTGACTAAAGACATTCGTGACACGGTTTACAGAGTAGTTCAGCTTGAGAACAATGCGGACGAGACTGCCAATAGGACCTTGTCCTTGTAGATTGGGGAGGAAAGATGAGAATATTGATTTGGAGTTACCACTTCCGTTGGCAAGGGCAGGGTCAAAGGTATGTTGTGGTGGATGTGCTTTCAGAGCCGTCAAAGTCGATATTGCTTGCTTATAGGCGCGGTTTGCTATATGACAGGTGAACCAGAGTGGACTCTTAACAAATGGCAGAGAACATACCTTCAGCAGCTTGGTCCAAATCATGTTGCACAGATGGTGGTATCTTCAAGGAAGGTTAGAGAAAGAAATCTTCAAATCAGGGAAGTAGTGAATTACAGGTGGTGACGGTAGCTGAGATGTCGTAATGACGTTCGTAGTCTCTGAGGAAGTTGGCTGAAGACTGGTCGTCGTCACGTCTGGGGCATTCTGCAATGTATATCGAGGCTCAATAGCAGGACAGCAGAAGAGGATCTTATTTTGAGCTCACAAAAGCATTTTCGAGGACTGATTCTTGCTGATTTGTATCCTGTGCCGAGGAGATACTAGCAGCGAGTGCAATGAGGCCGAAAGCTACCCAAGTCGCCTTCCGCGCGCAGAGCTTGTTCTTGGGTTCCATTTTGTATCTCGTAGATATTAGAGAAGTGTAGTCAGTGTCGGCTCATACTCCAGGGTTCAGGGGTCGTGAAAACTGAAAGGTCGATATCTGACCGTAAAGTAGATGGATTCTTAATAACTAACTTTCGGACTGACGACACACAAGAATGACACGCGACGACTTTACACGTCAAGCATCATGTGATCTCATCTTATCAGATAATTTATTCAGCACTATATATTTTATGGCTATAGAGATGCGTTACTTCTTGCCTGGTCCGGATCCATCTCCCGGCTTCCTTGAGAACCAAGAAACCAATCTCTCCTTGAAAGGAGACCCAGAGTTTGGAAGGTGTTCAAGAATCCGTGTTTTCTCTTCAGGGGTTAGTTCGCCGAGTATCAGGCGCAGGTATAACCAAAGGCCCTCGTGCGTCGGGAAAGCTTCGACAAGTGAAAGGGCGTAGTCAAGTGATCCCGAAGGTGCATCTTCATACGAATTGATCGCGAGTAGTCCATCGAGCTTCAGTTGCTCAATGAGCTTCTCGAGTTGAAACAATTGGACCATGGCAGAATAATCGGAGACGTGTTGTGCCACCCAACTACGCATATTTGCATATTCCCCAACCATAGTGTTGAGGAAGTCTTGTTTCCCTTCGTTGTTTTCCGGGATATAAACAGAAGCATAACATATGTTCATAATATAGTTCCAATGAGCCCAAGAATGATAATTGCGAGGATAAGTTTCGCAGGTATGTTTGATAATCGCTATCTCTTCATGAATTCCAGCAGGGTTCATCTTCGGAAAGAATTGCAACTCATCGGAAGTTGCACAGCATCTCAATGAAGGTAAAGATGCAGTCGGTTTCATTTGACCATATATCCGCCTAAAGCACCACCGACGATGGTCCCATATAATGGATTGTTTTGCAACTTCGGGCGAACCGCGTGCGATGAGTTCTGTCAAAAGAAGTTCATTCTTTGGGTCCAGTTGATCCTTTTCCATGAGATACTTCCGCACGTTCAGAGCAGTTTGATGAGCAGGATTAAGAAGGATTATTGTGCTTGTTGCTGCTATTATTTCCCTGGGAGTTGACGTTCGCCGGTTGAAGTTCATAGATACCGCGATTAGGTAGAGAGCGCGAAGAACTTTCTTTGGGATGCCTAAGTTTCCTTCCACAAAAAGAAATGGAAAATTATGATTGGGTTTCTGAGAATTTGGCGGAACGTCTATTGTTTCCCAATCTTCGAGACCTCCGGGCAAGATCTCTATGGATGTCCTACATGACAATCCATCGATAAGGATTGCTGCTCGTCGAAATAGGATGGCCAGTAAACATACAGAGGTCCCTGTAGCAGCTCAGACAGCCTGTAAACGGTTTCCTCCTGATGCAACGACATGGCAGCGGAGATTTTTTTGGTGGAGCTTGAGTCAAACTTGAGTGCAAGGTGGTTACAACTTACGAGAGATCGAAAAGAGCTCGCCGCTGCTCGCGTCGCAGTGGCGTGACTAAATTGACGCGTTGTTTGTTCTTGCTTTCGTCATATCCCCTTCGCAGAATCCAGTTTGGCGTGCTTAACCGCTGTTGTATGTTTCGACTTTCTGGGAGTCTCAGGCCTCTAACGCGATCACTCATTGTCGTCCAACCCTTCAATTGTCAGGCAAGACAAGTTTCGTTGCGTATTCCAATCAAAATTCAACAAACACACCAGAAGAAGAACACTCAGCCTGGCATGGATTTCAACGATGGTCCTCTGGTATGGATTGACTGCGAAATGACTGGCCTTGATTATAGGAAAGACAAAATAATAGAAATTGCTGTACGTCCGCATGATTGTCTTACGGTTTAGTGACTTCATCCTAAATATCATCACACCCACAGGTTCTGATAACCAACGGCACTCTTGAGTTAGTAGACGAAGGCATTGAATACGTGATCAAAACAGATAAGAAATACTTAGACGGGTGAGGGGTTTCTTACTGGTTTATGCATTAAGTATCTAAATACAACGATAGTATGGATGAGTGGTGTACCGAACAGCATGGCCGAGTTCGTGATGCTTCAGTATTGCAGTATTGTCCCGAGATTGGCATGCTCACATACTTTTCCTCTAGTCGGGGTTAACCCAGAAATGCCTGGAATCTCCGCATACAATTGATTTTGTCTCCGAAAAAGTACTGGAATATATCAAGAAATGGATTCCACAGGAAAGGGTTGGCGTGTTAGCTGGCAGTTCTGTCCATGCCGACAGGATGTTCCTGGCTGAAGGCATGCCTGAAGTTACTGATTGGCTCCATTATCGGTTGGTTTGCTGTTTCTATCTACTTATTCTCCTCTAAAACCCCACCCTAGTATTGTCGGTATGAATTCATGAACCATCTTTTGCATCTCGAAGCATAGTTAACACATTCATAGACGTATCGTCTGTCAAGGTGAATTGAGCGTTTCAACACTATGACAATATTATAAACCGTCTTTCTTTCTTTCTAGGAACTGTCCCGGCGCTGGTATGGTAAAAGGGGCATACCGCCCAAGACATCAGAGTCAAGTCACCGGTCAGTGCGATATAGAATTATATTTCACGAGACGTTCATTCAATGTGATGAAAAACAGGGCTCTGGATGATATAAAAGCATCTATACGTGGTGAGTGAAATTCTATACCTCCCAAACTATTATGATTTCTAAGTTTTGTAGAGCTTAAGTGGTACAGAGAGAATATCTTCGTGCCACCGGCTGCCGGTCTACTTCCAAAAACTTCGACGCCTCTATCTACGCGATAGAGGACCATAAGCACACTATCCGCCAGTACGTCATTGAATGTACAGCACAAAGAGGCTCTTCAGATCTAATTACAGTACAATACACCTGTTTTGTCGACTTATGACAAAACCTCCTTTTTAGTAATTTGTGCACCAAAAGCATTGCGTGTTGAGTTTAATAATAATACATTCTGCTGGTATGTAGGTATAATATGCCGGAGAAATTGTGTTGCTATATCTTAGAAGTCCCAAAGAGTACCCTAGCAAAGTATTATGAGATACCAGAAGCAACATACAAGTCAACAACTTACGAATGCAGGAATACCCGCCTCCTTACAACCTTCCATCATCTCCGTATTTCCCTGTAGGTTTGAAGTGATAAATACAACCTCTGCTCCCCAAGAATAGTATGCTTCTTTGATGAGTTTCATGACATCGGGTCTTCCTCCTGGTAGAGACTATTATGAGCAATAATTCAATACCAAAGTAAAAGTCCCGCGGCGAACCTCTTTGTCTCGAGTCCCACAATGTCATGCGTTCAGGACCTAAATTCCTTTTGATAAGGCCTGATATTGTTGGACCGAACGTCTTCTCTTGGTCTGAACCTATCCAGATAAGATACCAATCTGGACTCTGGGAAAACAGACACATTACGCTCTATATTTGTGATTAATATAACAGAAGAACTAACCTGAAGGCATGTCGACAACGCTGCGCCAAGCCCTGTGCCGGTGCATACTCGGATACCTCGTTTGTAAAGCGTCGATGTGTTGGAGACACCTGCGAACTAGATAAATTGAATAAGCAGGCTCCAGTAAAGGCGCCAAGAATGTTAGGCAAACCTTCAACTGGCGTGTCCAGAGATGGGTAGGAGGGTTTTCAACCAGAGAACGTGTAAAATCTCCCTGGACTCCACAAATGAGATAATGTTCCTTGGAGTGAACCCCTTCTCTAAAAGTCTCATGTGAGCAGGCGTGAAGTTATTTCGAGAAAATTAATGACCGCATACGATATGATTCCGAAGGCATGATACTCCATTACAGAACTTCGGCTGATTCTCGCCAACAATCCCTGCTGCATACCACGCTCAAAGCGAATGATAGCGACTTTCGGTGACGGCTAACCGTTCTCTTTGAGTGATCAGTAGGCACTAAAGAATGGCAAAGATTACACACAATTTCGACCTCAACCTTTACTTCGCGGATGGTAAACCAGGGTATTAAGACGCTGTTGGATAATGTTATGAGCACCGATGAAGGAGATTCAATAAGTAATATGGTCTTACAACACGGTCATTCCAAACGCGAACCAGAAATCTTGTTGCTTAACTATGTGGAAACCGTCAGGGTTCCATGCATGCGTTTCCAGGTCGTAGCTGTCTCCGAGGACAACAAAAATCCATGCTGCATAATATTATTATTGGCAATAGTTTTTTTGAGAAAGTGAAACTTGAAGCGTACTTGAGATTAGGCCCAACCTGAGCAGGAAGAAAGTAAGGATATGTATACTTGACCATAGCTGAGCACGTACCATCCCATGAAGCGATGATGCCTTTCGAAGACACTGCAAACAAGCCCTGTTAATATCCACGGAGACAGAAACCAGCGCAATAACGTACTTATGATGGGTGTTTCTTACCCAAGGGAAAGCTGAAGCGATGGAGATGCCGACAATAATGTTGGTAAGGACACCCATTATTAAGACCGAGTCGTGATTACTTTTGTGGTGGATTAGGATGGTGACCACTCGGAATATGAGCCATAGAAAACCGGACGTCGCACACCCAGAGTGTATTCCACCCAGGTGCTGAAGAACCGATGTGCACCCCAAGCGAAACGACAAAGGCGTCCACTAACGCACATCAAAACAAATTAGCATCGCAGTGAATACGAAACAATAATAATAAGACCTACTTTGGCGAAAAGTGTGTTAACCAGGAGGTACAATAAGCGCCCGAAAGCTTCGTTGCGCATGAGAATGGCCGTCAACAAGTTGCCTAACACGAATGCACCGGTGTACTGCCGTGGGTATTTCCAGACGTTCAAGATAGCCAGAACCATCCCTGTGATATTTACCGCCATGACGACGGTAAAAAATTTACTTTCATCCAGGTCAGGATGAAGCTTATCGGAGTGGTCAGAATTACTTACCGGTACGTGTTAAACCACAGCTGAAATCGTATTCGACGGCTTGCTCTTTTTTTGAGCTTCTTCGGAGGTGAGGAAGAAGAATGATCTTTTAAGATGGGTGGGGGAGACTGTGGTTGTTCCTTCTCTTTCTCTGGTGTGGAATTCCAGGGTGCGACAAGAGTGAGGGACGAGCTGACAGTAATAGGTTGCGTCGACTTGCGCTCAGAGAAAGGTGGCAGCGAGGTAGAGTATACATGGTCGACTGCCAAACCTTTCTCTGCGTCATCAATGACAGAAGATGGCGAGGACATAGTGAAATAAACAGGACAGGAACAACAGAGTGAAGCCTCGAGGTTGACATAACTTCATCTCGCGATAAATAGTTTGTTAGGCCCAGCATCTCTCCCCCTGCCCGGCGTCAGTGAGGCGTAACTTCTCCGCATCGATATTCCGGAGGATTCCCCGAAGTGGGTATGTCTATGCTTTCACCCGAAGTGATGGCGAACGTAGTCAATTCCACGTGGGAGAACACAGGTATGATGCTAATTCCTTAAGCAATCCATCGGAAGCGGGGGTTTTAAAAGAAAAAGAAAGATATCATAGACAAGCGAAACACAATCCAGGACATTCCAGTCCTCAATATTGGAGTATCACCAGACTGTTGTCCTGTCTAGAGCACCTTTAGTGGGACAACTATTGGCGTACATCACAGATGTCCGGGTCGTGGAAGAGGAAAGGAGATATTGAGGCGAAATGGGATGCATGGTGGGGAGGGTAACTCAACAAATGTATTTCATACATATAGAGTGTGAAGACACGTTCTGTCTCTCTGGATAGCCCGCGGGCGTACAAGAGCTGCGCTCGAGGGCGCTTGAAAATAGAGGAGCCGATAAACGATGACAGAATGCTCGATCCTGTGAAAATGTCGCTGCGCGGGAATTTGAAACGTACTTGTCTACGAAATTAGCTGGTAATTCGACCGGTAATTAAGAAAGAGCAGAAAGACTAAATGATGTCTATAAACGTCACATTCAATCCTTGATGGAACTGTAGCAAATACTCACACAACTTCCATCGTGAACGCGTCCGCGAATATTCTATCTGTTCATGGGTACAAAGGCAAGACCAAGGCCAATGCATTTGTCGACTAACGAAACGATAGTCTGAAATTGTCGATACGTTTCGCCAAGGATGTCCTACATACCAAGACGGTGCCCTACATTGGTCGATCCTTCTAAAAACTTTGAGTTCTCCTCATAATTCCATCGGAATCCACCTCACAATAAATCCCCCGAAATTCGGAAAGTTGGCGGGGAAATGACTTCCTATTCCCGGAAAAGATGTGCAGCAAAATTCCTGTTCAAGGTGATCTTTGACAAGATTTTGCGTGCGCTGCTGCATTGAGGAAGGGCGGAAGGCTCTTGAAGATTGAAGCTGATAAAAGCGTTCTCAATATCGAGAAGGTTTTGCGGGGTGACAAGAATCAATGACGAAAGCGGGGTACGCAATATGAGATGGCGCTCGCATCAATCGACTGGCAAAGGGTCAAGGAACGTGAAACGAAATTGGTTTGTGGGTAGAAGATATCTGTGGGAGAGGATGTCATCAATAAAACCCTGACGACACAATACTGCAAAATCGAACAGTATGTAGTATCCAGTAGCTAAAGGCGACCGAGTCCCGGACAATATTCGGTGACCACAGGAACGCGCCACTGACGCGGTTGGGACTCTTACCTCCACTTCTCTCTGTCAAACAGAACGCAAGCAGTTCGTTGCAGCAAATCGATCGCCTTGCTGCTCAGTACTGCGGTATTTGAACGTTTCGATCTTGTAAATTCCTCAGATTCCTCAACCATCACGGAGAAAACTCCGTCATAGGGCAACTAAGCGAAGAATCTTGTAGAAACCTTCCCTCAGATGTATCTGATTGATGCGTCTGCACAGGTCTGCACCTAATGGATTAGTCAATAAATTTCTTCATCCCTTTTTACATAACGAGGGGTTCGTTGGAATGGATGCTACGCACAAAGTCATGGTCCGTTATGCCAAGGATTTCAACAACCCATAACTTCTTATCCTTTCTTATCACGTATATGAGAATTGGCAAATACGCTCACACATCCGTCTTTTATTAGACTTCGATATCTCATACTGGAAAGCCAAGCTTGAGAGCGTAGTCGTGGGTGATTACGCAGTCAAGTGAGTACGAGTCTGTGAGAGCCGAAGCGTCTTCTTGCTGAGTGGATGTCCTGTGGACAATCGCTGTAATATACATTGTACCAGTTCAAGAAATCTGATTGAGGCTTTCGGCGGAAAGAAGATGAACAGAGTTAAACGAAGAACCGTCCGAAAGAAGCCGAAGCATTCTCCACGTGATGTGACGAGTCATGGAAACCCCATTTTAATTTACCTGTGGGGTTAGGTTTAGGCAAAAAAAGTTTTGGGATCGCCTTTTATTTTGAGCAGCCCAACCTTCACTTTTCCCTCCTCCAAGGGTTCCCAACGATGAGTCTCCTTCGACTGCCTTCGGTAGGGGCGAGGAGCTTAGTTCGACCGTCTATTCGCTCTTTTCACACTACTCGAACTTCTGCATTTGCTCTTGCACAAACTAAACCTCTTCGCGCCGTTGCTGCACCCGCAGTTGGTTCTTACGCGCCCAAGGAAGGAGAACATGTTATCAACTCACCCTCGGAACTGGCTAGAAAAATATCTGCAAAGGTTCTGCCAAAAATGCCACGACCTGACGTTCGTCGTGTTGTGGTCGTTGGCAGTGGAGGCCTTAGCATTGGTCAAGCTGGCGAGTTCGACTACTCCGGTTCTCAGGCTTTAAAAGCCCTCAGCGAAGAAGGCGTTGAGGCTATCCTCATTAACCCTAACATCGCTACGTGGCAAACATCCCATCAATTGGCTTCCGAAGTGTACTTCCTTCCTATCACGGCTGACTATGTCGCATACGTCTTAGAAAAGGAGAGACCTGATGGTATTCTTCTGACTTTCGGTGGTCAAAGCGCCCTCAACGTTGGGATTGCACTCGACAAGATGGGTGTTTTAGAACGATTAGGTGTTAAGGTTTTGGGCACACCCATCAGGACCCTTGAGGTTTCTGAGGATCGTGATCTTTTCGTCCAGGCTTTAAAGGGTATAGTTCTTTCTTAGTATCCCACGACAAATCTACGTTTACTGATATTGCTTCAGAAATCGACATCCCCGTGGCTCAGTCTACTGCCGTCTCCTCGGTTGAGGCTGCCCTTGATGCCGCTGCTACTATTGGTTATCCGGTCATTTTGCGTTCTGCTTTCACCCTCGGTGGACTTGGCTCTGGTTTTGCTAACAATCCTGATGAACTTCGTGACTTGTCGGCAAAGAGTTTGAGCTTAAGTCCCCAGGTCCTTATTGAACGCAGCATGAAAGGTTGGAAAGAACTGGAATACGAAGTCGTTCGTGATGCAGCGGATGTATGTCGCCTTGTTCATTTCTTCTTGGCACAATGGTGACATGTTATTTTCTTAGAACACTATCATTTGCTGCAACATGGAGAACTTTGACCCTCTTGGTACACACACTGGCGATTCCATTGTCGTTGCACCTTCGCAGACTCTTCCTGATGAAGAGTACCACATGTTGCGAAGTGCTGCACTTAAGGTCATTAGGCATCTTGGTGTTGTGGGCGAATGTAATATTCAATATGCACTCAATCCCAACTCCATGGAATACTGTGTCATTGAAGTCAACGCGCGGTATGCATTTCTCTTCAATCATCTTACGCGCTCTAAATGGCATTGAAAACTTCCAGGTTAAGTCGATCCAGGTATGACGTCACACAAAAAGGTACACACAAATTTACTCACGTGATCGTTTTATAGCGCTCTTGCATCGAAAGCGACAGGATATCCTTTGGCTTATACTGCTGCCAAGATCGCTCTCGGTCACACTCTCCCTGAACTTCCTAATGCCGTCACCAAGACTACCACTGCTTGCTTCGAACCTTCCCTCGATTACATTGTTACCAAGATTCCCAAGTGGGATTTGGCCAAGTTTTCATCCCAAGTTGACAGGAAAGTCGGTTCATCCATGAAATCTGTTGGTGAAGTTATGGCTATTGGCCGCACCTTTGAGGAGAGCTTACAGAAGGCTATTCGTCAAGTTGACCCCAGGTGGAAAGGCTTTGAGGTCGTCATTGAGCCAAAGGACTTGGACACGGCCCTCTCTCAACCCACGGACATGAGGCTCTTTGCCATCGCCTATGCCATGTACAAGAAGAACTACACCGTTGATATGGTTCATGATCTTACCAAGATTGACAAGGTTGGCTGCACTCTTTTAACACAACGTTCTGGCTTATTAATTTGCTATCACAGTGGTACTTGTACAAGATCGACAACATCGTCCAAACCCGTCATGCTTTAAAGGCTGCTGGATCCGTTGAGAACATTGACCATGAACTCATGATCAGGGCCAAGAAAATGGGTTTCGCTGATGCTCAAATTGCTGACATCCTCGGCGCTAAAGAAGACGCCGTTCGTGCTCATCGCAAGTCCCTCGGCGTTACACCATTTGTCAAGCGTATCGATACCCTCGCTGCTGAATATCCTGCCCACACAAACTATCTCTACACTACCTACAACGCCTCTGAGCATGATGTGACCTTCAATGAACATGGTACCATGGTTCTTGGAAGTGGTGTTTACCGTATTGGCAGCAGTGTCGAGTTCGATTGGTGTGCTGTTACCTGCGCTCGTAAACTCAGGGATATGGGGAAGAGGACTATCATGATCAACTACAATCCTGAAACCGTCTCCACCGACTTCGACGAGGCTGACAGGCTGTACTTCGAAGAACTTGGATTCGAGCGTGTCATGGATATCTACGAGTTAGAGCAATCGCAAGGTGTTATCGTCAGCGTCGGTGGTGAGTTGATATCGTTCAATCAAGCCAATATATGTGTCTTATATTGCAACTCCAACAGGTCAATTACCTCAAAACATCGCCCTTCGCCTCTCCCAGAGCGGTGTCAATGTCCTTGGTACCGACCCTAAGCAAATCGATAACGCAGAAGATCGTCACAAGTTCTCTTCGGTTCTTGACAAGATTGGTGTTGACCAGCCTCAATGGACCGAGGCAACTTCTCTTGAAGCTGCCAAGGCCTTCGCCAACAAAGTTTCGTAAGTGTAACCGTCTCGAATGTTTCCCTTTCAGTTTATTCATTGTTATCGTAAAGGTATCCAGTTCTTATTAGGCCCTCATACGTTTTGTCCGGAGCTGCCATGAATGTTGTCTACGAAGAGGCTGACCTCGAGTACAACCTTTCCGCTGCCGCTAACGTTTCTCCTCTCCACCCTGTTGTTATCACCAAGTTCATTGATGGCGCCCAAGAGATTGATGTTGACGCTGTTGCTCATGAGGGCAAGCTTTTGGTTCATGCTGTTTCCGAGCATGTTGAGAATGCTGGTGTTCATTCCGGTGATGCGACATTGGTTCTTCCTCCCTATACCCTGCCCGAACGTGATATGGAACGTCTTAAGGAGATTGCCCAGAAAGTTGCTTCCGCCTTTGAAATTTCTGGTCCTTTCAACATGCAGATCATTCGGGAAGAATCCTCAACTCCGGGCCAAGATTCTGCGTTGAAGGTTATTGAATGTAACTTGCGCGCATCTCGCTCATTCCCCTTTGTTTCGAAGGTATTGGGCCATAACTTCATCGATACTGCCACCTCTGCCATTGTGAACCACGACGTCCCTGAATCTGTCGACATCATGAAGGAAGCTCGTGATTACACTTCTATCAAAGTCGCTCAATTCTCATGGACCCGTCTTGGAGGAGCTGACCCATTCCTCGGTGTTGGTGAGTATCCTTATTCTTTTTTGCAAGTATACCACATGTTGAACAGAACTTCCCAGAGATGGCCAGTACTGGTGAAGTCGCCAGCTTCGGCAAGGATGTTCATGAAGCATATTGGGCATCTCT
>Ga0247779_1000885_pt1 | contig 15782 bp, 20 predicted proteins | sample UWRJL221509R5_FD_179925 | JGI IMG/M metagenome (GOLD analysis project Ga0247779, IMG submission 179925) | Plant litter microbial communities from Arlington Agricultural Research Station in Wisconsin, United States - UWRJ-L221-509R-5 | ecosystem: Environmental > Terrestrial > Plant litter >... | reverse complement strand
TTGCGTATTATTGATGCATCTATCTATGTAAGTAGCTTCTTCATTTCAAGATATTTCGGAGACTGACGACAACTGATGTCCATAGCCATTTATTCCTTGTGGACATACACAAGCGAGCGTATATATCATCGCAGAGCGCGCCGCTGATGTAGTAAAAGCAGCGCATGGGACGTAAGAGAAAATGTAGGCTCGAATAAATGATGTAGCAGCTATTGGTTGAAATATATGGACCGCGGACAAAATAATGCGACCTCGTGCCCATTTAGCTGATGCGTGCGTCATGCGAGGCGGCCCGACTCCAACCTGTTGACTACGACCACTTGACTTCGTGAATATCCTGACTTCGAAGGTCTCAATCTGGCGCTCCCAATTGGCAAGTAAAAGTCAATGTATAAACTCATCTTGTACATTCTCTGACTCCACGTCCGTGTTGAACTTCAGTATTATTTGCTCCAATTTCGACTAGGATTGAAAAGTCAGTTGCGCTTTTCCTTGGACAACATATTTGGAACACATCCCGCTTTCCTCCCGGACGAGGGGTCAGGATTACAACTATCTTCCCATGGATTGCGCGGTTCACATCGATTCTGACTTCTCTGCAACGACGTTCTTCATGAAACACACCATGTCCACCGATTTCTTCCCTAATCGCAAGCATCCTGAGAAGCGGTAATAAGATTACACCAGTGCAATTGACAAGATATAAGACTGGGATCCGAGGAAGACATTTAGGCACAGGATGCGTCTTTTCTTTGCCTACTTTTCCGCCCTAGCGCCTCTTGCACTAGGTGCAATCTATCACCGCTCAGATGATCTCCCAGATATTACATTTGATTTCATCGTTGTAGGAGGTACGTGTTTGTTTTTATTCATAACCTCGAATTCGTAGCTAAATTTAATTTATTAATATCTAATGTTGGATACTAGGTGGTACAGCAGGCTCAGTCTTGGCCAATCGCTTGACAGAAATACCCCATTTTCAAGTCCTTATGATCGAGGCGGGACCTAAGTGAGTTTAATGAATAGGCAGCTCTGGGATGTTAGTGCTTACTTCAATCTAGTAATGAGGGCGTATTGAATTCGATTGTCCCAGGATTCGCATTTGATTTACAGAATACTGCCTTCGACTGGAACTTTACTACTACTCCTCAAAAGGCACTCGATAATCGCACAATTCCTCTTCCAAGAGGACACATGCTTGGTGGCAGTAGCTCAATCAGTAAGTTACGTCGCATCTTGATCATCCGTTACCAATTTGATAAACAAGTCAAGATGGCCTGATTTATACGAGAGGATCCTCGTCTGACTATGATCGTTTTGCAAGAGTTACTGGGGAATCTGGTTGGTCTTGGGATGCCCTGCAGCCGTACGTTCGTAAAGTAAGTGCCTATCTTTGTTTCCGAGGCTATTGTATTGATCTACTCTCAACAGCACGAAGGCTTTACAGCTCCAGTCGATGGACGTAGTACGATTGGAGAGTTTGATCCACGTTTTCATAACTTCTCTGGGCCAATACGTACTACGCTACCTGCACTCCTCAACCCATCTATCGATGCAAGGGTTCTTGTAGCATCTGATCAACTTAAAGGAGAGTTTACCTTCAATCTTGACATGAATTCGGGCACACCACTTGGAACAGGTCTGTTTCGGTTTTTGTGCTGGACAATCGGTCATGTATTTAATGTTCGATCCAGGCTGGCAGCAATCGACCACGGGACTGGGAGAGCGCAGTAGTGCAGCTACCGGATATTTGACGACCGAAGTTAGGATCCGCCCAAACCTTCATATTCTGGTCGAAACCAGAGTGACTCGAATACTACAAACATCTGGAACCCATAAACTTGCATTAAGGACAGTGGAGTTTACGACAGGATCTTGTAAGCAAATTATATACAATATACTATCTTACGCATGACATGAACAGCAGCTAAGCGTTGAACTCTCCGAGAAAGACCTTGACCGCTTCAAAGGAAGTCATTCTTTCAGGTGGTACCATCGGAACGCCACACATACTGCTACATTCGGGAATAGGAGATAAGAATGACCTAGCTCGACTTGGAATCGCATCAATGATCGATTTGCCCAGCGTCGGAAAGAATTTAACAGACCATCCGTTTTTTACGGTCAATTTTGACCTCAATATTAGAGATGACACAGATCCCTGGGGAGAGTACGTCGTTGCCTTCTTTTAATATTACAGTTTTTCTAATCTCACAAATAGTGTCTCCACTAATACAACTCTACTAGATGAAGCGTTGGCGATTTGGAATATGAACAAAACAGGGCCATTGGCATCTCTTGGACGTCTTGACCAAATTGTCTGGGCGCGTGTTCCGCCGGCTGTTCTTGCGAACAATCCGGATCCATCCTCTGGTGCAAATTCTGCTCATTACGAGTTGGCTTTGGCTGTAAGTTTATCTTTTGTATCTCTAATCTGAGATATTGACATCGCTGCAGGGTACTGCTACTTCTTTTCAGTCAGTGATACCTATTGTCAGCTCCGCATCCCGTAAGCACAACATATTTCCTTTCTCAAGCATGATGTCCGTTAACTGAGCATGTTTTCAGGTGGAACGGTATCTTTGAAAACCAACAACCCCTTCGACTCGCCATTAATTGACACTGGATTCTTTACTTCTACAGTCGACTCGGCAATCGCGCGAGAGGCGATCCGCGCATTCTTTCGCTTTATGGCTGCTCCCGCTTGGAAGGATGTTGTCATAGGACCTACCACACCTCTTGTGAACAATCCTTCCGACGCACTCTTGGACGAATATATTCGCAACAACTCAATTTCTACTCTTCATCCGGTTGGAACGGCGTCCATGTCCCCTGTTAATGCGTCCTGGGGAGTGGTAGACCCAGATTTGTTGTTGAAGAAAGCATCCGGATTGCGCATTGTGGACGCTTCTGTCTATGTGAGTGTAGTATAACCTGTTGGAAATCATATATGCATAACATTGACATGCATTGTATTTAAAGCCATTTATTCCTTGCGCACACACGCAAGCAAGTGTGTATATCATTTCAGAGAGGGCTGCCGATATTGTGAAAGCTGTGTGGGCCACAAAGTAGACATCTTCCCTTAAAATAATCTTGAGGAATCAAGTCTTAAAGCTGTGAAACGAAAGCTTGCACCAAGCTACAGCATTCTTGCATAAATTTCTCGTGATGTAATCTCGAAACTAAAAAAGAAAACCTATGTACAACCTATGCGCTGGCGCGCTTTACCACTGAGCTAAGCGAGCTATTTCTTACGTCAAAACACTGCATGTCCTTCGTCATCGCAATTTAGTGCTTGTCTCGTCGACTCTCTTCCTACGAACTATCATCTTGCTGTCGTTTCCGCATTGCCATCTCTCAAAATGGACGAAGCGGGAGCGGCAAAAACGATCATTGCTGTTTTCCTAGACGACGAATGTGGCCCACTGCGTAACAGCCGATCAGAGGGGAAGGACAGTAAAATGATAGACACAGACGGTGTTGCTCATTCAATTGTAGGGTACCCTCCGAGTCAATTCTACGACTTGTGAATGTGATCAAGCTGCGAAGGTTTAAATTTTTAATTGCATGGCAAACCTAATTCATCTCCCCCTACAAACTCAATTACAAATATTCAATAGTTGACTGAACATGCATTAATGGACCATACGAAATGTTTTCGACGGACGGTTGGGCCTTGAAAATTGGACAGGGCTATGACCAGAAAGTCGTAGGAAATCATATCGGATTTAAAATACCGCCTTGGTATATAGCAATTTTGTTCTCTGGTTATTATTATATTGACTGTTCTTCGGCAGCGCTCATAGTAAAATCATCAACGTCTGTCAAAGTACTCCACTGCATATTGGACAGTTTCCGGCGTGTTTTTTCCTCGGAACAAATTTTTGTCATGTTGACGCTTGATTCATTTTTTACCACTTTGCCGAACTCGACGTTGAGTGTGATTTCGAAGAATAGATAAAGTTGGAACGGGATGTCTAGAACGTAATTGGCCCTCTCCTTCTGCTGTTCTACCAAAAAAAAGAGTCTGTTTCTGACGTTGAACGATCATGTCAGGCATCGAAGGACTTCTTGATCAACTTCTTCAACCAGCGATTAGCTTCCTCCTGGCAATCAACACAGCAGTTCTTGTGCGCGTTCTAACTCGGTCCAATAGTGAATGTTTGCTGACTAGTGGAACAGGTGGAAGTCCTTTTATATGGTACGGTAACCGTATCCTCTGCCCTGCAATTAGAATTTGAAAAGTAATCATTGGTCTCAAAAGGCGTACACATCGTTCTCTTTTGTGTTTGCATGTTCATCCTTGCACGAAACAGGAGATCAACACAATGGTTCATAGCGATTTCGGCTGTGATAATGTTTGTGTTGTCTACAGCAGACGTAGCCATAAGCATCCATTTACTTACGCATGACTTCGGTGGAATTTTCAACACCAATAAACTGCCAGAAATCACCAAACGAATAGGCTACAAAAATCCTTTATTTGTGACTAATAAGTGAGTCATAACTAGAATATGGCCCCTCACCTTTCGTTTAAAACTAATGCTAGAATGATGTGCAGCTTTATTGCTGATCTAATACTGGTCAGTCTTACGCATGTACTGCCTTCGTGCAAGACAAATAACAAATTGAACATGCAGCTATACCGTTGCTACATGGTATGGGGTCGCTCAAAATACGTTCTCGTCGGCGCCGCCTTCCTCGTTCTTGGCGACACAAGTAAGAATTATATTTATTAACATGTAAATGCCTCATTTGACTTTTTACACATTTAAGTTCTGGGATATACAACTATGGGAATCACAGTCAGCATTTTATCCCCTTCATTCATTCCAGTATATATTTGGACGATATTTGCCATCAACGTCCTCCTTGCAATTGTTACAGGTAAGTACATACAACGATCTCAGTATAGCCATAATTTACAAAAAATGTTTTGTAGTTGGGCGCATATTTTGGGTATCCAAGATGACAGCGAATTTACTTGGGCATACTCATCCACGAGGCTATCGTATGGCTATGGCAGTCATGTAAGTACTGATCCAAAAAAAACATTCCGAAGGTTCTGGATATTCATCTAAATTTCAATCTTCACAGCATAGAGTCTAGTGTCGTTTATTCGGCCTGCATCCTGGCCTTCATTACATTTCCAGGTCCATCTCCGTACAGGGTCCGTGTGAAGCCTTTCTTCGAATTTCGCCTAAATTCACGACTTCCATAGCTAGTTACAATAACTGTTTGTTACAGAATTGTGGTAGGTCAGCTTCGCCTTTTTGTAGAACACTCACAAGACATTGTAATTATAGACTATCATGCCAACTTTGTTAATTGTTCAAGTTGGTCTAGGCCGCGTAGTGGCAGACACCACCAACATGACGACCACGACTTCTGAGTTCGACGCAGAAGCTCGCGCAACAAATTCCATCGTTCTCGATACTATGGTACTGTCGACTCAGAATGGTTATCCAACGAGGTCTGTAAACGAGGACGGTAATCACCTTTTCGGCGGCGAAATTCGAGGTCCTTTAACAAGCCAAAACCTCTTTATACCCCTTAAAGAAACAACCTCTCCACCCCTTGAAAATCCTACCACGCAATAGAACGAACATCAGGTCATTTTACGTCTCTGCAGCATTTATGTAACATATAAATCTTTATAAACACAATACATATATAATCTCTTCCCTAACTAACTTACATATTTGCTTCATTTGAAATCTAACGGTGTGCTCCCACTTTTATTGCGAGTGATGACATTCACATAAAGTTGCTCTAAGCTGCTCTATGCACTTGCTCAATGCTTAGTAGCTTTCTACGAATTTCAAAATTCACGGCCAAAATTTTGACTCCGCCATCAAACTCCGCCGGAAGTTTCCCTAACATCTGGAACCGAGATTTTGAACGTCATTACAATTGTTATGTCAATTTGTTTCCCTCTTTCTGAGAACTATCGGTTGTCGTTTCCGTACCCTGACCTTCTAAACCAATTAATGGATTGGCAAAACATTTATGGCTGCCTTCATAAACGACCAATGTGCTCCACTCGATGACAGGGCCGATCAGAGGAGGAAAGGCCGACCATAGATCACATCTATGTTGGGCGTTCAATTACAGGGGCTCAGTTAATCGAATAAGAGAGCGATCATTTGTCGTGAAGGCGTGTAAATCTCCTCTTGATTTTAATTCGTCCCTGTGCGGTAATGCCGCATCCAGACATTTTCGACGGACCTGGAAAAGTGGAGAGATCAATGGCAGCAAATTCTTGGTGGTCAATTTTTATACGTCGACAGAAGGCGCATTGTTCAAAGTTCGTCAGCGCTCATAATCATATCATCAACGCTTGTCAAATGTCCTCCTTACAACGTCTGGTTTACGTTTACGGCGGCGTGTGCTCTCTTCGAAATGGACCTTTTTCGGCCTAGATTTGATTCATTCGTCCCCTACTTGCCGAGCCCAATATCTTTAATGGCATTTTGAAGAATACGTATGCATCAGTATGCATCTCATCCCTAATTATTTTGTATCGCAGATTTCCTTTATTTGCATTGCAACGCCGTACACTCACTTGTGGCGGGATTGATACTCAAGAAAAGCTACTCTGAAGCACTCTCGCTCAATAGCTTTCTGCGAATTTGACATGAAAGCGTTGACCCCTATCTTCTTCCCAAATTAATGACATTCAGCGCTGAGTTGTCATTCATTTATAAAATTCAAGTTTCGACGATTCTCAGCTCGCAAATCCTATGAAATACACAATGAAATACAAATATTTTATACAGTACATCTTACAAAACGCCCCATGCAGCTTTTACGACGTCTGCAGCTCGCTCTGATATAATGTAAACGCTGGCTTGCGTGTGTCCACAAGGTACGAAGGGCTACGGATCTATTTCAATGCAAAGTTGATGCGATTTTCAACAAAAGACTTACGTATACAGAAGCATCAATGATGCGCAGTCCATTAGCGTTTTTGAGCAGCAAATCCGGATTGACCACACCCCAAGAGGCATTTTGAGGGGTCATGACAGCAGTCCCGACGGGATGTAGATTTGCGAATGAAGTATTGCGAAGGAATGCATCCAGGAAGGCATCTGTGGGATTATTGACCAAAGGTGCTGTAGGACCTATGAGAACATCCTTCCAGGCGGGTGCAGCCATGAACCGGAAGAGTGCACGAATCGATTCTCTCGCCATAGCCAGATCGACTGGTTCAACAAAGAGGCCGGCGTCGATCAAAGGTGCATCGAAAGGATTATTCGTGGCCAATGAAACCGAGCCACCTTGAATAAGACAGACACCGTTAGTTCAAAGCCGGATAAATAGTATCATAAATCTTACGAGATGCTGGGCTGACTATGGAAGAACCTGAAATAAGAGAAGTAGAAGTACCCTTGTGCAGTGTCAGTAAAGACTCCTCAAAACGTACGCAACTGGAACTTACGGAGATTCCAAGTTCGTAGTGAGCAGAGTTGAACCCGGAGGATGGATCAGGAGTTGTTGTGAAGGTCGAAGGCGGGACACGGGCCCACACAATTTGATCAAGACGTCCTATGGTCGCCAACGGTCCTGACCTAGTAGTATTCCAGAGTTGAATAGCTTCATTGGTCACGGTAGTATTAATAAAAACCCTGCGATTAATCAGAAAGATACTCCGACAAAAACGATAGACGTACTCTCCCCAAGGATCTGCGTCATCCTTGATATTGAGATCAAATGTAATGGCAAAGAATGGATGTTCTGTGAGATTCGTCCCAACACTAGGCAAATCGAGGACCGATGAGATTCCAATTTTTTTGAGGTCGTCCTTGTTTCCTATTCCCGAATGAAGTAAAATGTGAGGTGTTCCAATGCTACCGGCGGAAAGAATGACTTCTTTCGCGGCCGTTAACGTTGTTCTTGGAGACGAAGCACCTTTACAAGCGGATCAGCCACGACGTTACGCACATGCAATGAATCGAATTTACTATTTCCTGCTGTGAATTCTACCGTTCTGAAAGTCTTACCAGGACCGCTAGAAGACTGCATGCCTGACGATTGTAATATACGAGTCACTCGAGTTTCGACAAGAATGTGAAGATTAGGGCGCGCCCTAACCTCTGGACTCAGATATCCGGTTGCTGCGCTGCTCCTCTCTCCGTGCCCTGTAGTTGACTGTTCCCACCCTAAATTGATAGCATAAATAAGTATACTATAAGCCAGTCATAGGTTCATACACACCGGTGCCCAGAGGAGTTCCCGAGTTCATGTCAAGATTGAAAACAAAGTCACCTCCGAGTTCATTAGCTGTTGCAATCATTCTCGAGTCGATGGAAGGGTTGAGCAACGCCGGTAATGTAGTGAGGATGGGGCCGGCAAAGCCATGAAAACGTGGATCAAACTCGTTGACAGTGTTGTGGCCATCTACCGGAGGCGTGAAGCCTTCGTGCTATTCGAGGAGCATAATTAGTCACAGCATTACCATTAACATATACATACATCGTACCTTCCGAATATATGGCTGTAAGGCGTTCCATGACCAAGTCGGCTCGCCAGTAACTCGAGCAAAGCGATCATAGTCAGAGGAGGACCCCCGCGTATATATCATACCATCTGGAAGAATGAATACCAGTGAGCTGAATAATATAAAATGCAAAAGACCAGACAAACGTACTGACTGAGCTACTGCCTCCAAGAACATGTCCTCTCTCAAATGTTACAATTCTACCGTTGAGGCCCTTCTGGGGGGTAGTAGTAAAGTTCCAATCAAAGGCCGAATTTGCGAGGTTGAAGACAAAGCCAGGGACCATCAAGTCCATGACTCCCACATTGCTGAAAGAAGGTTGAGTGTAGCCCCATTCAAAATTTAACCATTCAACTGACTCAGGTCCAGCTTCAATCACCAAGACCTGGAATTGTGGGATTTCGGTCAAGCGGTTAGCTAAGACTGAGCCTGCTGTACCTCCTATGATAAGTGTGTTCGTCAACGAGATAATGGTAGAGAAATTAAGATAGCTACCCCCAACAATAATAAAGTCAAATGTGGTGTTGGGAAGGTCGTCCGACCGTCGATAGATAGCGCTCAGAGCTACAGGCACAAGTGAGAGTAAGCAAGAAAGAAAAAGCATCATCTTTGCGAATTTGGGAATTGGAGTGATTGACCGTTATAACATGCTCCGTGCTTCTTAAATTGATGCCATTTCGGAAAATCTCCTATGATGCTGAGAAGATATGACGGTAGCGGCGGAATCTCAAGTAAAAATACAAGAAATAATCGTGACGATTGGCGAAAATAAACGTCCAATGGAGGCAAAGCGGTGCAACAGTTATAGGTACAGGCGCGAGCATAGCTGCGTGCCGCCTGCTATACCTAATATGCATACGGTGCCTGACATAGTAGCGCGCCCAGCACCGATGTCCAATGAGGAAATGTGTTTATACCCTGGAAGGGTAAGCGCATAAAATAGATACGGACACACTGACATTGATTAAACCCACGTTGTGGCCACGTTCTCTGCTTGTCATCTTGATGCATGGCTTTGAAGCGTACTCATGAGAGATAATTGGCGCATAAAGGTATAACCACAGTGATTCCTGAGAACGATGGGGGTAGATGCAATCAGCCAGTGGATCCAATGCACTCGTGAGAGAACCAAGCGTTTACGAATGACGGCGCCATTCCCATGGACATGCGGGATAACGAGTACGTATAGTGTAAGCAGTAGTCCATCTGACTTGACGTTCCTTGAACACTAACACTGAAATTCCACACAACCAGATGAATTAAAATCTTTGGATTGCAGGTTTCGTAAAAAAAGAGGGAGTTGGGGGGACTAGGAGATGTCGTAATGTGTGATGGTGCCATATTTTACCTTTTCAGTTTACCCTTTGAAAACTGCTTCATTCCGACACTCGACTATCCATTATGATAATGATTTCCAATACCAGCTTGTCGTAATGCCGGAGTCCTTAGTATTTATATCTGCTCTTTCTTGCTCTGGTACGCGTACTGGGTCCACTTGAAGGATCAACTTGAGCAGGTGGTGGAGAGTTTTTCCAGAGTTTCTCCCACTGTGGCTATTACCTAGATACTGCTGAGAATAATTGAATCGCGTATTTGTTCGCACGAACTTTGCCCAACTCGCCCAGCAACGTACGCGCGTTGGACTGTCTGACGAGTTCATGAATCATGATGATGGCTGAGGAAAACTACTGTGTAAGTGTGACAATGGCTGGGTGTGACTAGTATCTACCTTTACTCGGTTATGATCACGAGGTCGCGCGCGTTATTTGGTCATGTTAGACGTGCGCGCCATGCGTCGTAATTACCGTGGAGGTCAATTGCCAGTGGGGTCCGTATTACTTACTTATGCTCCTTGATCAAGGGACCGTTTTCCGGCCCGCAGATATGGAGCACTGCTTTACAAGTTATTCTCAAGAGTCTCCTGAGTTGCACCTGCTCATAGCTACTGCTGCGCAGTGCTTATTAAAAGTATTTCAGTGAGAATGCAGCAGCAATAGGTGAGTGCGGTGGAAGCGTGGAGAATCGTGAGATGAGCTGCAGGATTTCTGATCGGAAAGATAAATGATATAATTTCCGTAAGAGTAATAAGGAGAAACAACTCATAAACGGCAGGTCAAACTCATGCGCGTATTGATAGTGAGGCGGGAAAGAACATGTGAATCAAAGAAAAGGGTCCCAGAGTGGCGGTAGTTCTTATAAGAAACTCCGCTGAGTTACTCTGGACAAACCATTGTGTGTATGCGCATAGTATACTTGTCGTCCAGTTGAAAAGGGGGCACTCATGCGCCCCATGATTGCTTAACGACGTCGGCAGCACGTTCTGAGATTATATATACGCTTGCTTGAATATGGGCGCAAGGCACAAAGGGCTACAATCCAATATTAATTCATGAGAGTAGTCATTTGAATTGAAAGAGACGTACAAAAACCGATGCATCAATAATGCGCAATCCAGAGGCTTGTTTCAAACGCAGATCTGGATTGACGACTCCCCAGGATGCACCGACCGGAGACATAGACGCGGTGCCAACCGGATGCAAATTAGCGATGACAGTGTTCCGGGCAAAGTTTTCTAAAGCAATAGAGTCAGAGGCATTGGTAATAAAACCTGGATTAGGTCCTAGCGAAACGTCACTCCATGCTGGTGCATCCATAAAACGGAAGAATGCTCTCGTTCCCTCCATCAAGATAGCCAAGTCAACTGGGGCAGTAAGATAAGCGGGATTGATTAGCGGTGCGTCAAAAGTGTTATTCGTCTTTAGAGTAACAGTCCCGCCTGTAAAGAAAGAAGAGTTAACCACAGGATAATCATTAGCTTTGCAGGATTGTGCTTACGAGACGCTGGACTAACAACAGCAGTGGCCGATAACAGAAGATTAGCAGATCCCTTGACATACGCGTCAGACAGTCTCTTAAACTACTCTTATAAAAACAAAACGAGCTTACTGCCAGGGCTAATTCATAATGAGCGGAGTTCGAGCCGGCAGATGGATCGGAAGCATTGAGCAAGGAGGATGGCAAGCGACCCCAGATGAGTTGGTCAATTCGTCCCAATGACCCAGCGGTAAGTGGTCCTGTCCTGTTATTCTTCCACAGTTGGAATGCTTCAGCTTGCAGAGTTGCATTGGTGGAAAAACTGTAGCTAGTTCTCAGGGAGGAGTTATAAATGAAGGAGTGGAGTGCCTTACCTTCCCCAAGGGTCGGCGTCGTCTGTGATATTGAGGCTAAAGGCGACCGCGAAGATTGAGTGATCGGTAAAGTTCTTCCCAACACTAGGCAAATCAAGGACTGAAGTGATTCCAATTTCTCGCAGATCATTTTTATCCCCTATGCCTGAGTTTAGTAGAATGTGTGGTGTTCCAATAGTACCAGCTGAAAGAATGACCTCCTTTTCTGCTGTTAGCGTCTTTCTAGAAGAAGAAATGCCTTGAAAATGTTAATATGGCCGGAATATTATTATTCACTTATATCGACTTACTATCTCCTGCTGTAAACTCCACTGTCCTCAGAGCAAGGTTTCTATCCCCCCGAGTTGGCAAAATGCGAGTTACTCGAGTCTCTAAGAGTATGTCAAGATTGCGGCGAGCCCTGACTGCCGCGGTGAGATATCCGGTAGCTGCACTGCTGCGCTTGCCATGCCCTATGGTCGATTGGAGCCATCCTGAATTTCAAGGTAAATATAAATGCATCATCACTGGAAAGATAAAATTGGTTGCGACAGACCAGTGCCAAGCGGTGAGCCCGAGTTCATGTCCAGGTTAAATACAAACTCGCCGTCGAGTTGATGGGCCGCTGCAATAACCCTCTCGTCGATAGAAGGGTTGAGCAGCCCTACTAAAGAGGTCTGAATGGGGCCCGAAAACCCATGAACAAGCGGATTGATTTGTCCGACGATGTTGTGTCCATCAGCTGGAGGAGTTAATTTTTCATGCTAAAGAAAGCAACTTAAATTACAGAAATATTATAAGATCGAAAGAGCATTACCTTCTTGACATACGGTTGTAACGCGTTCCAAGACCAGCCTCGTTCGCCAGTAACTCTAGCAAAGCGATCATAATCATCAGAAGAACCTCTTGTGTATAGCATACCATCTAAAATGAATAAACTCTCGTGAGAACCATGGCATTGAAAAAGTGGACCAGGAACTAGCAACGTACTGACGGTACTACTACCCCCAAGTCCATGTCCTCTTTGTAGGGAGATAGAGCGACCATTGAGCCCTTTCTGAGGGGTGGTAGTGAAGTTCCAATCAAACAGAGAATTCTCCAAGTTTGAAGAAAATCCAGGGACGATCGTGTTCAGTACACCCTCATTACTATGTGGGAGTTGAGAGGGAAGCCTGTCTTCATAATGCGGGAAACTAACTTGGGTCCAGCCTCGATCAAAAGCACCTTGAAGTGAGAAACTTCTGACAATCTGTTGGCTAGAACTGAACCAGCGGTACCACCTATTACTCCAGTGTATCAGCAAAAATACCTCACAAACGACATTAAACGCACCTCCAACAATGATGAAGTCATAGGCAACATTCGACGGAAGGTCATAAGGACGCCTATAAATGGCGCATTGGGTTAAAGGTGCAAGCACCAGTAGGAAAGAGAGGAACAACAGCATATTCCTTGTTCGAAGCGATGGATCATGGCGCTTTCTTTATATCCTTTGGCTAATACCTACTACGATTGAACATAGTCTTGTCAATTTGCGTCTTGCTCGGAAGAATTGGGCGACATATGCGTATGTGGTTGAGGAAATTTGATGAATATTGCAACATCAAGGCACTTGCACATAACTACGTGCCTGAATTGGATTTCGGCGGCGTGAAAGCGGTGAGTATTTCCTGGGGTTTTACAGCGGGCAAAGCAATTGCTGGAATAGATCACACGAAATGAAGAATGACGAGGACTGGTCCTAGCCGCGTTGCAAACTCAGACAGTAAAGCCCCAGATTCATGCTGGCCGAACTACTTGAAGAATTGGAAATCTCGATCTGAGTGGACCTTTCTAACCACAGTCGATTGCCTGCTCATTTTTGCAACGACGACTCGATTCCCAAAAATCAAGAGGATTAAAGAAATTTGTCGCGTTCACCCGTTGTACTCTCTAGGTATGATGCAGACCGTGTATCGCTAACTGTATTAGTTGCCAATCAGCACGAGACCGAGACCTGATTTTCCCAGACGGATCTTGCCGGAAGTAATTGGATCAGGAAAGCACTGTTTGGAAAGCAAAGCACTTTACATTTTCTCTTGCGCGGGGTTTCTGGAGAATGCCCCAAATTATATATATTATCAATAATCATACTTTCCAAGCAGCCTTCACGACGTCCGCAGCGCGCTCCGCAATAATGTACACGCTCGCCTGCGTGTGCGCGCAGGGAACAAAGGGCTGCGTACATTGCTCAATCCTTTGACAATGATTTTTAGAAAATTTACATAACTCACATAAATCGAAGCATCAATAATTCGTAAACCATTAGCATTCTTCATCAGCAAATTCGGATTGACAACTCCCCACGAAGCATCAGCAGGTGACATAGCTGCGGTACCGGTGGGATGGGCATCGGAACCGGTAACATTTCGTAGAAATGCATCCAAAAATTCATCGGAAGGGTCGTTAACGAGGGGTGCTGTAGGCCCTATAAGAACGTCCTTCCAAGCAGGTGCGGCCATAAATCGAAAGAGTGCCCGAATTGACTCTCTCGCAATGGCCAAATCAACCGGAGAGGTGTAGTACGCAGGATCAATCAACGGTGCATCGAATGGGTTATTCGACTTCAATGTGACAGATCCACCTTGAAAACGATATTATACACGGTTAGCAGCCATTACCTGTGGTAAAGAAAGAAAAAGAACTCACGAGATGCAGGGCTGACAAGTGAGGAGCCCGATTGTAGAGAAGTAGCAGAACCCTTGAGGTTGTTATGTTAAATAACATCTTTTCTAGAAGATGATTAATTGGACTTACCTCGAGTGCCAGTTCATAATGAGCAGAATTCGGACCAGATGAGGGATCAGGTCCTGAAAGAATAGGAGCTGGAACACGGGCCCATACAATCTGGTCGAGACGTCCGAACGCAGCGAATGGTCCGGTTTTATTTGCATTCCATATCTGGAGCGCTTCCGCTTGAAGAATTGGATCAGTAAAAATACTAAATCGGAAACGAACTCAGAAAATAACCGGCATAATGGAGAAGTAGGCTCGACTCACTCTCCCCAGGGGTCAGCGTCGTCTGTAATGTTGAGGTCGAAGCCAACGGTATACAATGGATGATCAGTAAGATTTTTTCCAACGCTGGGTAGGTGAAGGACTGATGTTATTCCAAGTTTATTCAATTCTTTCTCGTCGCCTATTCCAGAATGAAGCAGAATATGTGGAGTTCCAATACTACCAGCCGAAAGAATGACCTCTTTCGTGGCTGTCAATGTGGTCCTTGAGGATGAGGCATCTTTTTCTTACTGTTAGGATCCCTTGCAAGGCGTAAGTATTGGAGGTCGCTCACTATTTCCAGTTGTAAATTCTACCGTTCTCAGTGAGAACTTGCCATCCCCCGGTGTTCGTAATACTCGAGTCACTCGAGTTTCGACAATGATATGAAGGTTTAGGCGTCTCCTAACTTGAGGAGGAAGATAACCGATAGCCGCGCTGCTGCGCTGTCCATTTCCTGTTGTCGATTGATGCCATCCTGAACCTCAATATTAATTGGTGAACAGACGTCAAGAGGGTTAATACAAACCTGTTCCTAGAGGGGTACCCGAGTTCATGTCGATATTGAATACAAAATCGCCTTTAAGCTGATGAGATGCTGCAAGGATCCTCGAATCAATAGAGGGGTTGAGCAACGCAGGGAGCGTGGTGCGAATTGGGCCGGAGAAGCCATGAAAACGCGGGTCGAACTCTTCACTAGTATTATGACCATCAACTGGAGCAGTAAAGCCTTCGTGCTGATAAAGGTAGGGAATTAACTGATATATGCCATTACAATGCCATTACAGTGATAATGCACACCTTGTGAACGTAAGGCTGGAGGGCATCCCAGGACCAACTTGGTTCATTAGTAACCCGGGCAAAACGATCATAATCAGAGGAAGATCCTCTTGTATATACCATTCCATCTTGAAAATTAGATATGTCGAACATATGAACTGAATTGTGTATGTAATCAACTCACTGACTGAGCTGCTACCTCCGAGTCCATGCCCTCTTTCAAACTGAACAGAACGACCATTGAGCGCCGTCTGTGGTGTAGTAGTAAAATTCCAATCGAATGCAGTATTCGCCAA
>Ga0247779_1000883_pt1 | contig 15793 bp, 12 predicted proteins | sample UWRJL221509R5_FD_179925 | JGI IMG/M metagenome (GOLD analysis project Ga0247779, IMG submission 179925) | Plant litter microbial communities from Arlington Agricultural Research Station in Wisconsin, United States - UWRJ-L221-509R-5 | ecosystem: Environmental > Terrestrial > Plant litter >... | reverse complement strand
TGGCTATGATATATACAACATAATCTAATTAGATACAAATAACGTGTTGAGGAGGTGGAGGGATTCAAAAGAACGGCAATATAGGACAAAATGCAGACCTCAGTTTGGGTCATAGCCGGCGTGACATGACTACTTTTGTTTTTTGACGACCACGCACTAGAGGTGAAATGCCACTGAGATAGCATACTCCAACACAAATAAAAAAAATCATTATTACATAGTCTATGAGCTTATTCATAGGCATATATTTTTTCTCAAAAAAATGACACAAGAGACAGGATTCATAAAATCAATATATAGGTTGAGCTCTGTAACATTAACAAAGTATCCTAACAGTATCGACATCAAACAATTTGCCCTTTTGAATTGCCTGGCATATACTGGGGCGGAGGATGATTTCCAGATGCAGGCAGATCGCCATACACCTCGTCGTAGCCTCTCGTATTATATCCCGACGATTCGCCTAATGGACCACCAGTTGTACTCGGACCTCTTTTTTCCTGAGGCTAGAAAGCAATCAAACAATCAGTACGACAGCTTATCCGGTTCGACGAAGGAGACCTTATGAATTCCAAGGTCCCATCTCACTTACATAGTTTCCAGAAGAAACGTAACTTAAAGCGGGAGCAGTACTCGGCGGGTTAGTGCTCGGAGCAGGAGTACTGAATGCATAGGCACTTTCGTTGGGATTGCGCCCATAAATATCATAATCTCTTCCTATTTGGTTTGGTTCTCTGTATTGACTCTGAGGGGCGGTAGCAGGGGGCAATACAAATGGTTGGACGATCTTCGCTTCAGCCATATTGACCATAGATCTCTCAATCTTCCGCTTGAATTGCGTCTGGCGTCGTAGTAGATAAATGCAGTACAAGCTAGAGGCCGCAGCGATGAGCGCTAGTATGATGATGGCAGCAATCGCTCCTCCTGGAAGGGAACTACAGAAGATTGAGCCAGGTTACCATCAGTGAATAAGTCGGTGTAAAGTGAAGATATAGAAACGGCCTACTTCTGATTGGTGGTAGTAGTAGTGATCGGAGCTGTATCAGAGAAACTATTTTTACGATAAACAGACGGTTGCATGATTTAGGTAAGATAAACACACCTTCCACCTAGCGATTTCGTCGTGTAGACATTTGCATAATCGATAGCAAGTTCCCCGTCGCTGTTACCGCCCAGTTTTACTTGTAACGAGTGTATTCCACGACCAAGACCTGAGGTAGTATAAAGAATTTGATTGGACTTGTAAAACTGTTTATTAGCGGAGTAGGAGGAGGTTGTGCCATTATCGATCGTCACTAAATATACGGTTGCAGCATTTGGTCCAACAGGTCCGTATAGCGTCACGGCATCGCCTGTAACGGTAAAAAAAAATTAATAATGACTTGGATGTCGAAGAACTGAATCACCCTGTCAGAGTGGTCAGAAAGTCTCGTGGTTTTCAAGTACGCAACTTACTTCAAATTGGAACACGCTCGAAGCGGAGAGCGATGTCGTTGCGCTGGAAAACAGATCCAAGGAAGTTACTACATCATCCCACAAAGAAAGGTTCAACCTCTAACTGACTGGCCCGAAGCACCTGAGAAGGTTCCTACATTGCTGCTAGGTGTTGTCCAGGCCGAAGGAGGTACATACGTAAATGCAGGGTGCGAGTCTTGAAACGTATTGACGACTAGATCTTCCCCGTCGCTCCCGACGGTTGTCTCGAAGGAAAGCTGCAAAGAACTCAATCTAAATTTGTTATAAGAAAGATGAGGAAGAGGTATACGTAATCAATGTCAATAAACTTGTTTTCTTCGTTGATCACGGTAAGGTTGTGAAGACCGAGATTGAGCTCTACGCCGAACAATATTTGATTAAACGAGTTACTCGATGACCCATTCATCGCAGGAGAAACATTGCCATCCATTTGGGCAGTATATAATCCATGATTACCACGTTTGGCTCCAAAAACCTGCACAGATTTTCCGTAGAAAGGGAAACGCATGGATGCTCCTGCGACCTGCGACACAGTAAAGCTGCTTTCTGAGTACCTAAACGCATTTCGGAAAGGAATATTAGTCTTGGAATATCACGAGCGAATGCTATTTCCTCGCACTGATCAGCAAGATTATCTGTCTCGGATGTACCAGCCTTCCATTGGGTCGATGAGTAGAGGAGTATGGGTGAAGTATCTTCGACGACTGTGGTAAAAGAGGGCATTAGGTTGCTAATAAATAGCAAAGGAGAAAAAATGAGAGGGAGGCCTGCTCCGATAAGTAAAGAAGTCTAGCCAGTAAAGCGTCAGGGAGACCAGGCGTTCACTGACAAGAACAAAGGGAGGGGTTTAATGATTATGTCGCACTCAGCCGAGTTTGCCCCAGGTACGTTTTACACGCAACGTCTGCCAACGGTTGATGGTTACCGCAAGAATAATCAAAGTTTCGAGACTGAGTACGCCACTCACATATGTATTGAATGATGTGCTGAATAGAGAGTAAATAACTCGTCGTGCCATTGGATCCAACGCAATGGACAAATGTTCAGATGCCTTCAAGTTGTAAATATGTTCAGGCTGACGTGATAACTTTTTTTAAATGTTTGTTGTGATATAAACCTCGCGCAAAAAGGGCTAGAAAGTTCAAAGAACATACGATAGAATACTGAGGGGATGGCGCTAGCGCTCATGTATTTGATGCCTGAAACTTAGCGGCGTGCGCGGAAACATTGCGGAAACCAGTGCGAGTATTAAGTTTAACTTCGGCGAATCAGTGGAAGTGAGCCGAGCGGCAGACATTCAAATCGAACTTCGACTGTATGACCTCAAACGCGTTGTCACGTGTACGTCGTGCCATATACAAACGCGTCCGAACTAACTTATTATTTGTACGTACCGTAGCTAAACACGCAATGTCCAACACCAAATTAATAATTACTATACTGTGGAGGTGCCACAAGGACCTCGCCTCCTGTAGCAAGGTTCCTGCTCATTTCCATGTTTCGTTTGCCTTGGGGGAGGTAGCCTGAGGTGTATTGGGTTGACTGCCCAATCCTTGTTGAGCAAACTGCGCGACGATGTGCTACATCAGACTCTTACCGGAGATATCATTATAGCAGATGACGCATTCGAGGTAGCTACACCTGAAGGGGGACCTGAGGGTGTATAAGAGGATGAGGCCGTGATGGGGTTACTGCCATTGGCGGAAGCAGGTACGTTTAGTACAGGGACAGAAACTTCCATTTGACGCGTCAGAGAAGAGAGAAGAACGAAGGAATAGGTGGATAGTCACAATTGTTTTGCGCCATACCAGGGCTGTTCGGAAGCGCTGGATCCAAACTTTTCGATGAAGAATCGTCTCTCCTTTGACGCCAGAGCAGATACATGCAAGCAAGCGTTGCAAATAACGCAATGGCTGAGGTGACTGCTAGCCCGGCAATAATACCTTTAGGCGTCGATTTCACGGTTGCTACTTGTCTATAGTCATAAGAACAAAAAAGAAAGGTAAGTTACAAAGACACTCCCGGTATGTTCTCCGTGCTCACGAATTGCCAGTGGAACCAAGAAGTTGAAAGCTATTGTTGAGCCATCAGTTAACATGTTAATCGGGTCTCAATGGAGATCCTACCTTCCGCCTAGGGACGATGTCGAATATACGTCTGCATAGTCAATTGCCAGTTCTCCCAACGACGACGAGGTGATCTGTATTGACAAAGTATGATTCCCCTTTCCAAGGTTTCCGGAGTAGAACAATACTTCCTGAGCCTTGTAGAACTGAGATTTGGCTGAGTAAACTTGTGGACTTTGATTGTCGACCTGGACTGAATATTTATCTGTCGCGCTTGGGCCAACAGATCCATACAGTGCGATAGCATCCCCTGCTCAAACGATTAGCTCTAGACGTTACACCATAGATTCTGTGATGATATTTGCCCTACACATGAATCTATTAGTTATCACTGGACTATCAGGAAGTACCATCATGGCTGTAGCAAAGACGCACTTGGAAGAGGAGCTTGGCAGTAGCAGCCGCATCAGTGGTAAGGCTGGACAAGTGTCAAAAAGATTAATTACTCCCGAAATCAACGTCCGGGCTCATCTAGTTTTACTTACTGTCCCGTGCTGCCCGAGAACCATCCCACTCGATCCCCAGGCTGCCCCCAAGATGATGAAGGAGTGTAAGTAAAGGCAGGGTGATTGTCTTCGAACGTATTAACGATAAGACCTTCGCCATCTTGACCAACATTAGTTTGAAATGTAATCTTGGTATACTTTTTTTAATGGCACAGATTAAGAATCTAACACTCATGATAACTCACATAGTCCACATCAAAAAACTGGTTCTCTCCGTTGGTCACAGTGACGGTATGACTCCCAAGCGATGCACCACTACTCTTATACATGACCTGGTTGAAGAGGGCGTCGGATGATAAGCCAGTGAAAGACGATACGGAGCCGCCATCCAACTGAGCCTGGTATTTTCCATGGTTGAATCGTTTTGCGCCGAACACAGTAACGTCGGTACCGTAATAGTCAAACGACATGGCCTCCCCCTGTTTTTGAGTAAGCATAAAGCTTTTTTCTGAGTACCTATACGCAACATCAGCGCCTTGTCCAATTCGATGAACTCTGCAAGGTGCTTACTGATCAAGTTGGTTATCGCCAGCACTCCCAGGGCTCCAGTTTGAAGAATACCGGATCAGAGGCGAGGTATCCTCAAGGGTAATTGAGAAGGTGGGCATCTCTTTCAAGAACTTGGGACTCTTCTATCCGGTGGGGGCAGGGCACGATGTCGAGGGGAAGGGAAATATGGTGGCCGTCGACAATTAAATTCAAACCTGTAATAGAACTATATGAGACTTGAGCATGCTTCATTGTAATGATGAAGGGAAGTTCAACAACTGAGAATTGCAAGAACCCGGCTGAGCATATCCGGTGTGTTGATGTCCCTGGGGCCTGCGGAGAGTGTACGTACGGCTTAAAAATATCATTATCACCTCGAAACCCGACTCTCTGAATTTTGATCATAGAAAGCCCATGCATATAGAATTTGGATATGTACGTACTGACATCGGATGACCGCTAACCTACACTGTACTGGGGCGGGCTAATTATTTCTCTACTATCCCTCCCGTCATTGGCACCAGACATCGCCGCGCCAGTAAATCCATGAGCGGCGGCATTACGTTTACCTTGAGGTAAATACCCAGATGTTGACTGTTTTAAAAGTGTAACAATAAGTCGCTGATATATTTATTTCGAACAATGAACACAACTTACCGCTGCCACTGCCCCGCCAGACGACACACTAGATGGAGGTCCCCGCGTGGAAGGAATTGAGGCCGATGTATAAGACAATCCTGGAGCAGTGGAGGTTATAGCACTAGTATGATTCAAGGACGGCAGCACAGGAGCAGCAGTGGGAGGTCCTATGATATTTGCCCTTCAAGTTAGCATTCAGGCGGATGACTCGGGTGCATAGACCTGATTGAAGGGGCAGTAAAATACCTTGCGTCGAGGTGTAACCCATAGGAGGTACACGGATTGCCTTTTCTGATGAGAACTTCCGTCGTTGGCGCCAAAAGATATACATGAAAGCCAGCGTGGAAATGAAAGCAAGCGCCGAAGTGATAGCCAGCGCAATAATGACGCCGATTGGGGTTTTAACCTCGCTGCATATACCGTTGAGATATCTAAGCTGCGCAAACAGGATACGAGAGCTTACTGGTTATTAACGATGTTGATGTTTGACGGGGCACTTTCCAAGAAACTGTTGACATTAACGACGAAGTTGACGCAAACGAAAGAAAACAAATCAAAGAAAAGCCTTACCTCCCTCCTAACGATGACGTTGTATATACAGTTGCATAATCGATCGATAACTCAGCTAGAGCTGCAGAACTTATCTGCACTTGTAGAGAATGGTTGCCGGAACCAAGATTTCCGGCGTAAAAAAGAACCTCTTTCGGTCGGTAAAACGATTTTTTGGCAGAGTAATGATTGCTGCTGTTATCGTCCACCTGAACAGAGTAATCTGCTCCTTGGGGGCCAACAGCGCCATAGAGTGCAACGGCATCACCTAATGTCAGGGCATTAGTGAAACATGAACTCGCTCCGCAAATTTACTGTGCTCACCCTGGGATAACGTAAACTAGATTAAAGCAGTCCAATATGCCTAATAAGATCCAAACTTACTTGGAAGGTAAACTTGACTGCGGCAGACGATTGGTTTGTGAAACTAGAAGGTATATCTTGATTATTACATTGACTTGAAAAGTGAAAAGAATAAATTCAATACGCACTGTCCAGTGCTCCCTGAAAACCATCCCACTTTGTCTGTTGTATTATACCACAATGAAGACGGGGTATAAACAAATGATGGATGGTTGTCTTCAAACGAGTTGACAATCAGATCTTCGTCATCTCGACCGACAGTAGTCTGGAAAATAACCTAAAACAATAAATCAGTACAATGAACTTCACATGTAGCATCTTACTCACATAGTCAACATCAAAGAATGTGTTTTGTTGGTTCGTAATTATCATGCTATGAGAACCTAACGTCGAATCGGCGGTGTATAGAGCTTGATTGAAGGCAAATGTGCTGCTTGACCCATTTCCCGAAAACACAGAGCCCCCATCCAACTGTCCTTGATACACTCCGTGATTTCCTCTCTTCGCTCCAAATAGTGTGACGCTTGTGCCATAAAAGTCAAGTTCCAATGTCTCTCCTTGTTGCTGGGTGAGCGTGAAGCTACTCTCGGAATATCTTGAGTGGCGATAAGTATCGCGAACAAATTGTAAGCGGATATTTTACTCACTGATCGGCCGATGAGTCATCTGCAGAAGTACCAGCTCGCCAGTTCGTGGAATAGCGAAGTAACGGTGAAGTGTCCTCGAGAGTAACATTGAATGTAGGCATTTTGAAGTACGGGGAAGTAAGCCGGGAATGAAAGGTTCGTTTCTATATATATCCACTCCAGGACAGGTTTGGTCGAATAAGGCTTCTTCACAAGCCCTACCCAGCTGCGACACTGCTGCTTACGACTGTTAATGGCTGTAATTGAATAGAACCGTCTTGGAACAGCAAGGGATGTCGGCAGCCATCCCATCCATATAAGTGAATAAAAACTTCACACGAATGCCAATTAATTTGAGAACATGACGCGTCTGGACATGCCCATATATTGATCTCCATATTCGCGTAGTACGGGTGGTTTAAAAATATATATCCCATTATCCATAGTAGATCAAATGTATCAACATTGGTAACTGCTAACCTTCACTGTATTGTGGGGGGTGTATTTCCATATTCCGTCCTTCTCGAAATTCTACACCACCTCTATCAGACGGCATCATCCCCGCGTACCCATTAACGACAGCGGCATTGCGTTTACCCTGAGGCAAATATCTGGATGTTGACTGTGTTACGGTCAACAAAAAATCTCAGGCATAGAATTTAATGGGAGCAATAAATAAGGCTCACCGATGCTAGTGCCGCACGTGACGACGCACTTGATAATGTGGCACCCCCCGACGAAGGAGCTGAGGCTGATGGGTGAGGAAATGCTGAAGTAGCGACAGTCGTAGAACTGCCAGCATGATTTATGGCTGGTAAAGCAGCAGAGGCAATGGGTGGTCCTGAGATTTGCCATTAGCGCTAATAATGCAGAGTAAGCGTAGCAAATAAGTACCTTGTGTCAAATTATATCTCATGGGAAGTATGGGGACAGCCCTTTGTGATGAGGCGTCGCGTCTTTGGTGCCAAACTATGTACGCCAGAGTCAGTGTTGTAATTAGAGCGAGCGCTGAAGTGACCGCCAGCGCAGCAATAACGCCAGTCGGGGTTTTGGCCACGCTACTGAATGTTGGATGTTAACAGTAAACGTGAACAGAAGAACTGCAAACGCACTGGTCGATGGCAAGATTTGGAGATGTAGGAAATGCACTTCCCAAAAAGCTGGACAAGTTGACAACGTTGATGCAGGGAATAATTGGGCAAGAGAAACAGGTAACTCACCTCCCTCCTAACGAGGGAGAAGTGTATACATCTGCGTAATCGATCGATAACTCGGCGAGAGTTGAAGAGGAGAGCTGCAGCTGTAGAGAATGGTTACCCTCGCCAAGATTTCCGGCATAGAAAAGAACCTCTTTCGGTCGAAAGAACGTCTTTTTTGCTGAGTAAGTGCCATTGACATTGTTGTCAACCTGGACTGTGTAATCTCCTCCTTGGGGGCCAACGGCACCATAAAGTGCAATTGCGTCGCCTGATCTCAAGAGATCAGCGAGACCAAACTTTTCCCTCCCCTATTTCATTGTACTCACCCTAAAAGATGTGTTATAATGACTCAATGTGTCTAATGAAATCGAAACATACTTGGAAAGTGAACTTGACTACGGCCGACGATTCGTTTGTGAAACTAAAAGGTACATATTGTAAACTTGATCACAATTGGCAAAAATAAAAATAAATCCGATACGCACTGTCCATTGCTCCCGGAAAACCAACTCACTGTGTCCGTCGTAGTATACCATAAAGAACTGGGTGTATAAACAAAAGAAGGGTGGCCGTCTTGAAACGAATTGACGATCAAATCCTCATCGTCGCCGCCGACATTGGTTTGGAAAGTAACCTAGTACGACGATTAACCACGCAGGACTGTGCTTCTACCATTTATTACTCACGTAGTCAACGTCGAAGAACGTGTTCCCCCCGTTGGTAATTTTCATACTATGGGAACCTAACGTCGAATTGGCAGCATATAAAGCTTGCTTGAATGCGTCCGGGCCCGAACCATTTCCCGTAAATGCAGAACCACCATCCAACTGTCCTTGATATAATCCATGATTTCCCCTCTTCGCGCCAAACAGTGTGATGCTTGCACCATAAAAGTCGAATTCTAACGTCTCGCCTTGCCCTTGGGTCACCGTGAAGCTGCTCTCAGAGTATCTTGAATCTGGTTAGTAACCTAAATATGAGCGCATTCAACAGATCGCATACTCACTGGACAGCTGTTGGATCATCAGCAGAAGTACCAGCTCGCCAGTTTGTAGAATAACGAATCATTGGCGAAGTGTCTTCCAGCGTTATGTTGAATGCTGGCATGAGGATTTGTTGAATTAAGCCGGGACAATGGGGATATTTCCTATGAATACTGAAATTACGCCAGGCTTTGTTCAGTGAAACGTCCCGGTGGGTCACTGGTCAGCTACGGCGGTGCTGTATGTTACCAATTAATCGTTGTGGTTGAAATAGAAGAGAAAGAGATGTCAGAGATGTTGATAGACTTACATCTACTTATAGAAACCATCCAAGTAAATGAAGGAATATGTTGATCTTGTGGATGATCTACCCTCGCGGATGCTATTAATGAACGGACTCGCATAAAATATTCCAGTCTGTCGGTATAAGCGAAACTTTCAGCAAACACAACGGCACACTTACAATAAAACATATATAATTCCACCTTCTCGCCAATACTCGATGTTGCCTGGCCGGATGGCTGAGTAGCGAGTTAATCTCCATTTCCGAGTCTCGGGCTGCTCGTAGAAGCTAATTTTGCACCGAACAACTCTGTGCCACACTGATGTTCCCATTTTCGAGCAACGAGATCATATTGATGTCGCATTTCCTTTAGGCGTGTGAACAGCAAAAGAGTGGTTGGTCAACGTTCAACCTTGAGCTTGAACGTTTTGAGTAGCGAACTTGAACGTTTTACCTAAACCGTTGTGCATTATTTGAGTAGGCTAGGAGCCAGTCGCTATTTTTAGAACTCCGCTATGTATGCAATACTTTCGTGCCGAGAGCAGTGGCCGCGAGCGCTCAACCCTTTGATGGACATTCGTTGTCAGGATGTGCAACAAAGCATTAGTCAACGATGTTCGAAACCATCATCCAGTCACTGCTCTACGGTGACGACGAAGAAAAAACCCAGTAGATCTTGAGCAGATCTGTCGGTAAATCTCCTCTGATACAAGGCGCCAATTTTCTGGGGTGGCCACTCATTAAGATGCCCTTTATCCCTCTTTTCTGAGTTAGCGTTACCATAAATCTAACCTATTGCCTTCCTCGTACATTCGATCATCATTTAGAAGAAAAAAACGCTGCAATTTGAAGTCAAGTTCTCAGGTTTATAGCAGAATGTCTCTACTCTTGGCTTATTTCTGTTCTGTTATACAGTCTACAAAAATATATCTTAATTATACTGTGGTAAGTCCATTTCTCCAGTTAAGTGTTGCGTTTCCAATTCGCTATGTTAATTGTCCCTACAAAGAGATATCTATCAGAGAATTGAACATCGGAGGGAGCCACAACATTGCCGATGCGCGTTGATGCATGTATATGTACTTAAAGCAGTGAGCTGGTAAGGAGGTCCTTTTCGTACTCCCCGCTATCAGAGTCGAGTTCCTGAGGTCTGTACGAAAAACCAAAGCTTAGGCTATACTGCCTAGTATGATACAGTGTTGTATCGTGGTGGCGGATGAGCGTTTCTGTCCCAATTTTCTCGATTTCGTGTTTCAGACAGAGTAGATTACGTCCTGGCGGCGGTCAGAGCCGACAAGAAATAATTTGATACCTTGTCCCGACAAAGAACATACGGGAGCTTGTGACAGAGGAGTATGCCAGATATTCTTTGATCGCAAGGTCTCCTGAATTAAGCGCGTAAACACGCTGATCAACGATAAAGTTGCCGCTAAAGCCAGTGTCGAAGAGATAGGCAGTCCGGCTATAAAAGTGGCCCGGTGTCTTGTTTTCGCTACATGTGTGGCGTCGATAAATTAGCATCTATATACTTGTAGTATAGAAGTCCAATTCCAAGGTCGTTCCTTGTTGATGTGTAACCGTGTAACCACTCTAGAAATATCTTGAATGGTAGTGAGTATCGCAAGCAATTTTTGAGATAATAATGTACTGAGACTGATCAGCCTATTAGTCACCCGCAGAAGTACCGCCTTGCCAGTTTGTAGAATAAATAAGTAAAGGTGATACGTCCTCGAGGGTAACATAAAATGTGGGAATATGGGGAAATAAGCCGGGAATGAAAGGTTGGTCATGTATATATCCGCTTCACGCCACGTTTAGTCGAATGAGACGTCCTCGAGCTCATCAAGAGTCACCGCCCAGCTGGGAGACTGCTGCTTTGCGACTGCTAATGGTTATCCTTAGTTGAACAGAACCGGAACAGCAAGAGGGTATTGGCAGCCCCTGTGACTGCATACAAGATCCATCCAATCAACATAAATAAGTGAATTAACGCTTCACACGAGGTCAGTAAATACCAATTAATTCAGGAATAGGATGCATCTAGGCATTCCATGTATTGATCTGCACTCGTGTATTGCGGGGTATAAACATATCCTTGTCCATAGTAGATCAAATTTATCAACGTTTGGTAACTGCTAACCTTCACTGTATAGTGGGGGGGATATTTCCGTATTCCTTCTTTCTGGAAATTCTCCTCCACCTCCATCACTAACATCTGACAGTGTCGTAGTCGCGTAAACATTCGAAACAGCGGCATTGCGCTTGCCCTGGGGCACATATCTGGACGTTGGCTGTGCTACAGACTGCAACAAATAAATAAATCACTGGCACAGATTCTACTAGGAGCAACAAAGACTTACTGATGCTACTGCTGCACGAGACGACGTACTCGATGGAGCTCCTCCCGTTGAAGGAACTGACGCTGATGGGTACGAAAATCCTGAAGTAGTGAACGTTGTAGGGCTGGCATGGTCCATAATTGGCATCACAGTAGACACACCGGGTGTCCCTAAAATTTGCATTTAACGCTTGATGATTCGGGGCTAGCAATATATATACCTTGTGTCGGATGATGATAACCCATAGGAAGGATAGGGATCGCTTTCTGTGACGAGATGTCCTGTTTTCGGCGCCAAAATATGTACATAAAAGCCAGTGTTGCAATCAATGCAAGCGTTGAAGTGACGACCAGTGCAGCAATGATGCCAGTCGGAGTTTTGACCTTGCTACTACTTCATGTAACGTTTGAATTTTGAAATTGACTAGAAGAGATTTGCAAACGTACTTGTCGATAGCATTATTTGAAGATAAAATTCCCAGAGAACTAGAGACAATAGTGACGTTGATATAGTTAATTAAATAAGAAAATAGATAACCTACCTCCCTCCTAACGATGGCGTGGTGTATACATCCGCGTAATCAATCGATAACTCGGCAAGGCTTGAAGAGGAAAGTTGCAGTTGTAGAGAATGGTTACCTTCACCAAGATTTCCGGCATAGAAAATAACCTCCTTCGGTTGGAAGAATGTTTTGTTCGATACGTAAGAGGTGCTGGTGTTGTTGTCAACCTGAACCGAGTAGCCTCCTCCTTGAGGGCCAACGGCACCATAAAGTGCAACCGCGTCGCCTGACTTCAGAGATTAACGAGACTTGAAAATTATTGCCTTTCCGATTTCACTGTACCCACCCTTGTAGAAATGGGTCAAAAATGACTCAATTATGTCTGATAAATTGAAACTTACTTGGAAAGTAAACTTGACTACGGCAGCTGATTCGTTTGTGAAACTGTAGAATATGCGTCTTAACTTCGGTCACAACAAACAAAAGAATGATTCGATACGCACTGTCCATTGCTTCCGGAAAACCAACTTACTGTATCCCCCGTAGTATACCATAAGGAGCTGGGACTGTAGACAAAAGAAGGGTGGCTATCTTGAAACGAATTGACGATCAAATCCTCATCGTCGCGGCCGACATTGGTTTGGAAAGTAACCTAGTGTGACGATTAACCACGCAGAACTGTGCTTCTACCATTTATTACTCACGTAGTCAACGTCGAAGAACGTGTTCTCCCCGTTGGTAATTTGCATTCTATGGGAACCCAACGTCGAATTGGCAGTATATAAAGCTTGTTTGAATGCGTCTGGGCCCGAACCATTTCCCGTAAATACAGAACCGCCATCCAACTGTCCTTGATATACGCCGTGATTCGCCCTTGTCGCACCAAACAGTGTGATGCTTGTACCGTAGAAATCTAATTCCATGGTCGCCGCTTGTGATTGGGTTACCATAAAGCTACTCTCCGAATATCTTGCATTTGTTTAGCATCATTTATGAGCAGATTGAATAGCTAGGAGGCTCACTGATCTGCAGATTGATCATCGGAGCCACCGGCTCGCCAGTTTGAGGAATATCGAAGTAATGGCGAGGTGTCCTCCAGGGTAATGTTGAATGTGGGCATAAATACTAGTTGATAAGCCGGGGAATAGAGACTTGGCGTATATGTATCTTGACTTCACGTCGCGCCTAGCTGAACAAGTGGTCTTCACAAGTCCACTAGTCAAGGTTGGCTCTGAGCGCTGAGCTACGACGCTGCTGTTTGTAACCTCTCCCCTGGTAGTTGTTGAAATTGGAAGAAGTACGGGGCGCATTGGGAACCAGCTACATTATAGGGATCCACTGACATGATGATGGATTTAACTTTGGAAGATGCTGCGAGTGTTCGAACTGTCTTCTCACGAATGCCATTGAGGAGCGGGTCTCAGAATGTGGTGTCTTGATGTACAATGTATTCCAAGCTGGTATTAGGTATTGATTTTCGGCAAATACAGCACACTTACAATAAAATATACACAGTGCCAGGTTCTTGCCACTACCCGATGTTGCCTGGCCTCTCCTGGCCTCTCCTGGCTTGGATGGCTGAATAGCGAGATAATTTCTATTTCCGGTCTCGGGTTGCTCGTACTAGAAGCTAATTTTGTACAGAACAACTGTCTCCATTCTCGAGCAACGCCATCATGTTGGCGTCGCTTTCTTCGTAGGCTAGGCTTCCGAGTGGCAAGGATTTGGTCCTTGGACACCTTGAGCTTGTGCGTCATACACGGTGCACCGCGTAGCTAGTCTCTAGGTCGTTATTTTTTGAACTCCGCCGAGCATTGAACACGTGTGCCGCGCGCAAAGATTTACAACAAATACTTAAGTGAACGAGGCTCCCAACCATCCATCAGACGGGGCCGCTATTCTCGTACATCGGCAGTGGGAAAGGACTAGAGAACTTGGTGTGAATATCTGATATGGACTCTATGAACACCACGGCGGCGGACTCGACTTCAAATTTTCACCTCGGCTGTCACGTAAGAAACATGTACAGACTTAGTAACGGTGCCACTTATAATCTGATTTAATACCTTCCTCGAACACTTGATTACCACGTAGAGAAAATGTTCTAATCTGAAGTCAACATCCCACAGCTTGTCTATATTCTAGGAAGTTAATTATGTTATGCCATGTACAGTCTGCAAAAATCTATCCTAATTGTATTGTGGTAAGTCTCTCTTTCTCCGGTCATATTTTTTGGGTTTCGTGGCTGGTATCTACTAGAAACTCGGATCTCCGTCGAGGCTGCCATGGTATGGTCACGATTCTCGAGCGGGAATTACACCTCGTTATCAGAGTCGAGTTCCTAAGGTCTGTACAGAAAACCACCGCTTAAACTATACTGCCTATGAAATAGTGCTGTATTGCGGCGGATGAATAGCTATGTTCTGATCTCCTCGATTTTGTGTTGTATACATAGGTGCTGTGAATGGCGTGGCCATTACATTAGGTTCTAGTTCTTTGAGTCAGAGCTTGATAAGCGAGCCGCCGATAACAAGGAAATCGATACCTTGTCCCGGCCAAGAACCCACGCCAGGAGCGGCGTGTTGCAGCGGAGCTTGCCGGATCTTCTTCAGTCTTAAGTTCTGTTGACTTAAGCGCCTAAACACGTAGATTAAAATCAAAATGGCGGCCAAAGCCAGTACTGAAGTGATAAGCAGTCCGACCATGACAGCGGCCGGTGTCTTGGTCTCACTATATGTGTAGCATCGATATGTCAGCATCTAGTATACACACTTTCGGAGATACCGGCATGACAAGTCGACAACGCACTAAGTAATAGTGTTATTTGGAGGCGCACTTCCAAGAAATCTATAAAGACAGAAGGTTGATATTAGGACCAGCATCAAGTGTATAAAAATAAATAATTTTACCTTCCTCCCAAAGAGGACGAAGTATAGACATTTGCATAATCGATTCCAAGCTCACCAAAGGTCCCAGGAGTAAGCTGGATCCTAACGGTGTGGTTTCCGGTACCAAGATTTCCCGCATAGAAGATCAACTCCTTCGGTCGGTAGAAGGACTTCTGAGATGAGTAAATGGATGAGTTCTTGCCATCAACCTGAACGGTGTAATCTCCTCCTTGAGGGCCAACGGCACCATAGAGTGCAATGGCATCACCTAATGGCAGTCTGATATTAGCGAGACATGAGCATCTACATCCCAATTGTATAGCTTACCCTATAAGAAAATCGATTTAAGAGTTTCGCCAATGTGTATCAAGCATGACTAAATCATACCTGAAACGTAAAATCTGCAATTGCAGACGAATCACTCGCAAAGCTACATCAGGTTTTTAGTAGCCGCAGAATAATAATAATATAAAGACAGAACGTACTGTCCTGTGCTTCCCGAAAACCATCCCAACTTATCCGACGTTGTAAACCACGCGGAAGATGGCGAATAAATGAAAGAAGGATGGTTATCTTCAAACGAGTTGACAATCAAGTCCTCGTCATCTCTGCCAACGTTGGTTTGAAAGATGAGCTAGCACAATAACTTAACACAAGGAGCTACGCTTCTACTAATAGTTCTTTTTCTACTCACGTAATCAACGTCAAAGAACCTATTTTCTTTGTTGGAAACTACCAGGCTATGATAACCCAGTGTTGAGTTGGCGGTATACAGAGCTTGGTTAAAGGCAAATGTACTGCTCGAGCCATTGGTCGAAAATATAG
>Ga0247779_1000882_pt1 | contig 15798 bp, 9 predicted proteins | sample UWRJL221509R5_FD_179925 | JGI IMG/M metagenome (GOLD analysis project Ga0247779, IMG submission 179925) | Plant litter microbial communities from Arlington Agricultural Research Station in Wisconsin, United States - UWRJ-L221-509R-5 | ecosystem: Environmental > Terrestrial > Plant litter >... | reverse complement strand
GCACCGGCATTAAATGAGCTCCAGACACAACCATATCTTCAGCATGCTGATGTATGTCTTGCTCGTATAAGGCACTTCTCACAGAAGCGAGTTATCCTGTAAATGTATTTGCCACTTTGACGTCAATGGGTAGGTACTATGTACTATAGAGCGCCAATCCGGGGTCGTACCCTGGGCCCTAGTAGTACCTGACAAAGTTATTTCTGTGCGTTGTGTTTTAAACATTTACTTGTAGTACGCCACAGCACATGCTCTGGAGATTTAGTATCAATTTTCCCCCAGCACAGAGTCCGAGGTAATAAATAAGAATAAGTTTCTACCATTTTAACAAGTCCTTCTTGTGATTGATTGTTGCGTTCCTCAGTGAAACAGGATTGACAGGCGCCGCGGGGACTCTCTTCCCGGGCGGCCCGTAATATGTTATCTGTAACTCTGTAACCTCTTCAGTTGAGATGTGTGCAAGTCCAATGAGACACTTGTAGTACGGGGCCTCGACGTTACCCATAAGTTAAAGCACAGGAAACTTCTTGGATACAGACTTAGAAGTCAAAACTCGATCGTCACCGGGAACTCCCGTACAAATCACCCTTGATCATCATGGCGCTCAAGCCTCGAGCGCAGCTTGGCGCTCATTTTGCGCTATCGCGGAAGTATATTTCCAAAAGCAGTAGTGCACAGGAACGTACGCCTTTGAGTACTTGAGTAATCGAACATTCGGACTACAAATGTACGATTTCGCTCGGGGTAAACTCGCCGAGATACGGACTCCCTGTGCGTAACTCCTTGCGCATAGTATGACTATCAACACAACCTATAGAGTTGAAGAAAGCACAGCTAGGTGGTCATAGTTTATATACTTGTGCTATCCAATATATAACACTATATAACACAAGATGAGGCCTTGCTTATGCCGAGTGCATCCGTGAGCGTTGCAGAGCTCGAAACCATATCGGTGAGCGCCTGCTCTGTATCATATCAATCTCGTATAGATAGCATTAACAGAAAAGCGCTGGGAACTATATACCAAGACTTAAGTACCCGGCATATTATTCTGCCACCGCCCGCAGCCCTATGAGCATAGAGTCGTGAGCGAAAATTATAATCGTAACTAGACGGACGTAAATGACCGAAGATGTGTCTAGTCGGCTTATGTTTCTGTCCACTTTGGTTGGAGGCGGTATACTGAATGCTCGTTTCTATGAGGTGAGTAGGCGGAGCATCACATATAATATAGCTTCAACTTATTCGGAATCGCTTTGTTTTCATCCAAGATTATTTTATTTTATTATATGATTTTTCATGGAAACAACACGTACTGTGTGCTATCCATCATAATATGATAGTAGAGCATGCGGAAATACTTCGAGTATGTAGTCCAAGAACAAGCACTACTTGCAAACGTTATCGATTCCGGAGGTCAAATGTTGTCGTTATCTTATGCTATGACTCGGATGCGTAGAAAGACTATACTCACCGATAAAACCTCAACGGAAATACTTCGATGGCTTGGTAAATATCGTCATTGCCGGTCAATATCATACTTTATGGTATATTCCGCAATAACAAAATATGCCATAGTTTTTCCGACTGCACTCCGTGGCTGTGTTAAGCGTATATTATAATGTATGTTAGAGAGAATTATCTTTCCAACAACCAGTATATGCAGATTATCAGCTTTAAACACGAAGTTACATATATCAGTCAGTTGGCTCGTGACGACGTTGTTGTGAAAGAGGTGTATTTAATTATGCTTACCTCAGTTTACATTCTGGCTTGAAAATTTTGTAGAGTCGTTGCGCCAGACTTTGAGAAACCCGGACCTGGAATCTATTGTGCTAACTTCCCTGAACTTGTATCTGGCCGATACAGCATGAAATTTGTTTTAGAAGATCCGTGACAATCATTTCGCGACGCGCGCTGGGTCACGTGCACGCCACCCAGGTATTCCTTTTGAAATTTCACGAGTGCTCAGTGCCAAGCGCAGTTTACAGACTGCCACCATCCTTTTTTATCCCTCGACAATACCCCACAAAGCCAGTCGTGGATGTAAAAGACCAACGGAATGGGAGAATCAGCGTGGGAATGGCAAGGTCAGATATTGGTTCCATGAAAATTCCCATTCTTCTGGTTACCTTTCATTGAACGGTATTGGTTCCTTAGTACAGGCCGGGCTATCCAGTTAGCATTAAGTTATCTCTCCGAGTACACGGTCAGCTATTCAAGATAACTCGCCGTCGCCGATATGAAGCCACTTCTCGACCGCCGATCATATAGTGCTAGGAACGCATTTCCCGAGATGGATGAGTGCGCATGCGCATACCCCTGGAGACGTGCGTGGATCTGCACCACGAAGAAAACATGTTCCCAGAGGCTTTTCACTGGATATACACGCTATATTACCGGGTCTGTGGTTGCGCATGTCCATAGCGCATCCACGTCGTTGGTTGGCATGTGCAAGTCGAAAATTTGTCTTATCAGCACTTGCAGCTTCAATTTGAATTACCATTGGTTGGCAAAGCTTGCCTGCCAGTCACTCCGCAATTTTATCTCTGCCATTGAAACATTAAAAGGATACTCTCGCCTTTAATTCAGATGGCTTCGCAGCTTTTTTCTGCTCTATGTGAGTTAACATTCTTTCCTCAGACCCGACTTAATAGACTGGCACGCTCAATTAACAATCACAATAATCTTAGGATCCTCGTGGCTATCGAACGGAGGCCATGAGGATACGGACCGTACTATGAGACGCAACATATACTTGTGTTCCTCTTTCCCCACAATCTATCACTCCATGGTGAGCTCAAAATAATTTTAACTTTGACATCTGGTTCAGAGAGAAGTCAAGCCTCCAGATTTTTTACGTCTCTGTGTCTTGAATACTATTATTATTACTGATATCGATTATCTTTCAGGATCATGAATTTCACTTTTGGGTCGCGGAAATTGTGGTCCAGCATCCTTTGCCCAATATCATAGTCATCCCTCGGAGAGAAGAGCGACGTTATCGCGAGCGTTTGCAAACTCAGTGATCCTTGGATTTATCAATGACCCAATCCAAATATTCGAACGACTGAAAGTTATTTCTGGTCTAGAACTAATTTCCTAATCACAGTGATCTGCACAAGAGGTCACGTTGTCCTCGTAGCTCCACAGGCATGTTGTGCCAGTAAGACGCTTGTGCTCGACGATGTCAAAAGGGCCATCGAAGTCTGCATGCGGCAGAGAATTTTCATAAAACGGGTCGGATAACTCACCCGGAGCCCGCAACTCCCCTGATCATACTACGCTGCTTGAATAACAACTCAATGAAGTGGCTCTCTCCTCACACTCTCCGGTAGCATCAACAGTCATGCAATAGGACTTATCATCCAAGACTATGAGCTCAACACCAAATTTTCCGGCTTTTCATTGTCCGGTTCATATCATATTTCAGTAATGTCGGAAATTTCGTGCCCTACATGGAATGAAATGTTATCAATATCATTTGGAAGTGAGTGGGCAAAGAGCCGGTCATGACTTCAACGCAAACGTTCTTATTCGCTACATTTTAGCTCAGACCGGTTGTAATGATCTTCAAACATACATATGCTGCATTGTGTAGTATGGATGACGCCTTCTATTGGATTGGTTGAACATTTTAATTATCGCACCATGCCCATTGCCCATTGCCCATTGGCCGTGCAAAACCCGAAGGCGCTTCTGTGTCCGCGAGCCACATTCCAGTAGGCTCTTTAATTCGTAACGTCAATGATGGCACCCAGCTGATTTCCTACCCCGAGGATCCTAGATAGCTCGCCCAGTAAGTTTTATTCGACTTTGTCTGACATTATGCTCGTTCTTTTGGTGTATGACTCTTATGGCATCCATCTTCGTTACCTCAAAAGTATCGACGACCGCCTGACACGGAATTTATTCTGGCATAACATCAGCGCCGACGTCTTTGTGGATTGGTATGCATTAACAAACGCATAAATCCCTGGAGCACCGTTACTATATGACGTACGTTCGTTTAAGATGTCTACATTGACTCTACTATGTCACATTTTTATTTCGCTTTGCAGAATCGAATGGATTACCGGCAATTTCATGTCCGGACGATCGACGAAGTTCAAGTTGCCATGGCCAGGTCCCCTGTCCCTTTTTCTCCATGGTTGCCGTCGAAGCCTGATACTCTTGTGGCAACAACCATTGGCTGGCTATGTAATTAGTCCTCCTGTTGATCTATTGATATGCACCTGTCCTTGGCCTGGGATAGATAGCCTGATTCTCGAGTCTAGTCGGTTATCAGTACGAGGAACGCTTTTGGCCCGACGCCGTTTACTCAAGGAGCTCGTCTATTTTTTGCTTCGCCAATTCCGAGGATATTCGTGGATCATAAAGCTGGACTTCTCATACTTAGTGCCTTTACCCCGCACTCAAGTCAAGCTTTGTTTCCCGTTCTCTTCCGCGCCCGGAAATACATGTTGCGGATGTGTTTATTCTATTAAGTATATTAATGGCCTATGATTCGACGTGCCTTATCTTTGTTTGGATATCTCTACCTAACGAGTCTATTGTCAAAGTATTGCTTGACTCAGAATATACATATACCTATGCTACGCTCTTCCTTCTGCCTTGGTTGTCGGAATTAATGTGAGCTTAATTATAACGATCCTCGACCTGGTGAAAGCCACTCGGACATACATCCATACCCATTTTTGCGCCGCCCTTGATAAACTACATACTACTTCAGACCTTCTACCGACACCGACACTATCCTGTGACAATATCTCATTACCAAAGCACTAAGCTAGAAGACTCGAGATCGACAACGCCGCGGATCGCTCATACGCGAAAGAAGACCATGACAATTGATTGCTGCTGCTCCCTCTATGTTTTCTCAAAACAAAACAAGGGTATAGATTTAGTTAACGAAGGACCCGGCGCCGCGGGAACGCATCTTGACCCAACCCCAGAAACGCGGAATGTGCTCACACAGTGTATGTCTTCGATTCACATGTTCGTGCGCTTGGACTATTTTATGGAATTCAAAATTCAATCATCAACCCGACTGTCGTGCTATTCGCCGCTGGACTCAAATATATATATATCGATTCTGGGGCTTTTCATGTCTATTTTTCTTTGTTCTCTTCTAATTTAGATGCCGGCATAAGGACGGAATGTGAAATGCAAGAAAAATTACGGTTAATGAACATGAATATGTTCCGATTGGCCTCCCAGACGCTCCCGAGAGGAAGTTCACGGTGTCCCAATATAAATGTTTTCCTTCATCTGTGATCATCCGAGACGAGGGAATGCAGGCAAGAATAAATGGAAACAGACCCTGATCCATGGTAAAGCTACAATTGATAGCGAGACGTGGTTTCCTGGAGCCAGTTATCTTGGGTATGCCGATGTGATCAGGGGACTAGTAGCACCTGCTGATTGGTATTGACAACGAGAAGACAGGAAGAAGGAGGATCAGGTGCCCCTTACAGGGTAATCGATTCATTTTACAATATACGGGTCAGTAGTACAAGGGCAGAATATCGTCTGATTGTCGTATAGACAGATTTGCATATTCTGTTGAATCAGGCTCAACTGTATTTCCATGTCTGTTTCGAACGAATAACCCTGTTCGGAATGAAATGCAGCTGAAAACCTTGGGCATATGATCAGAGCCGGGAAATACAATCCGTTTGAATGCTGCTGCGCGTCCGACTCCTGGCTGCTACTGAGCGCGAGCATATCCAGGGAATCGCCTGCCCGCTATGTTAGTTTGGAAACTTTTTTGAGACCGCATCCAATCGCCTGGCGTGGGTTCCAGTGCCTTGCTTCTTCAAAATATTCAGTTCTATTTCAATCTGTAATTTACCCCACAGATGCCCCGTACGCGTGCTTTATGTTTCCGAAGAGCATGAGAAGCGTTTCAGCCTCGCTCGAATTCTCGCTAGTAAAGCTCGCGAAGCGGTGGTCCTGCATCCTTGTGACGTCAAATCGCTCCATTACTCACCATTTTTAATAAAGTTTACGAGGGAGAAATAATAAAACTTGAAATCACGGGATACAACCCTTTCAAATAACAATATTCTGCATTTCTTGTGAATATTTGTAGACCGGAGGCAGAGGATCCCAAGAAGACAGAAGAGGCACCTATTTTCCACGTTGCTCTCATGCCACGTTTTGCGGGGTACTGGCCAATCAGGAAGCCCGATTATGTTCTTAAAATAGACAACCAGGATCAAACCGATCATCGATCACTACTGATCAGAACCGACTCTGTGCCTTAGCACAATTGAGCGTCTAAACGTGAAAGACTATGCAGGAAGCAACACTGGGCAGCTTAACGAAAGAAGGGGGTCAATCTGTAACAAGCTTCAAGCTGTATAAACTGCAGTCGTTGTTTCCTAGGCGACGAATACGAATACATTGCAACCGACATTCAAACACGCTCCTGCTATAGGGCCAGTAAACATACGTGAACTTTTGTAACATGGGACTTGAGCCCAGAGCTACAAGCTTAGCTAGAGATTGTGTAGCTCACATTACAGAATATACAGCTTGTTTGATCCAAGATGACGAAGGTGTACGTTGTTTGTATTCTATCTATTTGACTCGTTTACTTAGCCCGAATGATGTCGTTATATGCCATGGTCCGCCGTAGACTGTATTAGGTAGGGTATGTAGTAAGTACTGGCGTAGTTTTCCGAAGACTTCCGAAGCTCTTAGCAAATACAGATTATATGCAACATGTGAGAGGGAAGCCTCTTGATTTGAGCGTGCCGTCGGGATTGTGGCACTTCCATCAATGACATAACAATTCAGGCATAACAAAAGATCAGATGGACAAAGACGGTATGCAAGTACGTTATTGAAGCAGATGATCTGTCAGCAATTTCAATACTTGCTACTCAGCTTTGTAACTACGCGTATACAGACGGGTCAGAGGTGGCTGTACCCTGTGAGTTCAAGATATATAACTTACTTTACCCTGAGTCAGAACTAGTAACAGAAGTTCTTTCTTAGTATGCTGTCAACCCTTCGTGATGTCACGATAAGAGGCCGCCGGAAGTGAAGGAGATAATTCATTTGACTATTGGTATTGGGCAAGCGTTGCGACTTATCATTATAAACCTCTGTCCACGGAGTAGATTTCAGTAACAATTTTAATTTGGAAAGAATTCCTGGTTTTCTTCGAGAATTCGAGAAGAGATGCAGGGTAGCCCTCTATCTGCCTGGAGCAATTTACCCATAATAGTAAGAGGGAAGCACTGAGCGAGCGTACATGCAGACTCGCTTAGCCCGGAATAAAATGAGGCATGGATAAACCACGACGAATATAGTTAAACCCACTGTCAAAGAATAAACGGCGTTTGTGTTGGTAAGAAATAGATAATTATTCTCGCGGAATATCGAATCGGATGCAATGTCCTGAGGGGCGTGTTATATCAGAAGCTGAGAGATGCTACTCTTAAGAGAAATTATTACTAGAAAGTCCGCCGGCGGAAACACCTGAATTCACTATCATTGGAAGGCTTTAATTACCACAGAATTTATCTAGAAACTGTATTTATAACAAGCTGTGGTGTGATCTCCAGAGACCTTTTGCTTTTTGTATCGTGTTTTCCGAGGAGGATTGTATTTCTTCCCTCTCTCCAATTCGAAGTCACATAACTCCGCAAGAAAGTTCCGAGTTCCTGAGCCCCTTTATAATTTCGTTGGGAGTCCAAGTTCATCTAAGGAGTGGCAAGTTTTTAGTAAGCTCGATAATCCCACTTACGCCATACATCTCCTTTCTTAGAAGCTTAGCTTCAGCGACAAAGATAAAGCACAACGAAGCATCTGCCTGTGAAGCTTCTCTTGAGGTAGAAATAATGATGAAGACTATAGAGAAAGATAAGAATATAAGTTCGTGAGAGGTTACCTTATACCAAATCAAGGAATCATTCAACATTTCATGGGGTCCACTGCCCAAAAGAAATGGGAGGAAAACCAGGACGTTGTGGCTAAATATGTAAATGCATCACGTGATATTCATTAAAGAGAGTCGCGTCATGGAAAGTTGATTCGAATTTCGCAACCGCTTGCTGCGAACCATTTAGAAGAACCAAAATTCCGATAAACCACCGTCAAAATTCTTGCTTCCCTAAGAAACTTACTTCGCAGACAACGCGTACAGTATCAGAAGCCCACAACCTCTGCGACAGATAGAGTAATTAGGCCACTTTCCAACATGTCAATCCCAAGAGATGTACAGGAGTTTTTGGATGATTACCCAGATGTGGAAGATGATCCTTCGTGCAATGAGAACTTTGAGTTCTATTCGAATAACCTTCGCTGCAGGCCGGATAATCGTAGGATCACAGAGATACATGAAAAGTAGAGAAATGGCTTTGCCTCTTTCCAAGTTATCTGTTTCGTGTGGTTCGCTAACAGCCCTTTTTGCGCCCCAGTTGGTTTGGCAATTACGAAAAATTAGAATATAAACATGGGTTTATCCAGTGGCTGTGAGTATTTCCTGCCTTTCTTTTCAAACAAACGGTCTCCGAGAGAATGGGATCTTATATTGTATTTCGCAAGATTTCCAATTCGCGAATACGGGATGAACTATCAATCTCAACCCCTACAAAGGCACGAAATTGAGAAGATGAAGGCAGATCCTATCATCATTGAACGCATCATTGAATCGTACAAGCTGATGCTCGACTTCTACGGAATGCGCCTCGTATCCGCTGAGACAGGCCTCATCGATCGCGTTTTGCCACCCCGGAATTACGCTGCCCGTTATCACAACCTCGTTCGTGAGTAATTCGTCGCGTCGCGCCTTTGACAGATCCGAGCATTTACCGTTTTCCTGAACCTTCGCTTAGGATCGTCCCATAATAATTTACGCATTTCCCGCATTTTGAAGTGCCTGTCAGAAGTGGGTTTGGAGCGCCTCAATGCTGGTTTTCTTTTGCATGTTCTAAGCGAGCAGAGCCAGTCGAATGAATTAAATTCTTGGGGGATTCACGGGAGTATGGATAGATGGTGGGCGAACTGCATCAGAAACGAAGAAGAAAGACAATGGATTGGAACTCTTATTCGAAGAGTGCGTCAAAGCTCGTCAAAGTCCGAGGAAAGAGGATATGTGTTCACCCGAGAGGAATATGAGAAGACAATTCAAAATAGGGCTGAGACAGGTAAACTTGGAATATTAGAGGAGTAAAATTTTCTCAGAATATGCAACGAGGACTAGAAGAATTTGATGCTGATCTATAATACATGCGTTTTGTTTGCTTAAAAGTTCCTGTCTAAATCTAAATACAAGAGCCGTTTCGTCGGCAAACGAAAAATTTAAAGGACCCTGCCTAAAAAAAAGAAAATTGGAGATGACTGACGATGGTTTTCTGATGGAAGTGGCTTTTACATACCGAGCCTTTTTCTGACTTTCGAAGTCAAGAAGAAAATTTCGACAGTTTCGAGCAAAGTAGTTCATGCTGTCTTTTGTCATATAACGAACTGACGGATTTCAACAGGTCTTCTATTGCTTCATAGGTTCTTCCTGCGGTTCCGTTGCTGACGATCTGTGGTTTATAATTAGACATTTACATGAACCAAACAGCAGTGGGGTGCAGCACATACAGAGTAACCTCGAGAGTCGAGTTGTACACAGATTTGGGATGCATCGAGCAAGACGACAGAGGCGTTTGCTTGCATCTGTGAGGAGGATGTAAGAGCATGGCTTCTGATCCCGAAAGCTTGCTCTCTGAGGGCTCTTTGGAGTTCTATGTGATAGAAAGACGTGGAGTCGAGAGCCATAGTCGGTTTCTCCTTTGAATCGAGGAGTGAATGAATTTTTTGGGGGACATGATCAGAGATGCAGAAGAATTTATATAGGTCGGCCAGGAGAGTCATGATTGCCATTGTAGATGTCTTGAAAGGATCGAGATAACTAGGAATTTGATTTAGTGTTTAAGGTCACACTCTACGCCACTGTAAAAGCCTCCCAGGGTATATGTGAATGCAAGTGTTTGTCTAAGCGAGAAGAGCTCTTGGATACGACAGCGCACGCCGATGGACGAGATTAAGGTGATGGCATTGTTGTCCAAGCGCAGAATCCCATGGCCAGAGAAAACCGGAATTTACCGCAACCGATGTTGCCGCCTAAAGATTTTCTGCCTTTTATTCTTCAATAAATTTTCAGGAGGAGGAGATAAACAGCTTTAATAACTTCATCGTAGTAATATTCAAAGTAGATTATCCGACTCTTAGCGCTCGAATATAACCGAGATTCAGGGTTGCGGTCGTCATCCCGTTTTGTCTATGATTATGTTATTTCGGACAATCCTCTCTATTTTAAGGACCTCGAAGGATATGTGCATGGATTTCCTAAATCCGTCTTTTGAATGAGAGAAAAATTATCCATTAAATCAACTAGAAGAATCTAAGCATACGGTGGAGGGTGTTCGCGCGTGTGCAGAAAACGCCCCAATCCAACCACTGCGCCAGGCATGCATGATATTCTGGTACATGTCCGAGGAACCCACAAGGTAATACTTGAAAGAACCCACCGCTTTTTCGAAAGAGAATTTCCGGAGGAACATTGAAAGGAATGTGTCAAGAATTCCAGATGATTTTCATGGACGTCAATATTTCGAGGGTGTTGTGTGATTCGACAGGCATGTTGGCCTAACTCCTTTTCACCAAATCCTCGCAGACCCAAAGCAGGTACCCCGGAAGCAAATCCCAAAACTCTGGTTTCTGTATTGAAATTCGTCGAAGAAGCGGCAAAGACGCATTGAATATCAATTGAATATTGATAATGAATTACCTAGGTTTGACTCTTACTCTATGGCGACTAAGGTGCCAACCAGCCTAGAACATCACACAAAAGTTTCATTTCACGTATCATCGCGATAAAGTGAGATGATTGTGTGGAAAATACTAGAAATGTGTAGAAAGTAATGGGAGAGTGAAAAGGCTGATAGATAGAACTTGTTGTTTGGCTGTGTTGTGCAAGGGTTGGGATTGGCAATATGCGCCGCGCCTGTTCTTTGAAGCGAGATTGGTCGACACTGGACAACTACCGGGCCAGAGAGCGACGGTCACCAGGCCCTCATTTTCTTTCTTTTTGCGATTATACCTCCTCCTCTGTATATCTGTAACAATCTCTTTATCTTCTCAACTCTCTGATATCTGGAATTTACCCCCATCTCGCGCGGAAGAATCTGTATTTCTCGTCACATTCTCTAATTCACGACCATCTATCTCTCAAACTATCTTAATCGCCCTGTATTTTGGGGGAGCTATAATACCATCTTGATCCACTACATTGGCCTCAATTTACTGCAGAAAAGTTTCGCCAAATTAATCGCATAAATCATAACAACTTTGCCTGCTCAAGTGATTTTTGAACCGAGGGTTAACGCATGATAGTGCAGAAACACAGACATCACATCCGAGTATGTTAATTGATCACTTTATGACTTGTTTTTATTATCATTATCTAATTCAGCCTGATAACCAAATTTTCAAATTAGCAATCCAGAAATCTCTAACTAAACATACATCCTAAACTATGCATTCTCGTCTCGCCATAGATACAACCCTCGGTATGACTGCAGGACCATCATCCGCGAAAGCACACATCCGCCAGCGGAGTGTTTCCCCTTCTTCAAGACCAGCAGGAGCTAGTCATAACTTTCACCAACGAGGGCGCAGTGTCTCCAATGCGTCTACTTCTTCTTCGCTTTCCATCGTTTCCCCCACTTCTTCCTCAACAAATGCATCTACCACTTCTCTAACATTACCGACGTCAAGACAGTCGTCACGTTCACGTTCGCGATCTCGGTCAAGAAGTCCTACCCTCGAAGAGACTATTCGATTAGGTCCTGAGTATGTTCTCGCAATGCACGACTACTCGCAGGCAGACAATGAAGATTGTTTGTCCTTCCGTGCCGGGCAAGTAATTCATGTATTAAATCGAGATCCGAGTGGGTGGTGGGACGGCGAACTTGACGGTAGAAGAGGATGGTTTCCAAGTAATTATGTCAGCGCACAATTAACGCGTTTGATCCACGAACCATTAGGAATTCGACCTGTAAGTTATATCTTTCCAATCAATCAGTCGATATTGAAAGCTAATTATAACTAGTCTAATCATGGACACTTTCATAGTCAATCTGCTTCTTCTGTAACGTCCTGGAGCACTGTTGCCTTAAAGAAACAGTCTTCGCACGGACATGGTCGAGCTATATCGCGTTCCGAATCGTTGGAACAGGACAATGAGGACCCGTATTGCCCTCCTCTTATGGTTCCCTTGTTGCATGGTTTATCCCTTCTTCAAGGCGCTGTCAGAGAAAATCGTGTCACTCATTTTCAACCTTCTACTGCGTGCATCATTTCATGCGTCCGTTCTATTTTAGCCTCAACGGAGACACTGGACCGGAACGCACCTATGCTCCAAAAATATGGAGCGCTGTCAAATGAACGAAAACGCATCCTGACGCTCCTTGCAGGCTTGGTAGCGCAGTCAAGGAAAACATCTGAGGGCGGGTTAGTGGATGAAGAACAGGCAAATGAAGTCGAAAATATGCTGCGACTTGGTGGCCAGGTATTCTCTCACGTACGGGCATTCCTAGCAATCGCCGTGAAATGTGGCATCGAACTTCCTGAAGAGCAGGAGGTGTCGCGAACGGCAACTCCAGGCTCTGCAAATAATCGTCAGTATATGGACAATGATAACGATGAAAAGGAAAACGATAATTCAGCCTCGCGGACGCCCACGCAGCATCGGGGACGTAATTTAAATGCAATTGTACCCCGGCCAGGTGGGCGAATTGCAGGTCCCCGTTCCAGAGAAAGGCCACTGGAACCTAATAACACTGCAGCTCTAACTAAGTCTCCAGCTAGAGTCAAGCAAGAGCAATATCTTTTGCGTGATCGTCCCCATATTCGACATAAATCAGGTCCTTCCATTGATAGTATCTCGTCTTCTTCGTCTGTCTCGTCTCAAGAATCACTGCCACGCTCGCCACCACCGTTTCCTCGAGGTCCTTCAACTGCTGCTCAAGTAATGGAGGCACTTCGAATCACTCATGACAATTACCTTTCTACCATCGCTGCATTCATTGGTCATGCGCATTCCCATTCACGCAGTTCTTATGCCTCGAGTACAGGTGTCCTGTATGACCTTGTCAAAGAAATTGTGGATATTGTCTGCAAGCTTCTTACTATCGTAGAAGCTGTCATGCAGCATCCTGAAGTGCCATCCCAACCTATGGTAGGCCTTAGGTCCGCAAAAGAGGGTTTATATAGCGTGACAAGTTCCTTGGCAGACTCGGTGCGGACTTTGACCCTCTCCCTTCCACCTACGATGTCAGAGGAAGCCGAGAAACAGACACTCCTTCGATCGGCCACTAAAGCTTTAAAAGCGGAAGCCGACTGCGTCACCTCTGTTAAATATTGCCTAAGTCGGTCTGTTGGCGACAAACCGTTTATTGTCAATTTGCCCGCCGTAGAAAACGTGATTGACGATCCATTCACGCCTATGAAACCCTCGTTACTTTCAAATTCCCATAACTATCGATTACATGGGATGGAGGATGAGGACCTCACTATCCAAGCTCAAACCCCGTCTCCGATCATGCGCACCCGGGAAATATCTTCCGGGTCTGATATGAGCTTCCAGTCGAAGTCTTCCTACGTGAACTCGGACGACACTCGTGCTACTTCACCTGACGAAGGAAAACTAGTACCATTGATCATACCCCCTACGCCAACTGAACCGGACTTGTCTTCCCCTACTTCTCCAACGTCACCTTCATCGTATGTCCAAACGGACGATGGTACAACCTGGGAAGGAAGCACGCGCGGGGCTCTTAGTGAACTGGAAGAGAAGATTATTAACGGAGATTTACAAAGTGTACCTTTTAACCAGCATGTCCCCGGGCAGGATCCTTCCATGTGGATGTTTGGCCATGATTACTCGTTGAGCGATGTTGCATATAACAGTGATGGTCATCTTGTTGGTGCAACAATGGACGTCCTAGTCGAAAAGATGACACCGCACGATAGTATCGTAGACCCAGCCTTTGCGGCTATCTTCTTCATGACGTTCCGGCTATTCTCGTCACCTATAGAACTCGTCGACGTTATCATCTCTCGGTATAACCTCCTTCCTCCTCCAGGCTTATCAAACGAAGATCTACATCTATGGCAACAGCGGAAAGGTATTCCAGTACGGCTGCGAGTATCCAATTTCATCAAGATGTGGGTTGAGTCATACTGGCGTCCGTCTGTGGATGATGTGGCCTTACCTGCTCTGGAAACCTTTACTCGTGATGGCTTGGCCGTCCTCTTCCAGGGACCCGCACGTCGAATTCTGGATCTTTTAAACATGCGTCGGCAGCCAAGCGACAGCGCAATTAACCCATTAGCTGACCGCACTCGCGATCCTGGAATGCAACTCAATCCACCATCGGCGCTCATGTCGCCGAATGCAGAACCTCCTACCCCCACAATGCATAAGTCGGTGCACAAGCTTTTGTTGCAGGGAGATTTCGCAAATATCAGCATCACAGACTTCGATTCTAGGGAACTCGCGCGTCAGCTGACGATCAAAGAGTGCAAACTATATTGCGCCATCCAACCAGAGGAGATCCTAGAGAGCGGACAAGAAGGCGCTACCCCTCCCATCAATGTGAGAGCTATCAGCTCATTGAGCACAATAATTACGGGATGGGTGGCGGAGAGCATACTCAATGAACCTGACCTTAAGAAGCGTATACAGTTGGTCAGATTCTTTGTTAAAGTAGCTGATGTAAGTGTGCTCATGCTCTATTTTCTTCGACTCTTCCTTGTACTAATAACATTTCAGCGTGCTGCGGACCTAAATAATTTCAGCACCTCGAGATCAATATTAGCAGCTCTGGACTCGTCGGTAATATCGAGGCTGCGCCAAACATGGGCCGTAAGGACCTGCACATTATGTGTGCATTACATATTTACTAATGCCTGATTTAGGGTTTGCCTCAGAAATACAAGAATCAGCTGGAGGCGCTGAGGAGATTGGCTGATCATAGCCGGAATTACCACGAATATCGAAGCAGACTACGTAACACTGCTCCTCCTGCCGTGCCCTTCATGGGTAAGTGTCATGACTTACATTTTCCTGCCTTTCTGATATTGAGCATATTCTTGCTAGGTCTTTACCTCACTGATGTTACATTCTGCCGCGAGGGTAACCCTTCACATCGCGCTTCGCCCACTGATCCAAGCAAGAAGCTCATCAATTTTAACAAGTATCATAAACTTGCAAGGATTGTACAAGGTTCGACACTTGTGACTACTAGTTAAATATGGTATACTCACTCGAAATATCCGACAGATATGCAGCGTTTCCAGATGAAGTACAATCTGCATGAGGTGAACCTAATGCAAGATTATCTGACAGTGGCATTTGAGAATGCCAGGCATCACGGAGACTTGCAGGATCTGTATCGAAGAAGGTAAGTTATGTACATATCCGGCAACTTCCAAAACTTACCTATATTCGTAGCCTGCTGGTTGAACCTAAGCACAAGGCTGATAACCCCCCTACCAGCGATATGCGTCAACTATTCAACTGGGCGACCCGTTCCCAATCTCAAGCTACCTCGTCATCATGATGTTCCCATCTCCAACATTTCGCCGTTTTAATTATTTATCACATTCGTTCCCTTCCATTCTTTACGGTTACGTTTCTCTTGATGTCACATTTTTTTTTCTATTTGGGTTTGGCATTCCCCTTGTCTTGCATTTTTTTCTTTTCTTTTCTGTCTTCTCAACATATGCAAC
>Ga0247779_1000881_pt1 | contig 15820 bp, 17 predicted proteins | sample UWRJL221509R5_FD_179925 | JGI IMG/M metagenome (GOLD analysis project Ga0247779, IMG submission 179925) | Plant litter microbial communities from Arlington Agricultural Research Station in Wisconsin, United States - UWRJ-L221-509R-5 | ecosystem: Environmental > Terrestrial > Plant litter >... | reverse complement strand
CCTCACGGCAGGCGTTGGCGGCACGCCTGCGCGGGCGCGACTTCACCCTGCTGATGCTGGACCTGCAGGCCTTCGCCCACGAACCCCTACCGCAGGACGCGCCGCCGCTGCACAAACGCGTCGTGCGTCGGCGCCTCGCCCGCTTCGAAGCCAAGCTGCGCGCAGAAGCCGCAGGCTTCCGGGGCGCCGACGACGGCGAACGCCACCGGCTGCGCAAGCGCCTCAAGCGCCTGCGCTACGGGATCGAGTTGGCGGGCAGCCTGCTGCCGCGCAAGAAGACCCGGCAGCGGCTCGCGCGGCTCAAGCCCGTGCAGGACGCGCTCGGCCGCCTCAACGACATGGTCCAGGCGCAGCGGATGTTCGACGGCCTCGGCGCCGCCTTCGCCGCGGGCTGGGCGGCCGGGCAGAAGGAAGCGCTCGCCGCGGCGGCGGAACAGGCCGTACGCTGCTGGCTTGAGGACGGCGATTGAGGCACGGATGCGGGAAAAGCTCCAAGGGAACGCCGTTCTATATGCGTGAATGTGGAAGTAATATTCCAAGCGCATGTCGCCCCTCGCTGCTCCCGTTCCTGTCGATGCCGCAGCCTGGGGCCGCCGCATGCGCGAGAGCTTCTTCCCGCTGGAATTGGAGCCCGCCCGCGCCTTTGGTTTTGCAGCCGAGGCACGGCTCAGCGTCCTGCCGCGCTGCCGCATTGCGCGGGTGCGCGCCAGCGCCCACCGCGTCACGATGCGGGCGCAGAGCTGCCGTCCGCTGCAGCGCCGCCAGCTGAAAATCCTCTGGCTGCTGGCCGGCAGCGCGCGCCTGCTGCAGAACGGCGTGGCGCTCGATGTGCCGGCCGGGCACTGGACCGTCTACGAGGCCACGCAGCCCTACGAGCTGAGCATGAGCGAGGGTGCCGAGTGCGTGGCCGTGCTGTGCGAGATGGACGAAGTGGGTGAGGGCGGCGCCTTCGATGCACTGCGCGCCGCGCTCGCCGGCCAGGTCCTGCCGGACCTGCAGTTCCGCCAGCGCTGCGTCACGGCGACGCGTCGCCGCACACCCGCGGCGCTGCTGGTCGAGGCGCGCCGCTTCGTGCTGCTGAACCTCGAATCGCCCGAGCTCTCGCCGGACCAGATCGCCGCCGCGCTGAACATCTGCCGGCGCAGCCTCTACCTCGCGTTTTCGAGCTGACCGGCGAGACGCCGCAGGCCCTGGTGCAGCGCCTGCGGCTGGAACGCTGCCGCGAGCTGCTGGGCCGCACGCCGGCGCTCAGCATCACCGAGATCGCGCTGGACCACGGCTTCTCCGACCCAGCCTACTTCGCGCGCCTGTTCCGCCGGCGCTTCGGCATCACGCCGTCGCAGTGCCGCGCTGACTGCTAGTGCACGGTCGTCCGCCCGCGGGTGCACCGCAGTGCAAGCGACGCGACGGCCACCGGCCTAAGGTGGCGCATCTGCCGATCCCGACTCGACGACATGAGCACCCGACACCTTCTCGAACGCCGCCAGGCCATCCTCGGCCGCAACGCACCGCTCTTCTACGAACAGCCGCCGCACATCGTGCGCGGCGAGGGCGTGTGGCTGTACGGTGCCGACGGCCGCCGCTACCTCGATGCCTACAACAACGTGGCCCGCGTCGGCCACTCGCACCCGCGTGTCGTCGAGGCGATCGCGGCGCAGGCCCGCACGCTGAACACCAGCACGCGCTACCAGCACGAGACCATCGTCGACTACGCCGAGCGCCTGGCCGCCACCTTCGACCCGGGCAGCGACATGATGGTGATGTTCTGCTGCAGCTGCGCATCGTGCGCGAATGCAGCGGCCGCCGTGGCGTGATCTCGACCGCGCATTCCTACCATGGCAACACGGCCGCCGTGTCCCAGGTCAGCAGCATCCTGAGCCGCACGCACGGCCCCGAGGTGCGCCGCATCCCGGTGATCGATCCCTACCGCGACGGCCCCGGCCCGGTCTCATTGTTGGACCGCTACTGCACCGATCTGGCCGCGGCCATCGACGGCTTCGCGCAGGACGGCCAGGGCCTCGCCGGCCTGCTGCTGTGCACCGGCCTCTCGTCCGAGGGTCTGCCCAAGCAACCAACCAGTTACATGAAGCGCGCCGCCGAGATGGTGCGCGCCGCCGGCGGCTACTTCATCGCCGACGAGGTGCAGGGCGGCTTCGGCCGCTTCGGCAGCCACTTTTGGGGCCACCAGATGCAGGGCGCGCGGCCGGACATCGTCACGCTCGGCAAGCCGATGGGCAACGGCCACCCGCTCGCCGCTGTGATCGCGCGGCGCGAGCTGGTGGAGCGCTTCACCGAGCTGAACCCGATGTACTTCAACACCTTCGCCGGCAACCCGGTCTCCTGCGCGGCGGGCATGGCGGTGCTCGACGTGATTGAGGACGAGGGCCTGGTCGCGCACGCGCAGGCCTCCGGCGAACTGATCCTGGCCGGCCTGCGCGATCTCGCCTCGCGCCACGCGCTGATCGGCGACGTGCGCGGCCAGGGCATGTTCTTCGCCGTCGAGCTGGTGGAGGACCGCGCGACGAAGACGCCGGCCGGCGCGGCGACCAAGGCGGTGATCAACCGCATGGCCGAGGCCGGCGTGCTGATCAGCCGCATCGGCCCCTTCGAAAACGTACTGAAGATCCGCCCGCCGCTGCCCTTCGATCGGCTACGGCGCCAACGGCGTCGAGCCGCTGGCGCGGATGCTGCTGCATGCCGACAGCTTCCGGGCGATGACGGCGCGGCTCGCACAGCAGCCTGGGGCGCGGCTGGTGGAATTCCAGAGAGCATGCGTCGAGGCGATGCGTGAAGAGACGCAGGTCGCCCGGGGCGCGGCACCTTGGAGCCCGAACCACCTCGCTGGCGCAGCAGGCGGTTCCGGGTGTCGGCATCGGTCACGGTGACTTCAATCCTCGATCTCTCCGAAGACGGGCAGGAAGGCGTCGACGAATTCCGGCGAAGCGCTCAAGGTCAAGGTCACCGTGATCCATCCGCCCGCCTCGTGCTGGACAAGCAACTCACGGTCCCAGGTGTGGTCGTCCTCCACCGGCCCCTCCCGCCCGCCGAACCCCGCCCGCGCCCAGGCCAGCACCTGCTCCACCTCGGCCATCACCGCCGCATGCTCGGTCTCGCGCGTCGAGGCCATGGCTTCGAGAGTGAGGATGCCGTCGGAACTGTCGGTGAGGTCGAAGGTGAGGTAGCGCATGGGTGGCAGGGTTGTCGGCGGGCAGTATCTCGGCTCGGAAGAGAGGCGGTTGTCCGGACTGCTTGGCAGCGTATGTTGACTGAGGAGCATGACGGTTGGCCGGTCCGCGTGCTCCGAATTATTTTGACTGGGCCGGTGCTGCCGTTGCCACGGCTCGTTTGCAGCGGGTGCCGTCGTTCACGTTTAAGAGCTGACCTCACGGTGGTTGGAACGAAGCAGTTATCGACTCGTCCGACCATCCTCCGGCTTCAGTGACCGGTCACAGGGGCGATGCAGTCATCCGCCTTGCGGGCGGGCAATTGCACCGGCGCCCGGCCGTCGGGTGGCCGCAACTCAAAGTGGCGTGTACCAATGAGCGGTTGGCAAAAGCTCTCAGAAGCTGAAGGTGCGCTGGGTAGGTACCCTGCGCGACGTTGAACGGCGCCGATCGTGGCGCATGGTGTTCCGACCACAGCTACGCTAAGACCGCCTACATCAACGCTTATTCGAAGGATGCTGCTGCACGGCGCTCCCTGCTTCTCTCATTGGCGGTCCGCGTCAGGATACTGGAGCAGATCAATCAAGAGCGGCATGTGTGACTCTCCGTGGTGACGATGTGCATCGGGCAAGCGCGCGCGTTTAAGGCCCGACGGACTTCTGCCGGCGTGGATGCTACCCAGCGGCGGCATTCATGCCGTGTACCCCGCGGCACGGTTTCGACCCGCCAAAGTGAAGCGGTTCGTCGATATGCTGCTTGAGCGCCAGCAAACGTGATGTGCGTGCTTCACGCGGCACTCGCAGAGGCGGCCAGCGCGCTGGTTATCGCCGCGCGCCTTGAGCAGCGCGCTCGATCAGCGAAGCGACCTGGCGCGGATGCGAGAACATGGACAGGTGGCTCGATTTGACGGACATCGTCGTAGCGTGAATCTGCCGGGCGGTCGATTGCTGCACCCGCGGCTGCAACGCGTGGTCGCTTTCGGTGATCAGGAACCAACTGGGCTTGTCATGCCACGCGGCGTGCGAGACCGAATCCCCAAACGAATGGGCCGCGATCGGCCTCTGGACGGCAGCGAGCGAGCGTGCCAGCGACATGGGCAGATCGGAGCCCATGACATTGTGGAACGCAAGGGGATCGTCCAGCCATACCAAGCCGGCCGGATCCGGCTTGAATCCTTCCATGGGCGACTTGAATCGATCGAGCAATCCGCTGGCCGATTCTCCATCATCGGGAACCAGCGCGGAGACATAGACGAGGCCCGCGACCTTCGGGTCGCTTCCGGCTTCGGTGACCACCACGCCCCCCCACGAGTGCCCGACCAGGATGACGTCGCCAGCTTCACGCTCGAGGACCCTGCGGGTTGCGGCGACATCGTCGGCCAGTCCCGTCAGAGGCAATTGCACGGCCGTGACGTGGTACCCCTGCTGCTGCAGCAACGGGATAACGCTGGACCAACTGGAGCCATCTGCGAATGCGCCGTGCACGAGCACGATGTTGCGGACGCCGGTGGGCGCCGCGGCCTGGGCACGAGGTACTGCGAGAGCCAGGATCAGCGCGAGCATACCCAGCCATCCAGTCCGGCTGATACGAGAGAAGTTCATTGGATAGTCTCCTTCGGCGTGTGGCAGCGATAGCTCGATGACCACCCGCGGTCAATATCGTAGGCAGCGGTGGGATCAGAGACTGGCGGGCAACGATGCCGGATGCCATTTGTAGCCGTCGCCGGACGTCTCGACAGTGCCGATGCCTGGGTACGGAAAGTGCGGTGCGAAGATCAGCTGCCGCGTCTTGGCGAGGTCGGCCAGGGCATGTCGGCGAGTCGACTTGGCAAGCGGGCTGTCCTGGTCGAAGCCCATGCCCCAGTCCGGCTCGGCGAGCGAGACGATCGAGCTGTGCGCGACATCCCCGACGTCCAGCAGGCTGTCGTTGCCCGAAGTGATGCGATACCCGACATGACCTGGCGTGTGGCCCGGCAACGGTACGGACGTGACCGTCGCCGTGATGGCTGCGCCTGGCTCGAAAGTCTGGACCTGCGACTGAATGGCCTTCACGAGCGCGGCCTGTTCTGCCTGGGCCCCCAGTGCCTTCCAGTCCGGCGTGGAGAAGTGGATCTTGGCTTGGGGGAACGCTGGATGGCCGTCCGCCGTCAGCAGCCCGCCGATGTGATCCGGGTGGGGGTGGGTGATCAAGACATCCGTGACATCGGTGGCCTTCACGCCGACCAGTTTCAGGCTGGCCATGAGCGAGCCGCCCAGGTGGGGGCCGAGACCGCTATCGATGAGGAGCGTGCGGGAGCCGTCGCGAACCAGGAGCGCGTCGACGGGCAGCGTGATGACATCAGTCGGCGCATTGGTCGCGCCCAGCACCTTGGCCACGGCGTCCGCACCGACGCCCACCCCGAAGATCTTTCCGTCGTTGGGCAGGACGTACTGCGTGTCGGCCAGCGCGGTGACGGCGACGGCCCCGACCTGGAAGGACGTGGCCGCAGCCGGAACGGGGCCAGGACCGAAATTGGCCGCGAAGGATGCCACCGGGGCAGCGATCAGCGCTGCGGCGAGTGAGAGAGACAGAAACTTCATGATGCGATTTGGTTGGATTTCGGAGTTGACGAACGTCGGGAGCGGGTTCAGCCTGCAACGACCTTCGCGTGGGTGGCCCACCGGGCGGAAAAGTCCGCATGGCGAAGCGCCGGCGTCGAGCAAAGGACTTCGACGGTGACCAGTTCTTTGATCACGAACGGATCCTCGGCCATCATTTGATCGAGTTCCGCGCGGTTATCGCAATGCGCGACGATGAGCCCACCGGTCTGCGGCTCCAGCGGTCCGGCGACGGCGATCCGCCCCGCGACCGTATGGGCGACGAGCCAGTCGCGATGGGCGTCGAGTTGACTGTTGACCTCTTCGAGCGGACGAGCGTAGGTCAGAGTGACGATGAAGAGCATGTCGATTCCAGCGGTTGGTTGAGTCAGGCGGCCAGGGATTGCGTCACCGCGTCGTGCACTTGCGCACGCGCCTCGGCGATGGAGCGCTCACGGAGTTCCGCGCCCTTGGTCAGGCGCTCCGCGCGCACGAACTGCACGTCGTTGATACCCAGGAAGGAGAAGAAGGCCTTGAGGTAGGACTCCTGGAAGTCCATCGCTGAGGCAGCGCCGACCGAGTACATGCCGCCTCGGGTGGAGGCAACCATCACGCGGCGGCCACCCGACAAGCCGACCGGGCCGTCGGAGGTGTAGCGGAAGGTGCGGCCCGGCTGGGCCACGCGATCGATCCATGCCTTGAGTTGGCTCGAAACCGAGAAGTTGTACATCGGAGCTCCGATCACGACGATGTCGCTGGCCAGGAATTCGCTGACGAGTGCTTCCGAGCGCGCATGCTCGGAGAGCACCGACGGATCCGTGACCGGATCGCTGCCGGGCGCGCGAAATCCGGAGGCGATCGCACCGGTCAGATGCGGGATCGCCTCTTGGGCGAGGTCTCGGTAGACGACCTGGGCCGAGGGGCGCTCCTGGAGCAGGTCCCAGACGACGGCGGAGCTCAGAACGCGCGATGCGGACGCATCGCCGAGGACGCTCGAATCAAGATGGAGGACTTGCATGACGGCTGGAAGTTGGTTGTGGCGATGGACTGAACGATAGGCACGACCTGTCGTTCGAACTAGTCGCTGCGGCGAGGACAGATCGTTCTGCATTTGGGACAATGAACCTGTTTCTGCGCAATTTCGAGCCACTAGACAAGGGCAAACGTGGAAGATCTCAATGACCTGGTACTGTTCGCCGCGGTGGTCACGCATGGCGGTTTTTCCGGCGCAGCGCGTGCCCTCAACATCTCGAAATCGCGAGTGAGCCGGCGCGTGGCCGAACTCGAGGAGCGACTGGCCGTTCGCCTGCTGCAACGCTCGACGCGCTCGGTCAACGTGACGGAAGTCGGTGCCGCGTTCTTCGCGCATTGCGAATCGATGGCCGCATCGGCTCGATCGGCCTTCGAGGTGGCTGAGCGCGCCAATGCGAAGCCCTCCGGACGCCTGCGCGTGAGTTGTCCCATCGGGGTAGCACACCTCTTCCTGGCGCCGGTTCTGCCGAGCTTCATGCTAGCCAATCCTGGCGTCCGACTAGAACTCGATCTCACCAATCGGCGTGTGGATGTGATCGGCGAAGGCTACGACGTCGCTATCCGCATTCGCTCGACGCTCGAGGACTCTGAACTAGTCATCCGCAACTTCGGCGTCAGCGACCAGGTGCTCGCGGCCAGTCCAGCCTTCGTTCGCGCGCATGGGCCCTTCGACCGGACCGAATCCCTGCAAGGCGTTGCAGGTCTCGGGCCAGCGGGCGTTCGTGGAGAGCGTCCTCGATGGCGGCTGACCTCTCCGGACGGCACGGCAACGGAGATCGAATACAGGCCGGCATTCGCAAGCGACGACGTCTACCTGTTGTCTCGCATGGCGCTGGCCGGCGTTGGTATCGCGCAATTGCCGTTCCATGTGTGCGATGCAGAGCTCAGATCCAACAGGCTCGTCGCGCTGTTGCCCGACCACAAGTTGCCCGGTCATCAACTGCACGCCGTGTACCCCACGCGTCGCGGCACGGTGCCCGCGGTCAGGGCGTTCGTGGAATCGCTCGCAGAATCTCTTCCACGGACAATGGTCGAGGCGAATCGCGAATTCCACGCGACGATGACTCGAACATCTGATGCGGCTGGAATGGCAGCCACATCCAAGCTCTAGCCATCAAGGGCGCGCGGGGCTGTGGGTGGCGATTTGCGTCGGTCGGGCTTGCATGCGGCCGTCTTTCGTCCAGCCCCCGGCCGGTGCTGCGTCCTAGAGACCGTTGTCCGCAGTGATGCGGTCGAACGAGTAGATTGCGTGCCAACGACTGGTATTCGCAGCAGCGGTCTTTCAGGCTGCCGATCGCGAATGATTCAGATCAGCCTGGGGACTAAGCCGCTCTCGCATTAGCCGCTCCGGCGGCGTCTGTTGATCACGACCGTGTAAGCCTGCAACCGTTGATCCGCGAGGCAAGCCAATGATCGTCCTTGAAGTGGTCATGCGCGAGCGGCCATCCATCCGCGCGCCGCCCAGCCGAGACCGTGGCGATGAGCGTTAGCAACCAGCATCGGCGGCATCGACTGCCTGCTTCGCATTGCAGGCCGGCGCGGGATGGTTTTGCATGGCCGATGGCCAGGCACCGGTCGGCGTCTGTTTGTGCCGCAACAGACACCCTGCAACCATCTGCGTTCAAGGGTGGCACGTCGATATCCGTGCCTGTCGGCTTGGCCGAGACTGGGCACAACGCGTCGCTTCAGCGGGGCTGCTCGGTCCAATCGCCATAGCCCTTGCAGCTACGACAACCATCACCACATTTGCCGCGGCTTCCTCCCCCGAGGTTTGTCCAATACCTGCCCCCACGGCGGTGTCGTGCGCTGCGCTGCGCTGACACCGGGCAGGTGTCAGACAAACCTAAACTGAAACTGACCTTCGCGCCCAAATTGCCGCTCTGTGGCAGTCGCATCGGTCAACGCGCCGCCGACCCTGTGCGCCTTCATCGCCTGAAGCGCCTCGGTGATCGGCCCGCACCTTGGGTCGACCGATCCACCTCATCGCGCCATATCACCATCCAGCGCCGCCATTGACATCGAATCCGGAACAGTCCGTTCCCAAAACCGCGTCTTTTGAATTCGAGAAGGTCCCTGATGTCTTGATCCGTGTGGGGGCACGTAGCCAGCCACAGGACCTCGAAGGAAAAGACCTTGAAGTACAAAAACTTTGCTTTTACTGCGCTTGCTTTGGCGGCCAGTTCAGTCGCGTTCGCTCAATCGTCGGACACGCAAGTCACGCTGTACGGCACCCTCGATGCCAACGTCCAGGTGCTCGATGGCGCCCGTACCTTGTCGCGCACCCAGTCGGGCGGTCTGCAGGAATCGCGCATCGGTGTGCGCGGTAGCGAAGACCTCGGTGGTGGCCTGAAGGCCTTCTTCACGCTGGAGTCGGGCATCAACCTGGACGATGGCAGCAATGGCCAGGGTTCCTTCTGGGGTCGCCAGGCTTTCGTCGGCCTGGCCACGCCGTACGGCAAGGTCTCGCTGGGTCGTCAGTACAGCAGCATCTATGACCTGACGAGCGAGTTCAGCCAGTTCTCCAATATCAGCGCGGGCGCCAGTACGGCGGTCATCGGCGGCTTCGGTGGCTATGAGCCGGTACGCGGCAGCAACAACTCGGCGACCGGCAACGGCGGCCCGACGCGCGTCAACAACTCGATCAAGCTGGAGTCCGCCAACTACAGCGGCTTCACGGCCGGTGCGCTATGGGGCGCGGGTGAAGTGGCTGGCGATACCTTCGGCAACCGCATCTCCGACATCCACGGCCGCTACACGGGCTATGGCCTCGACGCGATGGTGTCGGTGGTGAACGACAAGTCGGATGTGCTGGGCCAGAACGTGCGCACCGTGTCGGCTGCCGCTGCCTACGACTGGGGCAACTACCGCTTCAATGGCGGTGTGATTCAGGTCGATGACCGCAGCGCCGCGGACTTGGATGGCAAGGGCTACTGGCTGGGTGCCAGCTACCGCATGGGCCAGCACGTGTTCAAGGGTCAGTACGTCGAGAGCAAGAACGCAGGCGCCTTGGCCGACGGCAAGACCCAGGCCTTCGGCGTGGGCTACGAGTATGACCTGTCCAAGCGTACGGCGCTCTACAGCTCGCTGACGCGCTTCAAGAACGATGGCACGGGCTATGTGGACCGCGCGGCAGGCGTCATTCCGGTGGGCCTGACCGATGCGGATCACCGCAACCTGACGGAATTCGTCGCCGGCATCCGCCACAGTTTCTGATCGTCAACCGGTCCCTCTGGGCGCGCGGGCAGATCGCCGCGTACCTTTGGCCCACCCCACACGGGTGGGCCTTTTTCATGGTGTCGCTGACGACGCCGTGTCGACGTCCTCAGGCGTCCGCGGCCACCTCTCGCTGCAGTAGTTCGGTGATCCATTGGTTCAAGCTCTTGCCGGAGGCAGGCTTCTCCGGCGCGATGCCTTTCTCCTCGCACTCAAGCAAATAGTCGTCGACCGCCTGCTTGAACTCGGCACGCAGTTCGTCCACGGCTTTCCCATGAAAGCTGATGGTTGCGCGAGCGCCCAGCACACGGCCGACGAAGATATCGTCGCGCTCGTCGTATTCGACACGGGCCGTGCAGCCCCGGTGGCTCATGGTGCCGCTCACGGCACTTCCCCAATGCTTTCCGGCATCCGCCGCGCCAGCTCCCTCACCAGCATCGACATCGAATGCACGCCGATTTTGGCGCGCATGCTGCGCAGCTGGTGGTCGACGGTGGAGCGGGACTTGTCGAGCTGCCGGGCGATTTCCTTGTACGAGAGGCCGGCGACGACCAGTTGCGCCACGCGCAGCTCGGCCGGCGTCAGCGCGGCATCGGCCAGGGCCGCGGGCGGCAGCGCCTGGGGGGCTGGTGCGGCGCTTTGCAGCTGCCAGGCGGCATGCAGGATCGGGGCCATGACGGTTTTGGCCAGGCGGTCCAGCCGATGACATTCCTCGGCGCTCCGGACGTGCGCCTGCTGGCTGCGCGCGCTGCGCCTGGGTGAGCAGGGCGGGGCGGGGCTGGCTTACTTCAATCGCGGCTATCACCACCTGGGCGCGGCGGCCTGACGCGCGTTCAGGCAGCCGCGATCGCCGGATGCAGCCGCGCCACGAACTCTCGCGCCGCCGCGCTGCGCGAACCACCACGGCGCCACAACACCGCAGCGCGGCGCACCGTCTGTGGTTGCGTCAGCTCCAGCGCGCGCATGCCGGCACCCGCCTGCGAAGCCGCGTGATCGGCAGCGATGGTGGCCAGCGCGCCGCGCCGGCAGCAGCGCAGCAGCGCCTCCACCGATTCCATCTCCACCCGTACGTCGGGCACCAGCTTCGCCTCGACGAAGGCGGCGTCGATCATCCGCCGTGTGGCGAAGCTGCGCGGCAGCAGGGCCAGCGGCTGCTCCTTCAGGTCCTTCAGCCGCAGGCTGCTTTGCCTGGCCAGCGGATGCCGGGAATGGACGACGAGCTGCAGCCGCTCCTCGAACAGCGTCTCCGCCTCGATCTCGTCGACGGTACCGGGATGGAAGGAAATGCCCAGGTCCAGCCGCCCGGCGATCAGCAACTCCTCGATCTGCCCGGCGCGCAGGTCGCGCACCATCACGCGCACGCCGGGATAGGCGGCGCTGAAGGCGGCCACCGCGTCCGGCACGAAGTGCGTCAGGAAGGTGGGGATCACGCCGATCGTCAGCGCGCCCGACTGCAGGCCGGCCAGGTCCGACAGCGCCATGCGTCCGGCCTCCACCTCCTGCAAGGTGCGCGCCGCATGGTCGCGGAAGACCGCGCCCGCCTGCGAGAGCTTGAGCCCGCGGCCCAGCCGGTCGAACAGCGGCATGCCCAGCTCGTCCTCCAGCTGGCGCAGCCCGTGCGACAGCGTGGACTGCGAGACGAACAGCGCCTCGGCCGAGCGGGTCAGGTGCTCGGTCTCGGCGAGGCTCAGGAAGTAGCGGAGCTGGCGCAGTTCCATTGTTCGATGCTGTCGATTGAATCGTGCGAAATATATCAATTGTCCGGACGAACGATCACGGCCAAAGTGCGGCGCATGAGCAGCATGATGAAGATCGAACGCATCCAGGCACGCATCCTCGACATCCCGACGATCCGCCCGCACAAGTTCTCGTTCGGTGCGATCAGCCGGCAGAGCCCGGTGATCGTGCAGCTGTGGCTGCGCAACGGCGCCACCGGCTTCGGCGAGGCGGCGACGATCGGCGGCCCGTCGTGGAACGAGGAATCGCCGGAATCGATCCTGCATGCGATCGAGAGCTACCTGGGGCCGGCGCTGGCCGGCCAGGACGCATCGCGCTTCGAGGCGCTGCTGCAGCGGATGGACGCGGTCTGCAAGGGCAACCATTTCGCCAAGAGCGCGGTGGAGATGGCGGCGGTGGATGCGGTATCGCGCACGTTGGGCGTGCCGGCCTGGAGCCTGCTCGGCGGCAAGGTGCGCGAGAGCATGCCGCTGGCCTGGACGCTGGCGAGCGGAGATTCCGCCAAGGACATCGAGGAGGCCGAGGCGATGCTCGCCGCGCGGCGCCATCGCATCTTCAAGCTGAAGATCGGCGCCCGAGCCGCCGCCGACGACATCGCCCACGTGGGCCGCATCGCCCGCGCGCTGGCCGGCCGCGCGAGCCTGACCGTGGACATCAACCAGGCCTGGGATGGCAATACCGCGCGCCGCCACCTGCCGGCGCTGGTCGCCAGCGGCGTCACGCTGATCGAGCAGCCGGTGGCGCGCTGGAACGTCGAGGCGCTGCGCGCACTGACGGCTTCGCTGCCGGCCGAGGCGCTGTTGATGGCTGACGAGACCGTCTGTTCGCCGCAGGACGCGCTGCAGCTCGTGAAGCAGCGCGCCTGCCATGTCTTCTCGCTGAAGGTCGCCAAGCACGGCGGCCTCGTGCGCACCCGCGCGATGGCCGCGATCGCCGAGGCGGCCGACATCGGCTGGTACGGCGGCACGATGCTGGAGACCTCGCTGGGCAGCGCCGCGTCCGCGCACGTGTTCGCCACGCTGGCGGGCAGCGACCACGGCTGCGAGCTGTTCGGCCCACAGCTGCTGGTGGACGACATCGTCAGCACGCCGATGGTGCTGCGCGACTTCGAACTGCATTTCCCGGATGGCCCGGGCTTCGGCGTAGACGTGGTGCCCGAGCGGCTCGACCGCTTCGACCGCGCGCGCCAGGGCTTGCAGGCCGTCCACGTCGATCTCGGCCGCAACAGCAAGGCCGCCACCGCAGTGAAGGACTGATCCGATGCTCTACCTCGTCCGCATGGATGTGAAGCTGCCGGCCACGCTGGCGCCCGCCGAGGCCGACGCGATCAAGGCCCGCGAGAAGGCCTATTCGCAAGGGCTGCAGCTCGAGGGCCGCTGGCGGCACCTGTGGCGCGTCGTCGGCGAGTACGCGAACTACAGCGTGTTCGACGTCGAGTCGAACGACCAGCTGCACACGCTGCTGTCTCAGCTGCCGCTGTTCCCCTACATGCAGATCCAGGTGACGCCGCTGGCGCAGCACCCGTCGGCAATTGCGTCGGAAATTGCCGCGAACTGAATTCCTGTTCACTCACTCACTCACTCACCCACCCACACCGGAGACAACACGATGGCCGAATTCACCCAAGAGCAGTTGCTCGAACTGGTCAACACCTCGCAGGTCGCGGCAGGCAATCCGCGCGTGCGCCAGGTCGCGCAGCGCATCGTCAGCGACCTGTTCCGCGCGATCGATGATCTGGACGTCAGCCCCGACGAGTTCTGGGCCGGCGTCAACTGGCTGGCCCGCCTGGGCGCCTCGGGCCAGATGGGCCTGATCACCGCGGGCCTGGGCTTCGACCGGCTGCTGGACATCCGCGAGGACGAGGCCGATGCCAAGGCCGGCCGCGCAGCCGGAACGCCGCGGGCGATCGAGGGCCCGCTGTACATCGCTGGAGCGCCGCTGAGCGAGCGCGAGGTGCGCGTGGACGAGGCGCCGCAGCGCGGCGAAGTGCTGGTGATGGATGGCCGCGTGCTCGACACGAACGGCCGGCCGGTGGCCGGCGCGCTGGTGGACGTGTGGCATGCCAATGAGAAGGGCCGTTATTCGCACTTCGATCCGGACCAGCAAGAGTACGCGCTGCGCCGCAAGATCCGCACCGGCGCCGACGGCAGCTACCGCTTCCGCAGCTTCATACCGCCAGGCTATGCGATCCCGCCGAACAGCCCGACCTCGGAACTGTTCAGCGCGCTGGGCCGCCATGGCAACCGCCCGGCGCACATCCACTTCCTCGTTGCCGCCGAGGGCCAGCGCACGCTGACCACGCAGGTCAACATTCCGGGCGACACCTTCCTCGACGACGACTTCGCCTTCGCGACGCGCGACGGACTGGTCGTCAAGCTGGAGCCGAACACTGCGCCGGCCGGGTACGAGTCGTTGGACGTGCGCGAGCCCTTTACCCGCGTGCGCTTCGACTTCGTGATGCAGGCGGCTTCGTCGGACGACGAATCGCGGCCGGCGGCGCGGATGGAGCGCGTGGCGGCCTGACGCAACGCACTGTCGGGCGCCACCGATCGCAGGCCTTCGACCCCTAAGACGGCTGCGATGGTCGCCGACACGAGCCGGGTCACCTTGCCCTTCCTGTTGCGGCTCGGCAGCGGTGATTCGCAGGTACCCGAAGCCCGCTTCTGCGAGGGAGCTTGTCCGCCCTGATTTTCCTGTGCTACAGTAGAGGGCTTCGCTACACACAAACCGCCTGGCGGGTGTTGCGAAGGAAGTGTGTGATTGGGTTGGCTTCGGGTTTTCGGACTTTGGGCTGGCTGGTGTTTCTAGTTTGATCGAACGTGCTGATTGAGATGTTCGAAAGAATGTTGAAGAAACGCTTGACGGTGTTTTAAGAAACAGGTCATAATCTCGCTTCTGTGCTGATCACTGATTAGCGCGACAAGAAAGAGTTTGGATCCTGCGGGGTTTGATGTTCTTGATGATCTTTAAAAATTAACAGCCGATAAGCGTGGGCGTTTGAAGGCGAGTTTTGGTGCTTGGTGACAAGTATCGAAGTCTCTTGGACTTTAAACGCTCACGGAAAATAGATTTGAACATGCAGGTTTGGTGTAAAAGCTGAGCTTGAGGTTTAAGTCGATTCCGTTGAGTAAATCAAGATCGAACTGTAGAGTTTGATCCTGGCTCAGATTGAACGCTGGCGGCATGCCTTACACATGCAAGTCGAACGGTAACAGGTTAAGCTGACGAGTGGCGAACGGGTGAGTAATGTATCGGAACGTGCCCAGTCGTGGGGGATAACTGCTCGAAAGAGCAGCTAATACCGCATACGACCTGAGGGTGAAAGCGGGGGACCGCAAGGCCTCGCGCGATTGGAGCGGCCGATATCAGATTAGCTAGTTGGTGGGGTAAAGGCCCACCAAGGCGACGATCTGTAGCTGGTCTGAGAGGACGACCAGCCACACTGGGACTGAGACACGGCCCAGACTCCTACGGGAGGCAGCAGTGGGGAATTTTGGACAATGGGCGCAAGCCTGATCCAGCCATGCCGCGTGCGGGAAGAAGGCCTTCGGGTTGTAAACCGCTTTTGTCAGGGAAGAAAAGGCTCTTTTTAATAAAGAGGGCTCATGACGGTACCTGAAGAATAAGCACCGGCTAACTACGTGCCAGCAGCCGCGGTAATACGTAGGGTGCAAGCGTTAATCGGAATTACTGGGCGTAAAGCGTGCGCAGGCGGTGATGCAAGACAGAGGTGAAATCCCCGGGCTCAACCTGGGAACTGCCTTTGTGACTGCATGACTAGAGTACGGTAGAGGGGGATGGAATTCCGCGTGTAGCAGTGAAATGCGTAGATATGCGGAGGAACACCGATGGCGAAGGCAATCCCCTGGACCTGTACTGACGCTCATGCACGAAAGCGTGGGGAGCAAACAGGATTAGATACCCTGGTAGTCCACGCCCTAAACGATGTCAACTGGTTGTTGGGAGGGTTTCTTCTCAGTAACGTAGCTAACGCGTGAAGTTGACCGCCTGGGGAGTACGGCCGCAAGGTTGAAACTCAAAGGAATTGACGGGGACCCGCACAAGCGGTGGATGATGTGGTTTAATTCGATGCAACGC
>Ga0247779_1000880_pt1 | contig 15845 bp, 12 predicted proteins | sample UWRJL221509R5_FD_179925 | JGI IMG/M metagenome (GOLD analysis project Ga0247779, IMG submission 179925) | Plant litter microbial communities from Arlington Agricultural Research Station in Wisconsin, United States - UWRJ-L221-509R-5 | ecosystem: Environmental > Terrestrial > Plant litter >... | reverse complement strand
GTGGCGCTGCCGATCGACGAGGTGCTGAGCCGCCTCGCGCCGCTGGACTGCCGCGAACTGGGCGATCCCCTGAAGTGGCGCATCACCACCGACGGGCTGGCGCAGGCGCTGGCCGGATCCACCAACCCCGACGTCGGCAAGTTCTGCCACTGGCTCGAGGTGCAGGTCGCGCGGCCGGCGCGCAACCGGCGCGACGGGATCAGGGTGCCGGGTTAGCGCCGTTCACACAGACGACGTGCCCGCCGCCGGAGGCCTGCGACGCGCAGGCTGGGGCTAGGCGTGCGCCTGGCCGCGGGCGCGCATGCGCCGCTGCATCGCCAGCGACGCCGCGAACACGCCGATGCCGCCGAAGGCGAGCAGCACGCCGACCCAGCCGGTGGACGTCCAGCCCAGCCCGCCGGCGATCGCCACGCCGCCCAGCCACGCCCCGAGCGCGTTGGCGGTGTTGAAGGCCGAATGGTTCAAGGCCGCGGCGAGCGTCTGTGCGTGGCCGGCGGTGTCCATCAGGCGGATCTGCAGCGCCGGCCCGATCGCCACGATCGTGCCGAGCAGGAACACGTTGGCGCAGATCGCGACCGTGTGCGGCGCCGTGAACGGGATGGCGCCCAGCACGAGCACGCTCCACGCGAGCAGGCCGCCGATCGTGGGCATCAGCGCCTTGTCGGCCAGCCGTGCGCCGACCAGGTTGCCGCCGACCATGCCGAGGCCGAACAGCGCCAGCACCAGCGGCACGCCGTCGATGGCCATGCCGGTGACCTCGGTCAGCAGCGGCTTGATGTAGCTGAAGACGGCGAACATGCCGCCGAAGCCGATCGCCGCGATGCCCAGCGTCAGCCACACCTGCGGCTGCGCCAGCGCGCCGAGCTCGCGCAGCGGGCTCGCGCCGTGCGGGGCCGGATCGTTCGGCACGCCGCGGTGGATCAGCACGCAGGCCAGCGCCGCGATGGCGCCCACCAGCACGAAGGCCGCGCGCCAGCCCAGGTGCTGGCCCAGCCACGCGGCCAGTGGCACGCCCACCAGCGTGGCGCTGGTCAGCCCGGACATCACCAGCCCGACCGCGCTGGCGCGCCGGTTCGCGGGCGCCAGCGACGCCGCCATCAAGGCGGCGACGCCGAAATACGTGCCGTGCGGCAGGCCGGTGCACAGCCGCATCAGGTTCATCGTGATGTAGCCCGGCGCGCAGGCGCTGGCGAAGTTGCCGGCGGCGAACAGCGCCATCAGCGCGACGAGCAGCGCGCGGCGCGGCCAGTGGGCGGCGAGCACCGCCAGCACCGGCGCGCCGATGACGACGCCCAGCGCGTACGCCGTGATGACGTGGCCGGCCTGCGGAATGGTCACGCCGAGGTCGCGCGCGACCTCGGGCAGCAGGCCCATGATGACGAACTCGCCGGTGCCGATCGCGAAGCTGCCGACGCCCAGCGCCCACACGGCCGGCCAGAAATGGCGCTCCCGCCCCGACTCGACGGGAGACGGCGCGGCGGGCAGGACGGACGAGGCGGAGGTCATGGGCGCGGTCGGCGGAGGCGGAAACGGCTCCATGCATTGTGCTGCAGCGCAGCAAGCCGCGCTCTCCGGGGGTCTCTCGCCCTGCGACGAACGGCTCGGCAGGGAGGCATGTGGCTTGCCGAGTCGTCCGGTCCCACCCGCCGGAGCCTCCCATGACCGATGAACGACACTGCACCCTCGGCACCGCGCCGGGCCCGGACGCGCGCAAGGCCGGCGACCGCGTGCCGGACGCGACGTTCCGCCTGCGCCGCGGCCACGAATGGCTGGAGACGTCGACCGCGAAGATCTTCGGCGGCCGCAACGTGATCGTGTTCTCGCTGCCCGGCGCGTTCACGCCGACGTGCTCGTCCATGCACCTGCCGCGCTACGAGGAGCTCGCGCCGGCGTTCGAGCGTCTGGGCATCGACGAGATCGTCTGCGTCTCCGTCAACGACCCCTTCGTGATGGAGGAATGGGGACGCAACGAATCCGCCGAGAAGGTGCACCTGCTGCCCGACGGCAACGCGGCGTTCACCCGCGGCATGGGCATGCTCGTCGACAAGAGCGACCTGAACTTCGGCGCGCGCTCGTGGCGCTACTCGATGCTGGTGCGCGACGGCGTGATCGAGAAGCTGTTCGTCGAGCCCGACAAGCCGGGCGACCCGTTCGAGGTCTCGGACGCGGACACCATGCTGCGCTACCTCGACCCGCAGGCCGGGCGCCCCGACGAGGTGGCGATGCTCAGCCGCGAGGGCTGCGAATACTGCGCCCGGGCGAAGGCCGCGCTGAAGGAGGCGGGCGTCGCGTTCACCGACATCTCGCTGCCGCCGCTGCAGCGCGCGCGGGCGCTGCGGGCGATCACGGGCGCGCAGACGACGCCGCAGGTGTTCGTCAACGGCACGCTGATCGGCGATTCGGAGGCGACGCTCAAGTGGCTGGCCTCGCGCGCCTGACGCCTGTTCATGCGGCGCTGCCACGCTCGGCGACCGGATGGGCATCCGGCCGCTCGGTGGCTAAGGCGGGCGTCCGGCGCGAACCCGCGCTAGTGCTGCAGCCAGTCGCGCAACTGCTCGAACACCGGCGCGCTCGATAGCAGCTGCAGGTGGTCCGTGCCCTTGAACACGCGCTGGTGCTGCGGCGCGAACCTGAGCGTGCGTCTGGCCAGTCGGTGCTTGCCGAGCGCGCTGGCGACCGGCACCAGGCCGTCGCCGGGCGGCCCGGCCTTCGGGTCGCCCTCCTGCGCGACGGTGCCGGCGGCCGCCAGGCAGCGCGGGCCGGCGGGCAGCGGCACGGCATGGCGGCGGTCGGCGGCGCCTTCGACGCGGTCGCCGCCCGACCAGTCCTCGTCGACCAGGTTGCCATGCCGCAGGTCGGCGATGCCGGCGCTGCGCAGCCGGGCGAGCCGCGCGAACGGGCCGGCGCAGGGCGTGGCGGCGAGCAGCAGGCCGAGCCCCTGGCCCGCGTGCTCCAGCGGCGCGCCGTGGTGCGGCGTGCCCAGGCAGGCGAGGTCGTCGAGGCGGTCGGGCCACGAGCGCCCGGCGGCGCGGCCGTAGTGCAGCGCGCTGCGCGCGACGAGGCCGCCCATGCCGTGCGCGACGATCGCGAAGCGCGCGACGGGCCGCGGCCATTGATCGAGCAACTGCTCCAGCTTTCCCGCCAGCGCGCGCCCGTTGGTCGACACGTGCAGCCCGCTGTCGTAGTGCAGGTAGACCGGCGTGAAGCCGAGCGCGGCGGCCAGCGCCGCGCCGTGGTCGTGGCCGTTCGATCGCCGCCATTGCAGGTCGTTCATGCACAGGCCGTGGATCAACACCAGCGGCTTGCCGCCGGCGTCCGGCAGCGCGGCGGCCAGCGCCTCGCGATGCAGCGGCAGCGCGCGGCCGCCGTGGCGCAGGGCCATGCGGATCGCAAGCGGGTGCGCGGTCTTCGCGAGGTGGTCGCCCAGCACGCCGTTGAGCGCGGCGAGCACGGCCTCGCGCTCGGCCGGGGGCAGCGCGGCGGGCTCGCCGGGCCGCGCGGCGAGCGCGGGCGCGAGCACGCCCAGCAGCGTGTCGACGCTGCCGCCGACGGCGCGCGTGACGCCGCGCACGGTCTTGTAGACGAGGCCGGCGACGCGCGGGCGCCCGTCGGCCGAGGCGGGCGGCCCGGGCAGGCCGGCGATGCGCGCGTGCACGGCCTCGACCAGGTCGGTCAGTCCGGCCGTGGCGTCGGTGGCGAGCCGCGCAGCGCCGCGCAGCGCGCGCGCCTGCGAGGCCGCCTCGGCGGCGCCGGGGCCGGCGTCGTCGTCGGGCGGGGGCGCTGCGGATCGGGAGGAAGGCATCGGGACGCGGTCGTCGCGCACGGGGCGTGCGCCGGGCACAGTGTGCCAGCCGTCGATGCGAGAAGGTCCGCCCGTCGGGTCGGCGTGACGTCCACAGGGAGGCTTGGACGTCCGTGTCGACCCGACACCGCGTGCAACGCGGCCAAGCGGGCGGCAAGGTGCCGCGGCAAGCCCACGGCGGCTGGATTGTGGAAGGACACCCCTTCGCGAGCCTGAAGCGAGGCATACGTCAAAATCGCCGCCATGACCAACATCAACCTCTTCCGCAATCGCCCCGTCGCCGTGATCGGCGCGGGCGTGATGGGCATCGGCATCGTGCAGGTGGCGCTGCTGGCCGGGCATCCCGTGCGCCTGTACGACGTGCGCGACGGCGCGGCCGCCGCGGCCGCCGAACAGCTGGCGGCGACGCTGTCCCGGCTCGCGGACAAGGGCAAGCTGACGCCCGAGGACGTGGCCGCGGCGCGCGCCCGCCTGAGCGTCGCGACGTCGCTGAACGAGCTGCGCGACGCGGCGCTGGTGATCGAGGCGATCGTCGAGAACCTGGCCGTCAAGCAGGCGTTGATGCGTGACCTCGAGGCCATCGTAGCGCCCGACTGCGTGCTGGCGTCGAACACGTCGTCGCTGTCGATCACCGCCGTCGCGCGCGGCCTCGAGGTGCCGGGCCGCGTCGTCGGCATGCACTTCTTCAACCCGGTGCCCTTGATGCGGCTGGTGGAGGTCGTCTCCGGGCTGGCCACGGAGCCCGCGGTGGCCGACGCGATCCACATGCTCGCGGCGGACTGGGGCAAGACGGCGGTGCACGCGAAGTCGACGCCGGGCTTCATCGTCAACCGCATCGCGCGGCCGTTCTACGCGGAGACGCTGGCGCTGCTGCAGGAGCAGGCCGCCACGCCGGCCGTGCTGGACGCCTGCGTGCGGGGCGCGGGCTTTCGCATGGGCCCGTGCGAGCTGATGGACCTGATCGGCCACGACACCAACTTCGCGGTCACGCAGTCGGTCTACGAGGCCAACTTCTTCGACAAGCGCTACCAGCCGTCGTTGGTGCAGCGCGAGATGGTCGACGGCGGCCTGCTGGGACGCAAGTCGGGGCGCGGCTTCTATCGCTATCCGGAGGGCGGCGCCAAGACGGCCGACGCGGACGTCGAACCGACGCCGCTGCCCGCGGTGCCGCTGGTGCTGCACGGCGCCGGCCCGGTGGCCGACCTGCTGGCGGCGCGCCTGGCGGCCTCCGGCCTGGGCTTCGCGCGCGAGGCCGAGGGCGGCGATCCGGAGGTCCGCCTGCAGATCGGCGACGGACGGCTGCTGCTCACCGACGGCCGTTGCGCCGCCGAACGGGCGAGCGCGTCGGGCGTCGACGACCTCGCGCTGTTCGACTGGCCCGTGGGGCCCGCCGCGGCGGGATCGACGACGCCGGTGGCGGCGCTCGCCTGGACGCCCGCGCCGCAGGCCTCGGCCGAATTCGCCACCCGCGCCGCCGAGGTTCTGCGCGCGCTGGGCTGGCTGCCGCAGCGCGTGACCGACGTGCCCGGCCTGGTGGTGGCGCGCACGATCGCCATGCTGGTCAACGAGGCCAGCGACGCGGTGGAGCAGGGCGTGTGCGACGCCGCTGGCGCCGATGCCGCGATGACGCTGGGCGTGAACTACCCGGCCGGCCCGTTCGCGTGGCTCGCGCTGTGGGGCGCCGAGGCCACGGTGACGCTGCTGGACGCGCTCGACGCGTTCTATCGCGGCGAGCGCTACCGCGTCAGCCCGCGCTTGCGCCGGGCGACGTGGTCCGAGGGCCGGTCGCCGGCAGCGACGGCACCGCCAGCGGCACGCTGACGTCGCAGCGCACGCCCGCGGGCGTGTTCTGCTGCCAGGCGATCGTGCCGCCCAGCATGCGCACGCGCTTGCGGATGCCGCCCAGGCCGAGGCCGGTCGACCAGGCCTCGGGCGTGCCGCCGACGCCGTTGTCGGTGACGCTGAGCTTGAGCAGGCCGTTGCTCAGATCGGCATGGATCGTGGCGTGCGTGGCCTTCGCATGGGCGATGATGTTGCTCACCAGCTCGCGCAGGATGCGGGTCAGGCCGGACCACTGGACGACGTTGAGCTGGATGTCGATGTCCTGCGTGAACGACCATTCGAGCGTGCAGCCGGTGGGCGACAGGCGCTGCGCGATGTCGGCCTTCCATTCGGCGGAGGCGTGCGACAGGAAGTGCGTGGTCGCGGCGAGGCCGCGCGTCAGCGTCTTCAGGTCCTGCAGGGTATGGCGGACGTAGTCCTCCATCTCGGTGTTGGGCGCCTTGTACATCAGCGTGAGCAGGCGCGCGCCGATGTCGTCGTGCAGGTCCTGCGCGATGCGCCCGCGCTCCTCGCTGCGGCCCTGCTCGATCGCGCGGTCGTGGGCGACGGCGCGGCGCAGCTGTTCGACGATGCGATCGGCCAGGCGCGCGTCCTCCGCGGTGAAGAGCCGCTTGCCGCGCTCGGCGAAGCGCAGCACGATCAGCCGCGGCTCCGGCGGTTCGCCCTCGTCGAACTGCGACGCGTCGTGCGCGGGCAGCGGATCCACGGCCAGCGGCACCAGCAGGCCGGCGCCGCCTTCGTACCAGCGCGTCGTCTGCGTGAAGCCCGGCTCGTGGCGCGCCACCAGCGGCTGGAACACGGCGTGGAACAGCTCCAGCTGCCAGTCGGCGGCCAGCGCGGGCTGCTCCTCCACCTTGCGCGCGATGCGCAGCAGGTGCTCGAACAGGCGCTCGGTCGTGACCGCGCGCGCGCCGATCATCTGGTCGAGCAGCCACTGGCGCGAGGCCGCGTACACGCCCAGCGCGACGAACAGCGACGTGGTGATCGACGCGAACTGGTTGAACGAGAACACCGCGACGAACAGCAGGTCGACCGACGTGGCGAGCGTGCTGACGCCGGCCAGCATCGCGAACTCGCGCATCATGTGCTGCGAGCGCGCGAGGAAGGGCGACATCAGCAGCAGCGACGCGAAGAACACCGTCCAGATCACCGGCACCGCGCTGACGAGCGACTGCACCTCGCCCGGCATGCGGTCGTCGAGGGCGACCACGATCGTCACCAGCGCGAGGCTGCCCGTGGTGACGATGGACAGCCGCCGCATCACGGTGGCGTACGGGTGCGGCGTGATGCGGTAGGACCATCCCAGCAGGCCCGCCACCAGCAGGCCGGTGCTCAGCGTCAGCGCCTGGCACCACCACCATGCCTGCGGCAGCTCGAAGGCCAGCGCGGCCCCGCCGAACACGAGCGCGGCGGTCCACGACAGCCACGCCAGCGAACGGCGCGGCGGCAGCGGCGTCGGATAGAGCAGCGTCGCGTTGAGCAGCGCCGCGCAGGTGACGACGTCGAGCGCCATGCGCAGCGCGGCCTCGTGGCCGCCCAGCAGGCTCACGTTGCCGATCCCCGGCACCGCATCGACGGCGGCCAGCAGCAGCTGCGCCGCCTGGCACTGCGCCATCACGGCGTAGAGGAAGTTGCGGACGTCCTGGCGCACCAGGATGACGACGGCGCCGACCAGCTCCAGCGCCAGCCCGAGCCCGCACAGCAGCCAGAACGTGATGCCCAGCGCCGCATACCCGCGCGCCTGCGGCGTGACGCGCGCGCTCATGCGATCGGTGAATCCGAGCAGCACCGGCACGCCGGGCTGCAGCATGCGGGCCATGCGGCGCTGCTGGCGCACGGCGCCCTCGCGATCCTCGTCGTTGGCGATCCAGCGGGTCGAGTTGACGACGCGGCGGCCATCGACGTAGAGCGGCGTGGCGCCGGGCGCGACGATCACCTCCAGCGAGCGGCCCAGCGCGGGCCGCATCCAGGGCAGGTCGGTGGCGATCAGCTGCAGGTGGCCGCCGGCGTCGAGGCGCCAGCGGGCGTCGAGGTCCGGCGACTGCGCGAGGGTGCGCGCGAGGACCACCACGGCGAGCGAGGCGAGCAGCGCGATCGGCAGCAGCAGCAGCCGGCGCCAGCCCATCGGGCGCACGCGGCCGCGGCTCATCGTGCGCGGCCCGGGGACGTGCCTTCCAGTCCGGCGGCCCGCCGCACGCTTACACGAGCCCCTGCTTGCTCGCGAGCACCGCGGCCTCCGCGCGGCTGGACACGTTGAGCTTGCGGTAGATCGACTTGATGTGGTCGTTGACCGTGAACCACTTGATCGACATCAGCGCCGCGATCTCCTTGATCGTGAAGCCCTTGCTCAGGAACGTGAGCACCTCCACCTCGCGCGGCGTCAGCGCCGGCAGGTCCAGCGCCGGCTCGATCTCCACCGGCGACGGCGCGGCGAACGCGGAGGCCGTGAACGTCGACGACGCGGCCGGCGCGCGCAGCGCGGCGCCGTTGCCTTCGTCGGTGATGCGGCGGTTCATCCCCGTGCGGGTATTCGTGCGGAAGTGGCCGAGCAGGCGGCGCGCGATCGCCGGCGACAGCGGCGGCTCGCCGCGCACGATCTTCTGCAGCTCCTCGACGAGCAGCTCGAAGCGGTCCTCCTTGAGCAGGTAGCCGTCGGCGCCGCATTGCAGCGCGGGAAACAGGTGCTCGTCGTCCGAGTACAGCGTGGTGACGATCTTCGTCGCGGGATATTGGCGCAGCTCCTCGAGCAGCTCCAGCCCCGATCCGTCGGGCAGCTCGAGGTCGCACAGCACCAGCTTGAACGGATCGACGCCGTGGTAGCCCTGCGCGCCTCCCGCGATGCGGATGGCGCGGCGCGCGCTCTCCAGGTCGCCCGCCTCGACGATGGTGATGGTGTCGCTGAAGCTCTCGCGCACCACGCGTCCGAGGAATTCCCGTGCTGCGGGGTTGTCCTCGAGGATCAAAACCTTGACTGCCATGTCGTTCCCCTTTGCCTGCCTGTGTCGACGCCTGACCGGAGTGGGCTCCGGTTCTTCGGCGCGATGCCGGAATGCTAACGAGCCCCCCGGCCCGCCGCATCCCCCGTTTCGGGGCAGCCGAATGGGGGGAACCGCCCATCGGGGCGCGCCGGCCAGGGGGCATTGTCAGCCCGCCGCGAGCAGTTCGTCCGGCACCATCACCAGCTTGCCCAGGATTTGCCGATCCTCGAGGCGGCGATAGGCCTCCGCGAGCTTCGACAGGGGCAGCACCTCGTCGATGACCGGCTTCACGAGCCCCCGCGCGTATTGTGCCGCCAAGACACCCAGCATGTGCGCGTTGGCGGCGGGCTCGCGGCGCACGAAGTCGCCCCAGAACACGCCGACGATGGACGCGCCCTTGAGCAGCGGCAGGTTCCACGGCAGCGCCGGGATCTGGCCGCCGGCGAAGCCGATCACGAGGTAGCGGCCGCGCCATGCGATCGCGCGGAAGGCGGGCTCCGCCTGCGCGCCGCCGACGGGGTCGAACACGACGTCGACGCCCTTGCCCCTGGTGGCGTCCTTCAACGCGTCGCGCAGCGGCGTCGTCGCGTAGTTGATCGCGGCGTCGGCGCCGATCTCGCGGCACAGCGCGCACTTGGCGTCCGTCGACGCAGCGGCGACGACGGTCGCGCCCGCCGCCTTGGCGATCTGGATCGCCGCGGTGCCGACGCCGCCGGCCGCGCCCAGCACCAGCACGGTCTCGCCGGGCTGCAGCGCGCCACGGTCGAGCAGCGCGTGGTGCGCGGTGCCGTAGGTGAACGCGAACGCGGCGGCGTCGCGCAGCGCAAACCCCGGCGGCAGCGGCATCGCCTGCATCGCCTTGACGCACGCGTGCGTCGCGAAGCCGCCGTGGCCGCCGAGCGCGGCCACCGGCATGCCGACCTTCAGGTGCCTGACGTCCGCGCCCACCGCCTCGACGACGCCGGCGAACTCGGCGCCCGGCGCGAACGGCAGCTCGGGGCGCATCTGGTACTTGCCCTGCACGATCAGCAGGTCGGGAAAGTTCAGCGAGGCCGCGTGGACGGCGATCAGCACCTCGTCGGCCGCGGGCTGCGGCGTGGGACGCTCGCGCCATTGCAGCGCCGCGGGTCCGTCCAGGGTTTCACACATCCAGGCATGCATGGCGTCATCCGGTTCTTTGGGGGAACGGCGATCATAAGGATGTGGCGCCGGCGCCGCGGTCGCCGAGGCGACGCTGTCGGGCTGCCTACAATGCGCCCATGCGCATCCTCATCGCCAACGACGACGGCTACCTCGCTCCGGGTCTCGTGGCCCTCGTCGAGGCCTGCCGCGGCCTCGGCGACATCGACGTGATCGCGCCCGAGCAGAACGCCAGCGGCATGTCGAACTCGCTGACGCTCGGACGCCCGCTGTCGATCTTCGAGGCGCGCGGCGGTCCGTCGAGCGGCTTTCGCGTCGTCAACGGCACCCCGTCCGACTGCGTGCACGTGGCGATGACCGGCCTGCTCGAGCACAAGCCCGACCTCGTGCTGTCGGGCATCAACAACGGCGAGAACATGGGCGACGACACGCTCTACTCGGGCACCGTCGCCGCGGCGATGGAGGGCTTCCTGTTCGGCGTGCCGGCGATCGCGTTCTCCCTGCAGCACAAGGGCTGGGCGCACGTCGACGCGGCCGCTCGCGGCGCCCGGCGCGTCGTCGAGGCGGTCGTCGGCCGGCCCGGGTTCGGCCAGCCGGGCGCGGCGCCGTTCCTGCTCAACGTCAACTTCCCGAGCCGGCCCGACGCCGATGCCGTGCCGTGGAGCACCACGCGCCTGGGCCGCCGCCACGCGAGCGAGCCGGTGATCGTGCAGCGCAATCCGCGCGGCGAGCCGATCTACTGGATCGGCCCTGCGGGCAACGCGCGCGAGTCCGGCGCCGGCACCGACTTCCACGCGGTGGCCATGGGGCGCGTGTCGATCACGCCGCTGCAGGTCGATCTCACCGACCACGCGAACCTGGCCGGCTGGTCGGCGCGGCTGGGCCTGGAATGAGCTCGGACGCCCCGCGCGCGAAACGTTTTCCGGCCCAGTGGAGCAGCGGCGGCAAGCCGGCCGCGGCGAGCGGCACCGCGCGCAACCCGCTGCGGCCGCAGGCGCTGCTGCACCAGGCCGCGCAGGACGCCGCGCGCCACGTCGCGCCCACCGGCCTGGGCCTGGACAACGGCCCGGTGCGCGAGCGCATGGTCGCGCGCCTGCGCAGCGAGGGCATCCGCACGCCGTCGCTGCTGGCCGCGTTCGCCGGCGTGCCGCGGCATCGTTTCGTCGACACCGCGCTGGCGATCCAGGCCTACGAGGACACCAGCCTGCCGATCGGCCTCGGCCAGACGATCTCGAAGCCGTCGGTGGTCGCACGCCAGCTGCAGTGGCTGTTCGACGGCGCGAACGCGTCGGCGCAGGGACACCTCGGGCGCACGCTGGAGATCGGCACCGGCTGCGGCTACCAGACCGCGCTGCTGGCGCGCCTCGCGCCGACGCTGATCTCGATCGAGCGCCTGCAGCCGCTGCACCAGCTGGCGCGCCGCAACCTGGACGCGCTGGGCGTGCCCGGCGTGCGCCTGGTGCACGGCGACGGCCGCGTCGGCCATCCGCCCAACGCGCCGTACGACAGCATCGTCGCCGCGGCCGGCGGCGAGGCCGTTCCCGAGGCCTGGCTGTCGCAGCTGGCGGTCGGCGGTCGGCTGGTGGCGCCCACCGCGATGCCGGGCCTCGCCGGGCAGGCGCTGGTGATCGTCGACAGGACGCCGGACGGCTTCGTCAGGCAGATCGGCGAGTCGGTCGCGTTTGTTCCTCTAAAATCGGGGATTGGTTGAAACAACGCAGGGAACATATGGCATCGCTTTGGGGTCGACGAACGCTCGTGACGACGGTGTGCGTGGCGTCCGCCTGGGCCTTGATCGGGTGCGCGACCCCGAATCAGGCACCCGTGGAAGATCATTCGGCGCGCACGCAGCGCGCGCCCGCGCCGGCCACGGAGATCAAGCCGGCCGCGACGCCGGCGCCGACCGCCGAGGGCCGCACGTCGACGTACACCGTGCAGCCGGGCGACATGCTCACCAAGATCGGCATGGACACCGGCCAGAGCTGGCGCGACCTGGCGCGCTGGAACAACCTGGCCGATCCCAACCACCTCGAGGTGGGGCAGGTGCTCAGGGTGGTGCCGCCGGCCGGCGACATCCCGCCCGGCAGCACGATCACCACCACGACCACCACCACGACGACGGCCGCGGCCTCGACGCCGGCCGCGACGTTCAAGCCGCTGCCGCCGCTCCCGGCCAAGGCCAGCGGCGTGGCCGCCACGCCGGCCGGCAGCGCCGTGCCGCTGACCGGCGCCGCCACGCCCCAGCCGCCCGCGGCGCGCGAGAACGACGACGACCTGACCTGGGCCTGGCCCGCCGCCGGCCCCGTGGTGGCGCCGTTCGACGATGCCAAGACCAAGGGCCTGGCCATCGGCGGCAAGGCGGGCGATCCCGTCTACGCGGCCGCCGACGGCCGCGTGGTCTACGCCGGCTCCGGGCTGCGCGGCTACGGCAACCTGGTGATCGTCAAGCACAACGCCAACTACCTGACCGCCTACGCGCACAACCAGGCGCTGCTGGTCAAGGAAGACCAGATCGTCAAGCGCGGCCAGAAGATCGCCGAGATGGGCTCGACCGACGCCGATCGCGTCCAGCTGCATTTCGAGATCCGCAAGCAGGGCAAGCCGATCGATCCGTCGCGCCTGCTGCCGCCGCGCTGAACGCGGCCGCCCGAGCAAACGCGCCTTCGAGGCGCGTTTTTTTTGCCCGCGGCCGGCGCGTGGTCGGCCGATGGCGCGCGGGCGTCCCGCGGCCGGTCTCGGGCGGCATGGCTCGCGCCAGGGACTCCTCGCGCTTCCCGCGATCGGTGGGCGCCCGCCGATCAGTGACCGATTTGCGGCACTGATTCCCGGATCACCGTGAAAGAGTGCACTCAAGAATGAGGGTGTCAGGTCGAAATCCCGCCATGACCCTTGTCAGGAATCCTCCACGACGTCGTCGGAGCCTGTCGGGGAGTCGAATCCGGCCCATTTTCTGACCTGCCTGAAGGAGTTTCCAGCATGAACCGCATTGCACGCCTGACCACGATCCGTGGCGCCCTGATCGTCTCGCTCTGCGCGCTGTCCAGCGCCGCCGCGCTGGCCGGCGACGGCAAGTGGGTGCAGGACGCCAAGAGCTGCTCCGCCCCCGAATACCCGCGCGACTCGCTCAACAAGGGCGAGCAGGGCACCACCGGCCTGCGCATCCTGGTGGGCGTCGACGGCAAGGCCATCGACAGCGAGATCGAGACCTCCAGCCATTCCCGCAAGCTCGACACGGCCGCCCAGCGCGCGCTGATGGAGTGCTCGTTCAAGCCGCAACCGGCCGACGCCAAGCCCGCCCAGCAATGGGTCAAGACCGAATTCGTCTGGAAGCTCAACTGATCGTTCGACGGCCCGGCGGCGTCGCCGGGCCGCTCGACGCGAGGTTCGGAACGCCGGACGTCGAGCCTGGACCTGCTGGATGGCCGGCGTACCCGTTGGGGGGTGCGATGGACCGTGATCGACCAACAATTCAACAGCCAACTTCGGAAATCAAAATGCTGACCAACCTGAAAATCGGCGTGCGACTGGCGCTGGCCTTCGGCATCGTGCTGGCGCTGCTCGCCACGCTGTCGATCATCGCCCTGGCGCGCACCAGCGGCATGCGCGACGACATGAACGCCGTGACCGGCGGCATCGCCGTCGAGTCGTCGCTGGCCGACCAGATGCGGTTGGCCGCGACGCGCCAGGCGGTGCGGGTGCGCAACATCCTGATGGTGTCCGAGCCGGAGGAGATGGCCGCCGAGAACGAGCTGCTCAAGGCGGACATCAAGACCTACGAGGTCGCCAAGGGCAAGCTGGCCAAGATGATCGCGGCCGACGCGGACACCCGCAAGAAGACCATCCTCGGCCACATCGACGGCACCGAGAAGGAAGCCCGCGACCTGGCCGACCAGGTGGTGCAGATGGCCCTCGACAACCACAAGTTCCCGGCCCGCGGCCTGCTCGGCGACAAGGCCAACCCGGCGCAGGCCAGGTGGATGGCGTCCGTCGACGAGATGGTCGCCCTCAACGAGAAGCTGACCGCCGCCGCCGTGGCCGACGCCGAGGACGCGTACGGCACCACCCGCAACGTGGTGCTGGGCATCTCGATCGTCGCGCTGGTGTTCGCGTCGTTCGTCGGCGTGGCCGTGACGCGCTCGATCACCGTGCCGATCTCGCAGGCCGTGGAGATCGCCCGCCGCGTCGCCAATCGCGACCTGAGCGTCAAGGTGACCTCGAATTCCACCGACGAGACCGGCCAGCTGCTCAAGGCGCTGGCCGCGATGACCGAGAGCTTGGTCACCGTCGTCTCCAGCGTGCGCAGCGGCAGCGACAGCCTGGCCAGCGCCGCCACCCAGATCGCCTCCGGCAACGCCGACCTGTCCAACCGCACCGAGCGCCAGGCCTCGAGCATCCAGCAGACGGCGTCGTCGATGGACGAGCTCTCGAGCACCGTCAAGATGAGCGCCAGCAACTCCACGCACGCCCGCCAGCTGTCCAACGACGCGGCCTCCAAGGCGCAGCAGGGCGGCGAGGCGGTCAGCAAGGTGGTGCGCACGATGGGCGACATCGCCACGTCGTCGAAGAAGATCGCCGACATCATCAGCGTGATCGACGGCATCGCCTTCCAGACCAACATCCTCGCGCTGAACGCGGCCGTGGAAGCGGCGCGCGCCGGCGAGCAGGGCCGCGGCTTCGCCGTGGTGGCCACCGAGGTGCGCACGCTGGCCCAGCGCAGCGCGACGGCGGCCAAGGAGATCAAGACGCTGATCGGCGAGTCGGTCGAGAAGGTCGACGAGGGCACGCACCTCGTGGACGTCGCCGCCGGCACCATCGCGCAGATCGTCCAGTCGGTGCAGCACGTGGCCGGCATCGTCTCGGAGATCACCTCGGCGACCGTCGAGCAGAGCGCGGGCATCGACCTCGTCAACGTGGCCGTCACCGAGATGGACCAGGTCACGCAGCAGAACGCCGCGCTGGTCGAGCAGGTGGCCGCCGCCGCCGATTCGATGAGCACGCAGGTGCAGCGCCTCGTCTCCGACGTGTCGGTCTTCCGGCTCTGAGCGTCGCTGCCTCCCGCCCCGGCCCCGGATTCGCATGCCGCGATCCGGGGCCGAGTTCATGCGGCCGTCGATAATCGCGGGATGAGTACCGAACAACAGAAGGCCGGCGGCAAGTCCGGCCGGGGGCGCCACCGGCGCGACCGCAACGCAGGGCCGGCACCGGGCGTCTCCGACAACGAGTGGCTGAAGGTCACGGGCATCGACCTCGACGCGCAGGGCATCGCGCACAACAGCGAGGGCATCGTCGTGTTCATCGACGGCGCCTTGCCGGGCGAGGAGGCGCGGGTCCAGGTGGTCAAGCGCAAGAAGCAGTGGGAGAAGGCCGATCTGGTCGCCGTGCGCCGCGAGAGCTCGCAGCGCGTCACGCCGCGCTGCCCGCATTTCGGGCTGCATGCGGGGGCGTGCGGCGGCTGCAAGATGCAGCATCTCGCGCCGTCCGCGCAGGTCGCGATGAAGCAGCGCGTGCTGGAGGACAACCTCTGGCACCTCGGCAAGGTCCGGCCCGAGCTGGTGCTGCGCCCGATCGAGGGGCCGCCGTGGGGCTATCGCCTGCGGGCGCGGCTGTCGGTGCGCTGGGTGGCCAAGAAGAACACGGTGCTGGTCGGCTTCCACGAGCGCAAGTCCAGCTACGTGGCCGACATGCGCGAGTGCCACGTGATGCCCAGGCGCATCTCCGACATGCTGCTGCCGCTGCGCGCGCTGGTGGAGGCGATGCAGGCGCGCGAGCGGCTGCCGCAGATCGAGGTGGCCATCGGCGACCAGGTCACCGCGCTGGTGCTGCGCCACCTGGAGCCGCTGAGCGACCGCGACATGGCGCTGCTGCGCGCGTTCGGCGCCGAGCACGGCGTGCAATGGTGGCTGCAGCCCAAGGGCCCGGACACGGTGGTCCGCATCGACGAAGGCGGCCCGGAGCTGGCCTACACGCTGCCCGAGTTCGGCGTGCGCATGCCGTTCAAGCCGACCGACTTCACGCAGGTCAACCACCAGATCAACACCGTGCTGGTGGGCCGCGCGCTGCGCCTGCTGGACGTTGGCAAAAAC
>Ga0247779_1000879_pt1 | contig 15854 bp, 14 predicted proteins | sample UWRJL221509R5_FD_179925 | JGI IMG/M metagenome (GOLD analysis project Ga0247779, IMG submission 179925) | Plant litter microbial communities from Arlington Agricultural Research Station in Wisconsin, United States - UWRJ-L221-509R-5 | ecosystem: Environmental > Terrestrial > Plant litter >... | reverse complement strand
AAAGTCCGAAAACCCGAAGCCAACCCAATCACACACTTCCTTCGCAACACCCGCCAGGCGGTTTGTGTGTAGCGAAGCCCTCTACTGTAGCACAGGAAATTCAGGGCAGACAAGAGAGCGGCGGATTTCTTTAGGAGGCCGCTCAGCCCTCTTCCCGAAAGACGGTCTGACGCCGGCTGCGGATCTTCGGCAGCAGCACGAGAACGAGGAGCAGCAGCGCAGTCATCAGCAAGCCGAGCGACAGTGGCCGGCTCGCGAACACGCTCCATTCGCCATCGGCCAGTTGAAGCGCGCGTCGCAGATTCTCTTCCATCATCGGCCCCAGTATGAAGCCCAGCAGCAGGGGCGCCACCTGCGCGCGGAGCTTGTGGAAGAAATAGCCCATCAGCGCGGCAACGGCCGTCAGGTAGATGGCGCGCTCACCGCCACCAAGATAGACGCCGAAGCAACACAGCAGGAGCACGGGCACGGCAAAGCGCCGGTAGCTGATGGTCAACAGGCGATCCCACACGCCGGCGAGCGACAGGCCCACGGCCAGCAGCACGACATTGCCTATCCAAATCGACGCTATGAGCCCCCAGAACAGGCTCGGTTGGCCCGTCATCAGCAACGGCCCGGCCTGCAGCCCCTTAATGGTCATGGCGGCCACCAGCAACGCCGTCGTCGCGCTCGACGGGATTCCCAGCGTCAGCACCGGCAAGAGCGTCGTCTGCACCGCCGCATGCCGGGCCGCTTCGGGTCCCATCGCGCCAGCTACAGGGCCGGCCGCCGCGCGTCTCTCCAGTCCATACGAAGAAACAGCGGCCAGCATCGTGCTCGCACCTGGCAGCAATCCCAGCACCGAGCCCGTCAGCGTGCCGCGCAGCACTGCCGTCCAGGCTTCGCGCAGGTCCGAGCGGGTCGGCCACCGACCCGCGACCAGCTCCGGCACGATCCGCTCGCGCCGCGCCTGAGCGGCGCGCCCCAGGTTGATGATCACTTCGCCCGCGGCGAACAGGCCGATCGCCAACGGAATCACGCCTATACCCTGCTTTAGCAGATCCGACTGCGGTACCCGGCCGATCTGCGTCAGCAGCAATCCCAGCACGGCCATCCCCAACGAGCCGACCAGCGAACCGCCGGCCAGCGCCGCGGAGCCCACCAAGCCCAACACCATCAGGCTGAACACCTCCGCCGCGCCGAAACGGAAGGCCAGTTCCGTCAACGGCGGTGCCAGCAATACGATCAGCAACAGGCCGCCGCATGCCGCAACGAACCCCGCAACGGCACCCAGCCGCAGCATCGCCGCGCCGCGCCCCTGGATCGTCAGCGCATGGGCCTGTGCCGCCAGCGGTGAAACGCCGAATACCCCAGGCTCGGCCGGCTGCGTCATCAACATGGCCGCGGCGGCGCCGTAGCGCGCGCCGCAATGGATGCCGACCAGCAATATCAAGGCCACGCCCGTATCCAGCATCGGCACCAGCGGAAGCAGCAGCGCAATCATCGTGACCGGCCGCAGGCGATGCAGCACGCCCGTCAGCAGGCCCAGCAGGCTGCCCGCCACAGCCGCAAGCAGTTGCGGCCACGCGAGCGCCATGTGCAGGCCCAGAGAAAGATTACTCAGCAGATCCATGCGGCGTCGCTCAACGAACCACGGTCGGCCAGACCGGCAGCGCGAGGTGCAGCCCCTGGATCAGCACCGCCCAGGCCACCACCGTGGCAGTCAAAGCGGCGAGCACGGCCCAGCGCCAACGCGTCTCGCCGGCAGCGAGCATCCCGAGCACGGTCACGACCGGCACCGTGCACAGAAGCCCCAGCCGCGGCATGCCATAGCCGAACACGCAGATCGCCACAGGCACCAGCAGCACCGGTCGCCAGGCGATCTCGCTGACCGGCTCGCCCCGCTCCGACTCGATCGCCAACGACTTGAACAGCACCAGCCCACCCAGCAGCGCCAGCAACAGGCCCAGCGCAAACGGCAGCATGCCTGGCCCTGGCTGCGCCGACGAACCGAAGTCGTAAGCGGTCGAGGCCCAGGCGAACGCAAGGCCGATCAAGACGAACATCAGGCCGGACCAGAAGTCCCGCTGGCTCTTCAGCTTCATCGCGGGAAAGAGTCAGGCGTCCCAGGCCGGGGTGTTGCGCAGGATCTCTTCCAGCGTCGTCACTCCCTCGGCCACCTTCATCGCGCCGGCCAGGCGCAGCGGGCGCAGCCCCTCCTGCGTCGCCTGGCGGCGCAGCGCCTCGAGGTCCGGCGTCGGCTGCAGATGCTTCTTGATCGATTCGCCCACGGTCAGCAACTCATAAAGCCCGGCGCGGCCGCGGTAGCCGGTGTTGCGGCATTCAAGGCAGCCGACCGGCTTGTAGGGCTTCACGCCGCCGTTCATCCGCCAGTGCTTGACGACGTCGTTCAGGGTTTCGCGTGTGACGTTCGGATCCGGCTGCTTGCACTGGTTGCACAGCGTGCGCACCAGCCGCTGCGCGAGCACACCGATCACGGTCGCGCTGATCAGGTAAGAAGGCACGCCGAGGTCCGTCAGCCGCGTGATCGCCGCGGCCGCGTCGTTCGTGTGCAGCGTGCTGAAGACCAGATGCCCGGTCAGCGAGGCCTGGATCGCCATCTCGGCCGTCTCCAGGTCGCGGATCTCGCCGACCATGATGATGTCCGGGTCCTGCCGCATCAACGCACGCAGGCCCTCGGCGAAACCGAAATCCAGTGCGCTCTGCGCCTGCGTCTGGTTGAAGGCCGGCTCGATCATCTCGATCGGGTCCTCGATCGTGCAGACGTTGACCTCGTCGGTCGCGAGCCGCTTCAGCGTCGAGTACAGCGTCGTCGTCTTGCCGCTGCCGGTCGGGCCCGTCACGAGGATGATGCCGTGCGCCTGGGTCACGAGCTTCTCCCAGCGCTCGCTGTCGTGGCTGGAGAAGCCCAGCATGCTGAGATCCTTGACGGCGGTGTCCGGATCGAAGATCCGCATCACCATCTTCTCACCGAAGGCGGTCGGCAAGGTCGAGAGCCGCATCTCGACTTCGTCCCCAGCCGGATTGCGCGTCTTGATGCGGCCGTCCAGCGGCCGGCGGCGCTCGACCACGTCCATCCGGCCCAGCAGCTTGATGCGCGAGATCATGGCGCTCATCACAGTGGCCGGCAGCTGGTAGACCGTGTGCAGCACGCCGTCGATGCGGAAGCGGATCACGCCCATCTCGCGGCGCGGCTCCAGGTGGATGTCCGACGCGCGCTGGTCGAACGCGTACTGCCACAGCCAGTCGACGACCTGCACCACGCCCTGGTCGTTCGCGTCGAGCTGCTTGTTGCTCTTGCCCAGCTCGACGAGCTGCTCGAAGCTCGCCACTTGCGTCGCTTCGCCGGCCTTGGCAGCGTTGCGTACAGACTTGGCCAGCGTGAAGAACTCGGTCGTGTAGCGCGCGATGTCCAGCGGGTTAGACACGACCAGCTTGATCGGCTTCCGGGTGTGCGCCTCGATCTGCGCGACCCAGGCCGTGTCGAAGGGCTCGGAGGTGGCGATCGTCACATCCGTCAACCCGACCAGCACCGGCAGGCAGCGCTTGGCCTCGGCATAACCCACCGACATCACGTCGGACACGCGGCCCACGTCCACCTTCAGCGGATCGATGCGCAGGAACGGGAGCCCCACGCGCTTGGCCAGCCATTCGGACAGCGCGTCGACATCCAGCGCCTTGGTCGTGCCCAGGCGCACCAGGCCCGCGTGGCCCAGCCGCACCAGCGGATGCAGCGAGCTGTCGCCGGCGGCGAAGCGCTGCTCGGTGCGCTGCGCCTGCGGCTCGTCGACGAGCCCATCCTCGCGCAGCCAGCGCAGCAGCAGCCGCCAGTCGAGCCGCCCTTCCGGCTTCGGAGCTGCAGTGGGGGCGGCGGGCCGGGGGCTCACACTCATGTTCATGACTCGGCAGCGGGTTGCTGGTGGTGAAGCTGTTCGACGATGCTCAATGGCAGAGGCCGCACCAGCCGCAGCCATTTGCGCGCCGGCAAGCCGTACCCTCCGTACAGCGCTTCGATATTAGCCGCTCGGCGCTCCAGTTCGTCCCGCTCGGGAACCCGTACGCCGCGCGCCGCAACGACTACCGTATTGCCCTCCTTCGTGGGCGCCAGGCTCCAGACCTGGTCGCTGCCGAAGACCCGCGCGATCCGCACGGCACTCCGCACAAAACTGGCGTTACGTCCGAACAGGTTCACCGTCATCAGGCCGCCGTCGGCGAGCAGCGCGCGGCAGCCGGCATAGAAGGCTTCATCGTCCAGCACCGGCGACGCGGCCTCGTGGTCGTACAGGTCCACATTCAAGACCTGGGCCTGCTGGGGTTCGGCACTGGCCAGCCATTCGGCCGCATCGGCGTTGATCACCGTCAGCAACCGATCGTTTTCCGGCAGCTGGAACCAGGCACGACAGGCGGAGATCACGGTCGGGTTCAGCTCGACCGCCGTCGTCCGCATCCGCAACACCTTGTGACAGAAACGCGTGATCGCCGCGGCGCCCAGGCCCAGCTGCACCGCGTGGCCTTCGTTCAGCTCGGCAGCGTCGCGCCACAGCATCCAGGCCATCATCCGCTGGATGTATTCGAGCTCCAGCTGCTGCGGCTTCCGGATCCGCATGGCGCCTTGCACCCAGATCGAATCCAGATGCAGGAAACGGATGCCGTCGTACTCGGACAGCGTGGCCGGCGCCCACTTCGGCTTGTCCGCCTTGCGCGCGCTCATGGCTTCTGCGCTCCGGCCCACTGCTGCACCTCGGCCAGCATCCGGTCCAGTGCCTTGCGGTCCAGCCATCGGCCATGCGTCATCACGCCGCGGATGCGGCGCGTGGCGCCGATGTCGTCCAGCGGATTCGCGTCGAGCACCAGCAGGTCAGCCCGCTTGCCGGCCGCGAGATCGCCGTAGTCGGCTTGCTTGCCGAGGAAGCGCGGGCCTGCGATCACCGAGGCCTGCAGCGCCTGCTGCGGCGTCAGGCCGTACTTCACGTACAGCGCCAGTTCGTCGTGCAGGGCCTGGCCCGGATAGTCGAAGGAATTCAGCCAGCCGGCATCGGTGCCGGCGATGATCGTCACGCCCTCTTGCGCCAGCACCGGCAGCAGCGAGGCCGCCTTCTCGACGTTGGCGTGCCGGTACGCGACCGCGGCCGGTCCGTCCTGCGCGGCGCGCTGGACGCGCCAGTCGTAGGTGGCCTTGAACTTCGGGCTCAGGTACTTCAGGAAGTCGTCGTGCTGGTGATCGTCCTGGTCCAGGTAGGCCGTCGCGCGCAGTACGGCCAGCGTCGGCACGACCGCCGTACCCGCGGCGGCCATGCGGCGATAGGTGGCGCGGGCCGTCGGCTCGTCGAACTCGGCAAGGCTCTGCTCGGCCGCCGCACGGCCATTGACCTCACCGGCCTTCACCTGGGCGGCCAGTTGCGCCTCATGCGGGCTGCCGGCACGCACGACGTAGGTCAGGTGCTCCACGGTACCGAGCCCGGCGTCCGCTGCCTCGCCAAGGGTCACCTGCGCGGGCAGATGCGCCGAGGTGCGCAGGCCGCGCTCCCTGGCCTGCTGCAACGCATCGAAGAAGGTCTCCGGCTTCAGCGTGTTGTCGGTGATCTTGACGAAGTCGACGTGGCGCGCCTGCAGCCCGTCGAGCGCCTGCGTCACCTCCTGCGGCGTGCCGACCTCGATCGTGCCCTTCCACAGCGGCTTGTAGCCCTCCAGCTTGGCTCCGGCCATGAAGATCGTCGGCCCCGCCATGCGGCGTTCATTGATCTCGTCACGCCACTGGAACACCGTCTCGGTCAGGTCGCCGGCGCAGTCGCGCACCGTGGTCACGCCGTTGGCCAGGTACAGCGGCAGCAGGTGGCGGTTGTCCTCAACCAGATCGGCCCCGCCGAAGTGGACGTGATTGTCCCAAAGACCCGGCATCAGGAAGCGCCCCTGCAGGTTCAACACCTTGCGAGGTTTGTAAGCAGCCAGTTGCTTGTTGCTCACCACGGCCACGATCCTGTCGCCTCGTGTCAACACGTTCAGGCCCGGCAGGGCCTGGCCCTGCTCCACATTGATCACGGTGGCGTTCTTCAGCAGCAGGTCGACCGGGATTGGCGCTGCGCCAGCGGCGGCGCCGGCCAGCGAGAGCACGGCCGCGGCTATCGTCTTGTTCATCAGGTATCCATCATTGAGGAAATCTGCCGCCAGGCCTCGAGCTTGTCGGCGTACGCCAGGGTGTAGGCAGGGCTCGATGAGGGCAAGGCGAGGATACGGTACTGCGCAGCGGCCTCGCCCAGTTGGCGCAGGCCGATCCGGTGCGCCGTGCCACCGTTGAACGCGATCGTGCGCAAGTCGGGCAAGCCCGCAAGCAGGGCGCGCAGATCGCTTGCGCGTGGATCGCGGATATTGCTGTCCAGGCTGCCTTCGCGCTCGGTCTCGGTGATCACGTCCCACAGGCCCACGCGCTGGCGGTCCAGCAGCGCCAGGCGCGACTCGTAGTCCGCCTCGGCCAGCGGCAGGCCCAGCGCCTCGCCGGCCAGCCGCCAGAACTGGTTGCGTGGGTGGCCGTAGTACTGCTGCGCCTGCAGCGAGGCCACGCCCGGGAAGCTTCCCAGCAGCAGCAGCCGCGTGGAATTCGACACCTGAGGCGCCAGGCCTTGCAGGCGCACGAGCGGCTTTGAGATGATGCGTCGCCCTGCGGGGCTGTTGTCGTCGTCTTCAATCACGGGGAATAGATTCAATCATGAACACAGAAGTCATCTGGACCTTTTTGAGCACGCAGGGCGTGGATTTCGGTCTGAAGGTGCTGGGAGCGGTCGTCGCCTGGATCGTCGGGCGCTGGCTGATCGGTCTGGTCGTGCGCATGTTCACCGGCGCCCTGGAGCGCGGCAAACGCATCGACGCCACGCTGGCCCACTACCTGCGCTCGATCCTCAGCGTCACCTTGACGATTGTGCTTGCGCTGGCGGTGCTGGGCATCTTCGGCGTGCAGACCACCTCGTTCGCCGCGCTGCTGGCCGGCGCGGGCCTGGCGATCGGCACCGCCTGGGGCGGGCTGCTGGCTCACTTCGCGGCGGGCATCTTCATGCAGGTGCTGCGGCCGTTCAAGGTGGGCGACCTGGTCAGTGTCGCCGGTGTCACCGGCACCGTTCATGAGATCGGCCTGTTCGGCACCGTGATCATCAGCGGCGACAACGTGCAGAACACCATCGGCAACAACAAGATCTTTTCCGACACGATCCAGAACTTCTCGGCGCTGCCCACGCGCCGCGTGGACTGCACGGCCAAGGTCGCCAACAGCGTGGATCCGCTGGATGCGATCGCACGGCTGAAGGAAGCCGTCGCGAAGATTCCGAACGTCGCCACCGCGCCGGCGCCCGACATCGAGATCATCGGCTTCACACCCGAAGGTCCCTTGCTGTGCGTGCGGCCCTACGCACACCCGGACCACTACTGGCAGGTTTACTTCGACACGCACAAGGCGGTGGTGGCCACCTTCGGCGCCGCCGGCTACCCGGTACCCGAAACGCCGGTCGCGCCGCGCAACCGCTGAAGCGCCGCCTCGGTGTTGGCCCGCGTGATGCGGGCCGTCTCCTCGATCGACCAGCCGCGCAGCGCCGCCAGTTCGGCGCCGATGCGCGGCAACTCGCCCGGCTCGTTGCGCGTCGTCGCGCCGGCTGCACGTTCGGCGGCCGTCTTGTAGAGCCATTGCGGCGGGATGTCCGGCGCATCGGTCTCCAGCACGATCGCCTCGGCCGGCAGCTCGGTCGCCAGCCGGCGGATTTGCAAGGAGCGATCGAAGGTCAGCGTGCCGCCGAAACCGAGCTTGAAGCCGAGTTCGATGAACGCGTCGGCCTGTTGCCGGCTGCCGTTGAACGCATGGCCGATGCCGCCGGCCTTGAAGCCCGTGCGCCGCAGGCCGGCCAGCAGTGGGTCTGCGCTACGGCGCACGTGCAGGATCACCGGAAGGCCAGCGCGCTTGGCCAGCTTCAATTGCTCGACATAGAAGTGCTGCTGCCGCGCTGTGTCCAGGCCCGGCACGAAGAAGTCCAGACCGATCTCGCCGACCGCAACGAGCCGCGGATCACCCGCATGCGCCGCGAGCTGCTGTTCAAGCAGCGCTAGGTCCTGGTCGCGCGCCCGCATCGTGCACAGCGGATGGATCCCCAGCGCGTAGGCAAAGCCATGTCGATGCGCCAGTTCGCGCACCGCATCGAAATTGCCCGCCGCCACCGCCGGAATCACGACCTGCGTGACGCCCGCCGCTCGCGCGCGGGCCACCACCGCATCCCGGTCCGCATCGAACTCCGCGGCGTCGAGATGGCAGTGGCTATCTGAAAACGACGGTGCGGTTGCCATTCATCAGCACCCGGTGTTCGGCATGCCACTGGATCGCGCGGGCCAGGGTCACGCACTCGACGTCGCGGCCGATCGCCGTGAGCTGCTCGGCCGTCAAGCTGTGGTCGATGCGGGCGATCTCCTGCTCGATGATCGGCCCCTCGTCCAGGTCCGAGGTCACGTAGTGCGCGGTCGCGCCGATCAGCTTGACGCCACGGTCATAGGCCTGGTGGTAGGGCCGCGCGCCCTTGAAGCTGGGCAGGAAGCTGTGATGGATGTTGATCGCGCGGCCGCTCAGGTAGCGACACAGCTCCGGCGACAGGATCTGCATGTAGCGCGCCAGCACGACCAGCTCGATCCGGTTCTCCTCGATCACCTCGATCAGCTTGCGCTCCTGAGCCGCCTTCTGCTCGGGCGTCGACTGCAGCAGCGGGAAGTGGTGGAAGGGAATGTCGTGCGAGGCGGCGAGCTGGTAGAAGTCGCGGTGATTGCTGACGATGGCCGGGATCTCGATCGGCAGATGGCCGGTCTGCACGCGGAACAGCAGGTCGTTCAGGCAGTGGCCCAGCTTCGAGACCAGCAGCAGCACGCGCGTCTTGTGCGTGCCGGAGACCAGATCCCAATCCATCTGCAACTGCGCGGCCAGCGGCTCGAAGGCGGCTTGCATGTCGGCGAGCTCGGCACTCGCTTCGAACTCGATGCGCATGAAGAAACGCTGGTGACCGGGATCGCCATGCTGGGCCGAGGTCAGGATATTGCCGCCCTGCTCCAGCAGGAAGCCGGTGACCGCATGGACGATGCCGGCCCGATCGGGGCAGCTGAGCTTGAGGATGAAACGGGAAGTCATCGAGTTTTTCAGATCAAGTTTGGACGTGCCCGCCGACCAGGCTGAAGCGCGTGCCACACTGCGCTGCCAGGGTCTGATCGTGCGTGACCATCACGAAGGCGGTGCCCAGCTCCTGCGCCGTCTGCAGCATCAGCTCGAACACCGCCTGCGCGGTGCTGCGGTCGAGGTTGCCGGTGGGCTCGTCGGCCAGCACGCAGGCTGGGCGGCACACCAGCGCGCGGGCGATCGCAACGCGCTGGCGCTCGCCGCCGGACAGCTCCGCCGGCCGGTGCTTCACGCGCGCGCCCAGGCCCACGCGGGCCAGCATTGCCGCCGCCTGCTCGCGCGCCTGCTCCTGCGGCATGCGCCGCACGCGCAGCGGCATCGACACGTTGTCCAGCGCGCTGAACTCCGGCAGCAGATGATGGAACTGGTAGACGAAGCCGAGCTGCTCGTTGCGCCAGGCGCCCAGCGCACTCTCGCTCATGCCGTCGAGCCGCCGGCCCATCAGCGTGACGCTGCCGCTGGTCGGCTTGTCCAGGCCGCCCAGCAGGTGCAGCAAGGTGGACTTGCCCGAACCGGAGGCGCCGACGATCGCCAGCGTCTGGCCCCGCTGCACCTCGACGTCCACGCCGCTGAGCACCTGCACGTCCAGCTCGCCTTCCTTGAAGCGCCGCGTCAGCGCCTCGCCCTTCAGCACAAGCTCATTCATAACGCAGGGCTTCAGCGGGTTGGACGCGGCTGGCGCGCCAGCTCGGGTAGACGGTCGCGACGAAGGCGAGGATCAGCGAGATCACGGTGATCGGAATCACGTCCGCGCCCTGCGGATCGCTGGGCATGTGGTTGATCAGGTAGATGCTGGCCGGCAAGAAGCTGGCGTGCAGCAGGTGTTCGATGAAGGGCACGATCACGTCGATGTTGAAGGCCACCAGCAGGCCGAAGCCCACGCCGGCGAAGGTGCCGATGACGCCCGAGGCGGCGCCCTGCACCATGAAGATGCCCATGATCGAGCGCGGCGTGGCGCCGAGCGTGCGCAGGATGGCGATGTCGGCCTGCTTGTCCGTCACCGTCATCACCAGCGTGGAGACGAGGTTGAACGCGGCCACCGCGACGATCAGGGTCAGGATGATGCCCATCATCCGCTTCTCGACCTGCACCGCGTCGAACCAGTTCGCGTTGGTGCGGGTCCAGTCGCGCACGAAGATCTCCGGGCCCATCGACTGCGCCAGCTGCGCGGCCACCTCGCGGGCGGCGTTCACGTCCTTCAACTTCAGCTGCACGCCGGTCGGGCCGCTGGTGCGGAAGAGCTTGGACGCGTCGGTCAGGTCGATCAGCGCCAGGCCGCTGTCGTACTCGTAGTGGCCGGCGGAGAAGGTGCCGACGACGGTGAACTGCTTCAGCCGCGGCGTCACGCCGGCCGGCGTCACATCACCGCTGGGCGCCACCAACGTGATCTTGTCGCCCTCGCGCACGCCGAGCGAACGCGCCAGCTCGATGCCCAGCACGATGCCCCAGGCGCCCGGCTGCAGCTTGGTTAGCACGCCGTCCTTCAGCTGCGCGGCCAGCGGCGTGACGGTCGCCTCGTCGACCGGCGAAATGCCGCGGATGATCGCGCCGCGCATCTCGTCGCCGCGGGCGATCAACGCCTGTGCCGCGACGAAGGGTGCCGCGCCGAGCACGGCTGGGTTCGCGCGCGCCTTGGCCGCGGTGGCATGCCAGTCCGCGAGGCCCTGGCCGTCGTAGGAGATCAGCTCCACGTGGGCGACGACCGACAGCATCCGGTCGCGCACCTCGCGCTGGAAGCCGTTCATCACCGACAGCACGATGATCAGCGCCGCCACGCCCAGCGCGATGCCGAGCACGGAGACGCCGGAGATGAAGGAGATGAAACGGTTGCGGCGCCCGCCGCGGCCGGCCCGCGTGTAGCGCCAGCCGATCTGCAATTCATAGGGCCAGTTCATGCGCTTCAGTGTGCCTCATCCCAGTTCGCACCCACGCCCACCTCGGCCAGCAGCGGCACCTTCAGCTCGGCGACGCCGGCCATCAGCCGCGGCACCTCGGCCTTGATCCAGTCCAGCTCGGCCGCGGGCACCTCGAAGACCAGTTCGTCGTGCACCTGCATGATGATGCGGGTCGCTTTGTCCTGCGCGTCGAGCGCCTGCTGCACGGCGATCATCGCCAGCTTGATCAGGTCGGACGCCGTGCCCTGCATCGGCGCGTTGATCGCCTGGCGCTCGGCACCGGCCTTGCGCGGGCCGTTGCCGCCGTTGATCTCGGGCAGCCAGATGCGGCGGCCGAACAGGGTCTCAACATAGCCGTTCTCGCGGGCGAAGACCTTCGTGCGCTCCATGTACTCGCGCACGCCGGCGAAGCGGGTGAAGTAGCGGTCGATGTAGTCCTTGGCCGCCTTCTGCTCGATGCCCAGGCTCGATGCCAGGCCGAAGGCGCCCATGCCGTAGATCAGGCCGAAGTTGATCGTCTTGGCATAACGGCGATGTTCGGCAGACACCTCGGCCAGCGGCACGTTGAACACCTCGCTGGCGGTGGCGCGGTGGACGTCCTGGCCCTCGCCGAAGGCCTTCAGCATGCCCGGGTCCTCGCTGATGTGCGCCATCAGCCGCAGCTCGATCTGCGAGTAATCGGCGCTGACGAGGCTGAAGCCCGCCGGTGCGACGAAGGCCTCGCGCACACGCCGGCCCTCGGCCGTGCGGATGGGGATGTTCTGCAGGTTGGGGTCGTTGCTGGACAGGCGGCCGGTCACCGCCACCGCCTGCGCGTAGTTCGTGTGGATCCGGCCGGTCTGCTTGTTGAGCTGCAGCGGCAACTTGTCGGTGTAGGTGCTCTTCAGCTTGGACAGGCCCCGGTGTTCCAGGATCTTGGCCGGCAGCGGGTAGTCCTCGGCCAGCTTGGCCAGCACCTCCTCGTCGGTCGAGCGGGCACCGGTCGCCGTCTTCTTGACCGTCGGCAGGCCCAGCTTGTCGAACAGGATCTCGCCCAGTTGCTTGGGGCTGCCCATGTTGAAGGGCTGGCCGGCGATCGAATAGGCCTCCTGCTCGATCGCCACGAGCCGCTGGGCCAGCTCATGGCTCTGCGCCTGCAGCAGCGGCCCGTCGATCAGCACGCCGTTGCGCTCGATGCGCGCCAGCAGGTCGCTCACCGGCATCTCGATGTCGCGATAAATCTTCAGCAAGCCCGGCGCGGCCTCGATGCGCGGCCACAGGATCTGGTGCACCTGCAGGCACATGTCCGAATCCTCGGCCGAATAGTGGGCGGCCTTGGCCACGTCCACCTGCGCGAACGGGATCTGGTGTGCGCCCTTGCCGCACAAGTCTTCGTAGCTGACGCCGGCACGGCCGAGGTTGCGTTCGCCCAGGGCCCCGAGCCCGTGGTTCTTGAAGGACTCCAGCACGTAGCTCTGCAGCATCGTGTCGTGCTGGATGCCGCGCAGCGCGATGCCATGGTTGGCGAGCACGTGGGTGTCGTACTTCAGGTTCTGGCCCAGCTTGGGCTTGGTCGCGTCCTCCAGCCAGGGCTTCAGCTTGGCCAGCACCTCGGCGATCGGCAACTGCTCCGGCGCATCCGGCCCGTTGTGACGCAGCGGGATGTAGGCGGCCTCGCCGGCCTGCACCGAGAAGGAGATGCCGACGATCTGCGCCAGCATCGGCTCCAGCGAGTCGGTCTCGGTGTCCAGCGCCGTCAGCTCGGACTGCTGCAGCCGTTCCAGCCAGACATCGAAGTGCTCCCAGGTGAGGATCGTGTCGTAGCGGCGTTCGACGTCGACGGCCTCGGGCACCGGCGCGTCGGTGAACATGTCTTCGTTGACCGGCTCGGGCGCCTTGGGGCTCAACTCCTTCAGCCAAGTCTTGAAGCCGTAGCGGGCGTAGAAGTCGCGCAGGCCTTCGTTGTCCACGTCCTTCAGCGCCAGCGCGTCCAGCGCGGGCCAGGCCTCGATGTGGCCGGCCAGGTCGCAGTCGCAGCGGATCGTCACCAGCTTGCGGCCCATCGGCAGCCAGTCGAGCGCCTTGCGCAGGTTCTCGCCGGCCACACCCTTGACCTTGTCGGCATTGGCGATCACGCCGTCCAGCGAGCCGTGTTCGGCGATCCACTTGGCGGCCGTCTTCGGACCGACCTTCTCGACGCCCGGCACGTTGTCCACCGTGTCGCCCATCAAGGTCAGGTAGTCGATGATGCGTTCCGGCGGCACGCCGAACTTGGCGGTGACGCCGGCGATGTCCAGCGTCTCGTTGCTCATCGTGTTCATCAGCGTCACGTCGGCGGTGACGAGCTGGGCCATGTCCTTGTCGCCGGTCGAGACGATGACCTGGTGGCCGGCCTCGGCGGCCACGCGGGCCAGCGTGCCGATCGCGTCGTCGGCCTCGATGCCGGGCACCTCCAGGATCGGCCAGCCGAGCAGGCGCACCACCTCGTGGATCGGCTCGATCTGCTCGCGCAGCGCGTCCGGCATCGGCGCGCGCTGGGCCTTGTACTCCGGGTACCAGTCGTCGCGGAAGGTCTTGCCCTTGGCATCGAACACGCAGACCGCATGCGCCGCGCCCACCTGTTCGCGCAGCTTCTTCATCATCGCCACCATGCCGTGCAGCGCGCCGGTGGGCACGCCCTCGGGCCCCCGCAGGTCGGGCAGCGCGTGGAAGGCGCGGTACAGATAGCTGGAACCGTCGACCAGCAGCAGGATGGGTTTCTTCTCGCTCATGCGGCGCATTGTTCCATGCAGCCGCGCCATAGAATGGCGGGATCATGCCGCGCATCACCCCCCTCCTCGCCGCCCTGCTGCTCACCGGCATCACCGCCCATGCGGCCGATGACAAGCCGGCCGCCCCGCCATCCGTCAAGCCTGGCTGGACCGTGCTGCCTGACCAGGTTGATCCGGCCGACGCCGAGCCCAAGGTCGAGCAGGCGGTGATCGAGGACGAGCACACGCGCATCGAGCAGTTGCGCGTGCGCGGCCAGACCCAGAAGGTCCGGGTCCACAAGAAGAACGGCCCGATCCCGGTGCCGGACTACGAGATCGTGATGGGCAACGCGGGCTACGACTGGACCTTCGAGGCCGGCGGCACGCGCTTCAGCATCGGCCGCAGCGTCTGGCGCGTGCTCGATTTCTGACCCGACCTCTAACACTTGCGCGGGCACACCGCTCGCCCGTTGCCGTCCATGGCCGTATTCACCGAAGTCTCGCCCGCCCAGGCGCAAGCCCTGCTCGACCACCTGGGCCTGGGCCAGCTCCAGCACCTGCGCGGCATCAGCGCCGGCATCGAGAACACCAACTACTTCGTCACCAGCGCCACGCCGCGCTACGGCGGCGAGTTCGTGCTGACGGTGTTCGAGCGGCTCAGCTCCGAGCAACTGCCCTTCTACCTGCACCTGATGAAGCACCTGGCCTCGCACGGCGTGCCGGTGCCGGACCCGCAGGCCGACGAAGCCGGCGAGATCCTGTTCGAGGTCGCCGGCAAGCCGGCCGCGCTGGTCAACAAGCTGCGCGGCGGCCACCAGCTGGCGCCCGACGTCTTCCACTGCGAGCAAGTGGGCACGCGGCTGGCTCAGATGCACCTGGCCGGCCAGGATTTCCCGCTGCACCAGCCCAATCTGCGCGGCCTGACCTGGTGGACCGAGACCGTTCCCACGGTCCTGCCCTATATGGACGCCGCGCCGGCCGAATTGCTGAAGAGCGAACTCGCCTGGCAGCAGCAGCTGGCCGCCTCGCAGACCTATGCCGAGCTGCCGCGCGGCCCGATCCATGCGGATCTGTTCCGCGACAACGTGATGTTCCAGGGCCTGCCCGGCCGCGAGCAGCTGAGCGGCTTCTTCGACTTCTACTTCGGCTGCGTGGACACCTGGCTGTTCGACCTCTGCGTCTGTCTGAACGACTGGTGCATCGATCTCGCCAGCGGCCGGCTGGACGAGCAGCGCGCCGCGGCCTTCGTGCGCAGCTATGAATCGGTGCGGCCGCTGAACGGCGCCGAGCACCGCCTGCTGCCGGCGCTGCTGCGTGCCGCCGCCCTGCGCTTCTGGGTTTCGCGGCTGTGGGATTTCCACCTGCCGCGCGACGCCTCGATGCTGAAGCCCCACGACCCGACCCACTTCGAGCGCGTGCTGCGCGAACGCATCGCCCGGCCCTGGCACGCGCTGGCGAGCTGAAATCCTTCCCATGAGCAGTCCGCAACAACCTTCCCCGTCGTCCGGCAGCACGATGCTGCTGCATCTGCAGACCGTGCCCGCACGCAACGGCGTGCTGTGGATCCGCCACGGCTTCGAGATCTTCCGCCGCCGGCCGCTGGCGCTGACCGGCCTGCTGAGCCTGTTCCTGTTCCTCGCCTTTGTCGTGGTGAGCATTCCGGTGCTGGGTGTCGTGGTGCTGCTGATGTCGCTGCCGCTGCTGTCGCTGGGCTTCATGCTGGCGACGCATCTGGTGCTGCAGAACCGCACGCCGACGGCGGCCGTCTACCTGATGCCGCTGAAGCTGACCGCGCAGCGCCGCCGGTCCCAGTTGCTGCTCTGCGCGGCCTACGCGGCCGCCACCTTCGCCGTGGCACTGCTCGCCCAGTGGGTGGACGGGGGCAGCCTGGAGGCGCTGGAGAAGCTGGCCACCAGCGGCGCGCCGCCCGAGCAGGTGGCGAGCGCCGCCTCCGATTCGCGCCTGTTCCTCGGAGCGCTGACGCGGCTGGGGCTGGCGGCCCTGGTCTCGGTGCCCTTCTGGCACGCGCCGGCGCTGATC
>Ga0247779_1000877_pt1 | contig 15890 bp, 13 predicted proteins | sample UWRJL221509R5_FD_179925 | JGI IMG/M metagenome (GOLD analysis project Ga0247779, IMG submission 179925) | Plant litter microbial communities from Arlington Agricultural Research Station in Wisconsin, United States - UWRJ-L221-509R-5 | ecosystem: Environmental > Terrestrial > Plant litter >... | reverse complement strand
GCCAATGCGGATTACCCAGGGCATGCTGCTTGAATCCCATTGTTCTTTCACCACCACCACCATCTCTGTTTTTTGTCAATTTTGACTTCCCCTGCTCTCCCTGTCCAATTCTTTGCGGAAAACGAAACATCACGAGAATGTATGTGCGGCGAAGGGCCTCCATAATTAGTCTGACGGACGGTTACGCACATATAGTGTAGCTGGAAACTGTAAGCAGCACCCCCTTCCTACCTAGTATAGTGGATGATTTATTCATGGTCAGTTATTAGCAGGTATTGTCACGAACATATCGGAGGACTAGAGTCTTCCTCTACATCGGCCTTCGATGCGAGGAAGATGTCAACCATCTCACTGCGTCTCAAGACTATGTATGTCGCAATCTGTAAGGACTGCTCTTTGTTTTTGCGTGAATAAATGACTTGAAATACGTAGGTAGATTCCCAAACACTCTCATTGACATCGTTCACGGCAAGGAGGTCAATATCGTCGACCTTTCCCAAAAAAACAGGCGCATATACTCACCTTCTCTGTGTGAATGTTGGTGGAAGATATCGATGATCCACGCCTATAGATAACCTAACGAATTGATCGCCCTAGTTCTTCATGGAGGTCTCTAATCAACATCTTTTCACAGCAAAAATGCGCACATCACCGCCTTTGCTTCACAACTTTCCGGAAATTTGGCGTCCCGTACATTGGCGCTTAAATTTGACAGCGCTAAAGATACCGGAAGAACTACTCCTTCTCATTATGGATGGAATTTCCGGATTGGCTGGGTCCGCCTACTCCCCGTTCACAGCGGTAAACAACTCGACACCGGGATCACACCCTTTACCCAAAATATCACATTCCACGCTAGCATATGCTCACTCCAGTAGTCCAAACTGCTCCTTGAGGCGTGGCTGGACATGACTTTGGCGCAAGGCTGTTTTATATCCAGAAGGAAACGTGGCAAGATCATTATACCTTATTGATCTAGTGGATTCCTCCATTCGACTACTTGGCATATCCCGCTGCCAACGACAAGAGTGACTGTCGATGTCTCTTTCGTCTTCTAGCTCATCATGGCTCTAGTACCAGGCTTAGCAGTGACATAGATTCACCGCCGAGGCTGCAAGCCCCGCTATCCTTGTTAAGACGACGAAGCCTTCTCGCCCGGCTCTCTGCTATCACGATAACATTTGGCAGTTGTCTAGAAGACGCCTCAAGGCTGCGGACAGAAAAGACCATTCTAGCCGATCCAACAAAAATTGGCATCTTTCATAAGAAGGATCATATGATCAAATCGTATGATGTTACAAAAAAGTGGAAATATACAAATGGGACTAAAGGTACAAGATGGCAAGCCAAAGAGAAAAGAAAAAAAATAGGTTGCGCTCAAAAAAAAAAAGGGGGAGAAAATTGCGACAAGACGATAGCAAAAATGACGTGAATGAAAAAAGTACAACAATGCATGCAAAGGATAGTGGATGCGATAACAAAACATAATGGTACAAGGGGATATGTGTGTTGAGTCCTTGAAGGTGAGTGGTGGATGGCCGATTGCAGGCTACTAAGGGAGAAGGATTACTTACAAGAAAATAATAGACAATATACTCAAAGATAATAATTCGTGAAGGGGCATCGCGGAGAACATGTGAAAAAGAACGAGAAAGAGCGTGAACCAACCATCGCGACAAACGGGGAAATGGAGACGGCCAGGACATGTCGAATCAACGACGTCGTGTCTCGATAGGTGTATCATCGAAAATCAGTTCATAATAGTCGGTTGTGCCTTGGATTGGTACCAAGCCCTTGAAGAGTCGACGACCACGCATGATGTCGATACGCAGCATTCCTTTGCGTTCCTCCAAATACGTCAAGCCAGGGCTGTCTTCGCACCGTTGAAGGAAAGATTTCCTGCACTTTTCCAAGTACTCTGAACCGATGGTGTTCTTCTCCTCCCGCGTCAAGGGTCGGCTATATGTGTTGTAAATGGCCATGAAAACGTCGATGATCCTCAGCCCGTTTGTGGACTTGACTTCGACCTCCCATAGAGGAAGATATCTACATTTTATTCGCATTCTCCCCACGAAACAGTTTTCAGCGACACCAAGCCCCGTCTCCTCCGGCTCAAGCAAGGGCTCTGCGACACCGTAACCTCTGATAGCCTTCACTGGGTACGACCTGGGATCAAATGCAGCATCAAAGTATAATCTGGGCATCCGTGGCGAAACGCGCTTGCGCATTTCGTAGTCGACCAGAGGCCAAGACAACTTCACGTGTATCCTATGAGGCTGTTGTTGCAGCCCTTCGTAATGGCTTGTATGTCTTGCATCATAAATGGGGTCCTGCCATGGTAAATCCTCCTGAGGAAAGCCATAGCCCTTGTCTAAAGATCGTGTAAGTAAAAAGATTAGAGTTGAAGGATCAGCTTGCGCTTACCATGAACGTAGAATCGCTCAACCGGTGATGGCGTCGCACTCGAACTTCTTGGAAGGACCGGCCTGATAGTGGAAGTAGTAGTTGGACCTGTGAACATCAGGCATTGGTTAATTAGGCGGTTTCCTCTATCAAACACGACACTAACGATGCGTAGGCTCTAGAGCGGGAACTACTTCACTTTCAGCACTGGCAAGATTTTGGAAAGAAAAAGTCGCTCACCGAAGCCACGTGTAGTGGGTATAACAGGGGCGGTGCTGTGAATTGACTTTCTATGCTTCTTTTCTTTGGGAATCGTTTAACGCGAAGGGCCGGCACTGAAATCAAGGAAAACACACCTTGCTCCAGCCTTTCTTGTTGTTCCTCCAAATAAGCCTTTGACGGAACCTCTGTGACTGAAAAATAAAAGCAGGTTAGACGGTTCATATTCCGATGAGCTCTTGAAACCTACTCTTACTCTTAATCGGGTTGCCGTTGCGGTCTGCGGAGAGAATCATTCGGATGAAATACAGGCAGAAAAAAGAAGTTAGTACGTACCATATGTCCGCTTTACAGCTTCGCTTTCTGATTGATAGCCTTTTCCAGGATCTGCTGCTGAGACCTGCTCAGCATGTTGCATCAAGGAGCCATCAAGATACATACCAGGTTTCTTCATCGCCGACTTGAGGGGCGTCTTAGGAATTTTGTTGACGGCCGTCTTTTTTAAAGCAGATTTCAAACCCCCGAGGCCTAAGCATTCGCGTCAGTCCTGAAACATTTAAGAATAAAGTATGTGCCTACCTTTATGGTCAGGCCCAAGTTTGCGCTCAGGGTTGCCGCCTGCAGTGGTTCAGTGAGTGCCGTAATGTGTTTGGAATGAAAGTTGTGACGAACGTTCAACGGCCACAGGTTTCCACTGATCGAAGTTCGACATACCCTTATTTTCATTCTGATGTGGCTCTGTACAATGTCCCAAGTGTTCATATGCCGCCGATTAAAGAGAACATAACAAACTCACCCTTTCTAAGGATCGGTGCCAACGGGTCCTTCAGCCGTGCCTCCAACTCATCCTGAATCTCCTGCTGCTGCTCTTTGTAGGCTTTCGATGGTACTGGAAGAAGAAGAAAGGAAGGAGGAAAGCACAGATCATTCGCAATCGGCCAACAAGACTGATGGGGTTGAGCTTACTCGATTTGCAGGTCATCCCTTTACTCTGCGCCACCCGCTTTAGTCTTTCGTGCTCAGCATCTGGTGCGCGCTCTACAGCGGTGGTCCATGTCAGCTCTTAAAATCGTCAGAGAATGGCGCAGGACACGTACTCATGATTGGAGGGGGGTTTTTTCGGATCTGCTCCTCGAGGTATTTGGCAGAAGGAACTTGAGCGCAGATTGAGCATTGATAGGCACAGGTGAGAAAAGATCAACAAAAACAAAAACAAACCTGCAACTGGCCCACGAGCGACTCCCGCGTATACATCCAACGCGTTTTCCGTCGGAACATACGGTCCTTGAGATGGATGCGGCCGAATAGGCCGGGGCGCTGGTACGCAAAGGTTAGTAGGTTAATCGATCTAAATGGGTGGCGCCAACATTTACCTTTAACTTCTCGTGCGCCAACTGGTGTTGATAGCGTACGAGACCTGTGATGGCCCTCGTAGGCTGGTGTTGTTGAACGCCTTTCTGGTGTAAAACGCAGCAGAAGACTTGTGGGTAGTTGCTCCGAATGCGATGGGCCGAATGATATAGGTGCGGCGTATCTTTCGTCTGGAAGGGCTAACTTTGGCAGAACAGGAGTTTTTGGCTCGTAGTATGTGGAGGAGTTCTTGTTACGCCGCCACTTAAACATGTCGAAGAAAGATAGAAAAAGGGAAGAACAATTCGCCAGGATGTAAGGATAAAAATCGTGAAAAGAAAATTGTCGTGAAAGGACCTCAGCGTGGCCACGAGGTCGGAGGGCAACTTGATTGAAGGAAAGGAAAGGTTCCAAGATGAGTGTCCACCGCACTAGGATGTCAAAATAAATGATTACCTGGTCGTAGTAAATGACACACACCCTTTGGCGTCCTGGTCTTGGATGAGCACCCTCGGGGTATCTCAACCCAATCCTAGGATCTTTATGTGCCAAAGAAGAAGGCCACACCTTTCGGGCACGAGGCGATGGGCGAGTCGCTTGGTCCAAAGATAAATAAATCAGGGTCTTCCTGAACAAAGCAATTATCTCACGTGATGATAAGCACTTTCTCTTGACAACTGGCTTGACTTGTCTGGCAGTACGTTTCCGAACCGCAGCGGTTTCTAGCTTGTGGACGTCATTCTAGAGAACCTAGCTCGACATATGGGTGACTTAAACTAGAAAATCAATTCAACTCGGACGTTCTAAACATTCTTAACGTCTGATAGGCTGCTGATGGCTACATACGTTTTTGGGTGCTTTAAATCCGCGCCAACTGGCAGTTCTTCGAATGATTTTTTTGCATCGTAAAAAGATGCCTACAAGTTGGACAGCAAGTATCCTTGAGCTCCTGTTTCTGGTTTTTTTTACTCCTTGGAGACACGTCTATTCTGGATGCGGTTACCCAGAGTGTTGTCCGGCTCTGCACTAGACGCGCGCCAAAATCAGGGTCAGTGCAATCTAGAAGGATCCGGCTCGATATTGCGACAAACCAACCACCGCTGACATACCACTGCCCTCACCTCTGCGGTAAGGAACGCGTAATGTCCTTTGAACAGATACATGCACACCGGCTTACACGTGTATGCTTATCATCGACTATTTCTCACAGCTGATGTAAAGTTTTTCTGTCATACCCTTAATTGACAACATGTTCGTCTTGCCCCACTGCAGGAAACACCGGATCTGGGGATGGACGTGCGTGTTAGGCCTGCCTATCGACACATGGTGATTGAAAAACACGATGAATTGGACGAGGAGATGTAGCATACGAAAAACATAAACTGTGTGTTCTTGATTATTTCCCGGCTCAAGAAATGTGGCGCATACTCTCACTCGTTCATCAGAATTTCTGTTTAATATGTAGCATGCCTTATAGACTTCCAACCCCGTTTGTCTTTTCGCCATGATTCTAGTATGTGTTCTATATTAAGCTCTCCTAATTAGTGTATTTATAGCACTGTAATTTGCGATGCAACCGAATTACGATGACCTACTTCATATCTTATGTTAAATAGATAAATCGCTGTGGGTCAAGTATTCATGTTTATTCTTTTGTTCAAAATCTTTCAGTGTGTTTGATGGACAAGAACCGTATTGTTTTGATCACCGCATGAGAAAGGGGTGTGTTCGTTCGCACACAGACAGAGAAAAGGCCAAGTAACGTATTCAAATGATGGGAGGAAGCTTTACAGAAATCCACTGCAAATAATTCCGACACGAAGCCTCGAGGATGATTTAGGTCTCCCATGATCAGGGGTTTTCAAATTATCAACTCCAAAGTGGATTCGAGCCAAGCCACACTGATACTAATTAGAACCGAGCCAGATACGCAAACTCCAAACTATCAGCATCGACTTGAATGTGGATGAATGTTCGAGAACAAATACTGAAACTTCGCTCCATTGCGCGTCCTTCCTCTACGGAAGAAATCATACCATCTCCATCAGGCAACTGCTGCGAACTCTGACGAGGGAATATACGTCCCGAAAGATATGTGTATATAATCCGAAAGACACATGACCCGTAATTTGGGGGTTGGGTATTTGAACCTGCATTGGCATTTGAATAATAAGATGGAGATGGATGATAAAAATGACCGGGACCCAAATAATTATTGACTTTGTAACGAAGAGAAGCTCTGAATGACACCCAAACACCAGTGGATGTGTTCGATAACACGGCGCTGATGATTGGTAAACTATTTAAGACATTATAGGTGCCTGATCACGGTCTCCACCAACCAGAGTACATCAGAAAAGAGTCTACGGGCACGAAAGCCAGAAGATGGAACATATCATAAGATGATCGTCCAGTAACTCCTGCTTCTCTCTGTAGCACGCCGGAATATAAGCTCAAGATCGTGGAGATTCACGGACATCTTTCAATCATTGATTACATCTAATCGATCGACGTAAATAGAGTATCATAATCGTGAGCAGTAGGATTCTAAGGCGACATTTTAATGAGCAAGAGAATGTATTACGAAGTGCTGCAAAATGGCTAAGGATAGAATATCTGGCCCATTATCTTGAGAACCGATTTTTTTCCAGGGTTTGATTTTCTTACGGTTTGGCTTCTAGTCGTTTGTATACCGGTCCGATTTACTCAAAATCTAATCTCATGTGGACACTCATAGAAGTTGCAGTCGGCAAGCAGTCGGAGATTCAATATCCAATACTTCGGTAAGCGGCATCAGATCCTGCCTGCCACCGTTCGACATGCCGAGAGGTTTAACTTTAACTGTCTGGTTGAAACTCCGTAACCAATCAGAACAAGCAGATGAATGATGGGCCATGATGCCGTCAAGTGAGCCTTCAAAGTTTCACCACACCCCAATGAAAGTCATCAGTGCAAATGAATTAAAAAAAATTTTACGAGTCCCAGAGATCCATTATCAAGAATATCTTCGATTTTATGAATCTTTTTTGTTACTTCATTTCCGAGCCTCGAAAAACACCGAGTCTAATCATGACATAACTGTTACTAAGTAAATCATTCATCTGAATCAAGTTTAAACCTCTGCATTCAATCAAACCACTGACGATAACTTTTAAGAGCTGCCTCACAGCCCTGTTTGTAACTTGTTTTGACGACACGCATATATATGCGCGTCGCCCCTTTCTTTCTTGCTCTAGCTTACGCTCACCTTCACTGGCTTTCTTTCTGTACTCAACACGACGCATCTTGGTCCTATTCTCTCATGTCCCGTCTCTTCTGAGTGTTTTCCGCCTGTCGAAAGACGGCGGTTTTCCAGTCCAGCGGCAAAATATCAGGACTATTTATCTTCGATATCAAAGAAACCTTTCCGTTTTATTAGTAATTCACTTTCAATTTCATTTTAAAGCCTCAACAACCCAGAGTCCAGAATCTAATATGGCACATCTACAACTGCCAAATCATTCTTCACTCATCATGATTCAAGATATATGTCCATCATTAACGTCCAGCGCTTGGAATGGTGCCCAAGTAGTGTCAAAAAGATATGTCCAATTTTAACCCTGATACAACCTTCCTGATACTAGTCTTCATCGTAGAGCATCTACCTCCCACTGATCGGGAGTATTTTATCTTGTCCCAAGAAAGAAAAAAGAGTTAAGCGCTCAATCCATCCAAGAACCAAACTACATCCTCGGGACCTGAATCTGGGACGTTCAGAATTTTAACATACACTGCAGCAGGATGAACCAGGGGAATGGAGTTCGACTGAATCCCATATCTGATGAGCGGATGTCATTAGTCAAGTTCTCTTCGCTCCGTCCTCCCTGGAGACAATCCAGTAAGCTTAAAGTATGGCAATTCTGAAATCGGCGTGTGCAAGGAACGAATGTCTGAAACGAAGGGTCGTCATCGTTTCATGTTGTACCTGCGCTTTTAAACATTTTCTTATCCTTTTGCTATACTTTAATTGTGTTACCCAGCGGAGATCATTCTCATTCTCGCTTCATACGGCTTATCCTTCCAAGCTCCGAACACTTTGATCCATCGCTCCGGAGATATTTGGCCCTTCTTGAGTTTGCGTGCCCATTTCCGTAGGTACTTGTCAAAGGCTTTATCCTCATCCTGACTTCCATCACGTATAGTTTCATCAGGGTCGGTATCTATACTCGTCGGCACTTGATCTGCGGAAGGAAAATTGAGATATTCTCGATGCTGTAGGTTGAGACGCATGCGCTTTTGGGTGTCTGGAATGAATTTCAGCAGCATCTCCTTTTCCCATTTTGAACAAGATCTTCCTGCGATTTCGTCCATGACTGTAAAGATTGTAGCAATATCGTCATGCGAGGGTTCGAGATTTGTGTGCTCAAACGCGTCAAACAGTCGTGTGTCGCGGAGAATTGAGACATGCTTATGAGGTTTCCAAGCAACCATATCAATCAAAGGTATTGCCTTCCTGAAATCGCGATTATAAAAAAAGGCGGAAGCTGGAGGAATGAGGGGGAATCCGTATTTGATGTACGGATCGGCGTGGACGACGATGCAGCAGTTATATGTAAACATCCCACAGTCGAGGAAATACTCATACCCTGCAAGCGTCTTGAAGTACATCCAGTAATGATCCTCTGGAACGCCTCCCATAAGAAATTCGTCAGTGTTGACGTTGTAGTAAGCCAGCCTGTCCTGCGCAACAACACGAACAGAACCATGAACAATGCCGATGTCCGAGATAGGGGAACCCTCGTATGACAACCGTACTCGCTGTTTCGTCCCTAGGACTTCATTCTGAAAGCCGGAAGTCAATTCATTGCGAGGTAGCGCTGTCGTTGTGTACATCTCCGAAACCAAGCCCAACACCGTGGAAAGGAGAGAGGGCAGAAGCAGTCCTTCTCCTAATATGCGACGCATAAGCTTGGCCCGAACCTGGTCCGAAGGTCCAGTCGGCCACCATGCATTTGTGCCCACTTGTTCCAACGTTATTTCATCGCCAAGTAGTACCAACTTGACGCCAATGCCATTTGGAAGATCCACAAGTTCACCTCCACCTGGACTAGGCGTATTGAGAATCTGATGTGTCAGTGCAGGATGTGGTGGTATATCAGGATGCAACTGGTTCGCCTGAGCCATACAGGCAATGAATGGGTAATACTGCCCTAGATCTAGTCTATCTGTTTTGCCTGTTTTCAGAGAACAGTTAACATCCAAGGGAATCAACGTATATTGCGCGACTATTCTTACCACATTGAATCTTATGGCTTTTCCAGTCAGCGGTTTGACATTCGCTCGAGCAGTAGACAACCTTTTTACCCGTCAATAAATGTTCCACATCAAAAATTTTCATAATATTCACTCACCTCAGCGCACGACGTACAAATCTTTAGCTTTGCATCCTGGCGAGTCTTGTCGCATGAGCTCAAGGCGCATTTTTCAGATTTCAATAGGGGTAAATGGAAATTCCTCAGTCCAACTTTCTGGCCAGTGTGAGGGAAAGACATTTTTAGGTCTGCAGAGGAGTTATGACGAGTAACACCAGATAATACAAAGGTGGTGGTGAGACAAAAGAAAGGGGTATCGCCCAATTTGTGATGAAAATGAATTGAGACATTTTTTCGCGATATGTCACATCACGTGTATAACATCACACGTCCAGATTCTTGCGTTTAGATATATATAACCTGCGGTGCGTTGAATTTTTCTTGGATAATATCTTTGAATAATTCATTGCACATAGTTGTAAGAATAGCGTGGTAGTACAATCGAGTATTGTGGTTTCAAGAAAATGTTAACTTGCTTCATGAAGTTGGCGCTTTCCTTTGTGCAATAGAATACAGAGTTGCCTTATCCCCACTTTCGTCGACCAGGGCCTTGAGTAAGCCCGTATTTTTCTGAAGAAGATTCCAGGGGTTGTCAAACTCGACCTGATATAATGAAGTGAACATACGAAGGAGAGAAATAAATACCTAGGGATCTTACCATACGACCATCTTCAAGGACCATCTATGTTTTAGGGAAAGTTCAATTATTGGGTTTCAAAGAGAAGATTAATGACTCACAATTTTATCAGCGTCCATGATGGTCTGCAGACGATGGGCAACAGTAAAGACAGTTACATCAGGCGCCAATTTACTCCGCAAGGTTGTTTGAATTATGGCATCAGTTTTGTAATCTCATCACGATGATTTGAGGATTTGCTACGTATATCTAGAGAAGACGTGCTTACCAATTGCGGAGGTAGCTATGAGATAAATAGGTTATAGAATGGAAATACAACGCAATAATAATACTGACCTTCGTCAAGAATAAGCAGTTTGCTACCACGAACCATTGCTCTCGCGAGTGCAATGATTTGCTTCTCCCCAACAGATAAATTGCTACCACCCGTGGATATCTTACTATCAAGGGTGACACGTGAGCGACCCTCTTCATCTTCCAAATTTAATAGTCCGGAAGAACGCAGAGCGTCGTTTAGCGCTGCGTCGTCGTATTGTTCAAAAGGATCCAAGTTTCTTCGAAGCGTACCTGGCAAAAACAATCGGCCATATGAAAAGCATAAATGTAAGCTGCTTACCGCTAATTAACTCGGGCTACATTTTGCAGATTAAATGGGAAAATAAGTATCGAAGTATACAACACTCACACTTTGTGGAATGATTGTTATATTTGTTCTTAAGGCGTCCAAGTTGATCTTGTTGGTAGGCATTCCGTCGTAGTAAACCGTTCCTTCTGTCAAGATGCATCTCAATAACGCAAGAGTGAGAGAACTCTGTACAAATGGTGAGTCGGGTGATACTGAAATGAGGTTGTTAATTATACCTTTCCGCTCCCCGTTCGTCCGACTAGAAATGCATTGGTTTATCAATGTATAACGTCAAAAACGTGCATGGAAACCAACCTATACCAACGCGTTGCCCAGACTCCACCTTGAAGGATATATTATGTAGGATATTTGGCCCATTTTTTGAATACCGAGCTGAAAGATTCTCCACCACGATATCACCGCTTGTAGGCCAAGCCGCAGGCGGCTTGCCTTCCTCGGTTGACTCGGCTTCGTGATCAATATCAATATAGCCTTGAATACGCTCGAGACTGGACAATCACGAAGTGAATTAGGGTTGGACTATCAATCGTTAAAAGTTGTATGGTTCTTACCTATTCGCCTGAATCTCGAAGTCGTTATAGAACCTTACCCACCAAAGGATCATTGAACAAAATTCCGTGGCCAAAGCCAATGAAAACCCTGTATTAGCGGACCCAATGCTGTGCCAATACACCAGATATGTGGCCAGAGCAACTGTGAAAAAGCTCCCCAAAAAGCTAATTCGAATCCCTATCCATCGATTGAGGTTGTATGATATTCTGGCGATGCGAAGGTAAAAATCCGTTCGTTTGAGGGACTCGTTAATAAATGGGATTTGGGCGCCATAGGCGCGCAGAGATACTAAGTAATGGTATTATGACTTGTATGAGAACACCGAGTCATAAAGTGAAACTTACCCATTCCTGAAATTGCCGCGCTAAAATGAGCTAAAACTGGCGCACGCGCGTTACTATCGGCGAGAAGGTCAGCTGCGGTTAGGTAGTAGAAAAGCACAATGTCGTATAAAGCATACCTCATCTCGCGCTTCACGGATAACTGTGCTTTCAAATAAATGTTCCCGAGGTGTAGACCGAGAGCTGCAACGATAAACCCCAGGATCAAAAACAAAGGAGTGAAAATCATAATCACTCCAACATTTACGATCATTCCAACAGCTAAGCCACTTAGAACAAGGAAGGTAGTAGCGACAGGTCCATCGACATCACGAATATCCTGGGTGCATCGCGTGATAATACGAGAAGTGGGGGTCTCGTCGAGCCATCTATATAGTAAAAATATCACCTACGGGATCGTTTGTAAGAAAAACACCCTGTTCGCACCTGAGTGTGCTTGACAAAACGGAAGTGACCAAGGCAGTGTGAATTCTTCGAGACGCCCGCATTGTCCCGATGACGAACAGGATGTAGGAAGACGTATTGAGAAAAATTGCTCCCAGAACGATTGTCGTGTATAACGAGAGGTATCTATATAGCAATTTTTTGAGTAGATATCATGTTATGTCTGTGAAAATTTAAGATAATACTTACAACCTAACAGCGACCTCCGAAGGGTCGTGAGTTTCGTACTGAGATCCCCAGTACCCTAGGAACCACGTCTGGGATGTCCTGATCGAGTCAGAGAGCAAAAATCCACAAAGCCATAGAAAATAAAATAATATGGGATGGTCTCCTCCCAAGCTAGAGAGGAATAATTTATAAGATTTCCAAGTTACGTGACCTTGAGAAATTTCTTCTGCAACCACGAGTTTTCCATCAACTGGCGTCTCTTTTGTGGATAACTCCTGAACTGCTTCATTTGCAATTTCTAGTTCCTCTTGCATGACTTTGGCGTCGACTTTCATCACAAGATCATCTTCAAGCACCTCTCGCGCATTTTCACCTTGACTTCTGACTGTCCCATCTCGCATTGACACAATAAAGGCCGCGATCGGCGCCACTAGTGCAACGTTATGTGTCTATGATACATTAGCAAAAGATAACACTGACTGAGTAAAGGTGATCTGTACTTACTACGAGCAAAATGGTGCGTCCTTCAACGAGGTCACCTCGGAAGCACTTATTCACAATCCATACAGCGCTATACGGTATAACAATATTAACTAAGCGAAGTGTATATGAAATAGGATCTTACTTACGTGTGAACGTCAAGTGCAGCCAGTATGTCATCCAGTAAAAGGACCTTCGCGTTCGAATATATCGCACGCGCAAGAGTAACCCTGGCCTGATAAAAAACCGAGATATAATTATTCTATATCCAAGAAAATATCCTGGAAATATTTACCTTTTGCCCTCCGCTGGTGATGATTATGTTAATCAACATGCGTACATAATTAAAAAATGATTCAAGCGTCTAACCTAAGAGTGATTCCCCTTTCGCCGACTTCAGTAGCATCCCTGGCATCAAATAACTCAAGGTCCCTTTCAAGAGCACATTGATGTAGTACTTTTCCGAGAACGTGAGCATTGTAGCTAAATTAGTCAGTAATCATCAATGCCACATACCTTTGCGATATCGCATTTCGTCGTACGATGAACCAAAGAGAATATTCTCACGGATAGTATCGTTCTGTACCCAAGATTCCTGTGCCGCGTATGCTATACCTTGGTCCCTCGGAAGATTAAACCAAGAATCCACTGCATATGGTATAAAATGCATTTCGCCTGGAATCACAGCATTATGAGAAAAAGATCATGCTCTTGCAGCATCATTCAGATGCTCACCTAAAAGTGCCATCAAAACAGACGTCTTTCCACTACCACTAAATTTCCGGTCAATAACAAATGGAGTGAAACAAAATCTAGAGCTTACGTTGGACCCACTATGAGGTTTATCGAATCAGGTTTGAAGCGAAGTTCATCAACAATGCGAAGTTTGAAAGGTCGTCGTTGAAAAGAGGTCGCGGCCGAGTCTTCGGCATTGCGATGCCATGAGAAAGTTGCGTTCTTGAAGCCAATCGCATTCGGCGGAACATCGGCAAGTAATCCTGAATCGGAAACCTCCGTCTTCTCCGCAAATGTGTCTAATAGTTCTGTTTCTTGCAAAAACTGCGATATACGATCCAGTGATACTTTTCCTATAGACGGTTAAGCAATCAGATATATAGTTTGACAGCCAGTAAATATAAAATACCTTGGATTGAGGTCATGATTTGACCCGAAATACTTTGCAGCTGTGATCGAAGGATAGAAAAGACAGTCAAACTTGAAAACACCGTCGACGCTACAACTTGGGTAAGTGATGGTCTTCGCTGTGATACATGAGGACAAACGCGTCATGGATTTCTTCATAATGACAGTATAAGTCGCGAAGGTTGCTACCATACTGATCGTAGGTATGATTGAGCTACATATCGCATTGTTAATTTAATGCGGTGACATATTGGCCAGCGTAAATCTTACTTTGCAATTCTAGTGAGGGATTGAAGGACCTATATATTGGGTGAGCAGGATATATAAAAGTAGAAAGGATAGACGAAGAGCACCTTAAGCTTCCAAACAGCCTGGAGCTCATCATCTCGTCTATCTTGGATCCTCTTCGACATTTTCCCCTCCCACCCAAAGAGTTTGATCATTCGTATGACTCCAAGAACTGGCAAGTACGTTGAGCGCGATGAGTTTATTTCATATATTGGTGGAATGCATCATACTTTCAGTGACATCTTGAACCCTCGCGTCCGTCTAAACAGAATGGAGAAGTTTAAGCGATGGAGCATCTGACGCTGCGTCGAAATGTACCATTTTCATCCTATCTTTCTGTACTTCTTGCACCAGCTTTGCGACGTATCCTGGCACCGGGAGTAGCACAATCATGATAAAAAGCCCTACAAAAGTACTGCAGAAATGAGAAGTCAGCATCATCGAGGTAACATAACTATATTTGTGAAAAAACCAGACGAACCTCCATCCAAGTAGTCGATACAAAAAGAAGGTTGACAAAGTAATCTGCGTTGGAACTTCCAAAACTGACGGCATGGCAGGTGGTCAGCAGGCATAATTGAAAAACAAGAGATAGAACATGACCTACGAAGGTACAAGAAATTTCTAGCATCGATAATATTACTTAGATCTGTCGTTACTAGGTTGTTAATTTTCCCAATTAAGTTAGAATCCTTCTTTGGCTCATCGACTTTCTTTGGATCTGGCTGTGTCACAGATGCAGGTGGGAAAGATATTTGTCTTCCTTTGCCCTTTTTGGATGGGTCGCTCGACACAGCTGAAATGGTCGAGGAAGCGTCTGTAGGGCCTGCGGCAGTAGCTGAAGTCCCAGCTATCGAAGATGCAGTTTCATTCGATTCCCCATCGACCGATTCCGTCTCTGGGGTGTTATCAGGTAAAGGTCTTTTGGAACCACCCTCGCCATCCTCGTCGTTGCTCCTCTCCTCTGCGACGAGCCTGATGCGCAGACTATGCTCAAACACGAGCTGTGTGATCAATGCCTGCGTATGCGTTAACGCTCTTGTCGCGAGGAAAGTATGCAACTCGAATAGAATCTCTGAGAATGCAGGCCCAAGGAATAGTAATACAATCCAAACCCAAGGCCGGACTGTGAATCCTTCTCCTCCGGTTTCCATGTATCTGATTTTCATTATACACGTCAGCTTTTATTGCCGAGATTTGGGTAAGAATTTTTTTGATTACTTTAAAAGACAATTTATAGCAATCGGATTGAAGAATTCAGAGAGATTTTGACCGAGAACGCATAATGCCATTAAAGTGTATTCCATCTCTATCACACAAAAAAGAAATATAGAATTAGCTCGTCCCACAAGTATGAAACAAACTACGTACTGAAGACTTTCATCAAGCCAAAAAACAGATGCCTCTTTGTCGCGCCAATATACGGGTCGACATGCTGCAAGCAATCCATTTACACGCATTAACCTGTGTATCCCAAAGTACGAGCTAGCCGGCACTTACAGGAAAATGTTTCTTAACAAGGGTCTTTGCGTAATCGGTATCCGACAGTGGGGGGAGCTCCTCTGGCTTCAAATGTGCTACGCGATAGCCCTTGAACACGACTGGATCAAGGTACGTGAAAAATAAGAATGACGCGATCGAGCATGTTTGCTCGTCGTTAGGTATAGCCATAGGATCCTAAAATAAATGAATTATTCCATACAGTTTGAAGATATATGTGAACAAATACCTTCGGATCGATTGGAACATACCTCCGGGGTATGAACATGGGTATAAACACAGTAATCATTCCAAGAATTAGCATCTTTACCCAGATTAGATTCCCTTCGCGAGGCAGATCCTCTGGATGCTGGGTAAAAGTCGCCAAA
>Ga0247779_1000876_pt1 | contig 15903 bp, 10 predicted proteins | sample UWRJL221509R5_FD_179925 | JGI IMG/M metagenome (GOLD analysis project Ga0247779, IMG submission 179925) | Plant litter microbial communities from Arlington Agricultural Research Station in Wisconsin, United States - UWRJ-L221-509R-5 | ecosystem: Environmental > Terrestrial > Plant litter >... | reverse complement strand
CGCTGGCGCTCCGACAAGCGATCCGCTGCTGCGCCAACGGCGGTGTGGTCGCCATTTCCGGCGTGTACGGCGGCTTGATCGACAATTTCCCGATCGGCGCCGTCGTCAACCGCTCGCTGACTCTGCGCTCGGGCCAATGCCACGCACATCGCTACATGAAGCCGCTCTTGGCGCGCATCGAACGCGGTGAGATCGATCCAAGCTTCATTATTACGCACCAGCTCCCGCTTTCGGAAGCGGCCAAGGGCTACGAGCTTTTCCACAAGAAGCTCGATGGCTGTGAAAAAGTCGTGCTCAAGGCCGCCTGAAAGAGCTCGCCGGATTCGGATGGAACGGCTTCTGCAGATGGGGTCACGAATCACGAGGAGAGATGCCCATGAAATCCAATACACTTCTTAGTCTGACGCTTGTTCTTCCCTTGGCCCTGTTCGCTGCCTGCAGCAGCGACGACGATACGACGAACGACAACGGAGGCACGGGCGGCAGCCACGCCGGCCGCGCCGGCTCGGCCAGCGGCGGGCGCGCGGGTGCCGGTGGTCATGGCGGGACGACGGGCGGCAAAGGCGGCGGGACGTCGTCGGCCGGCGCCCTTGGCGTGGCAGGTGAAGGCGGCAGTGGCGACATCGCTGGCGCTGGCGGTGATGCAAGCGAAGAGGCCGGCGCGGGCGGCGCCGGTGGCGAGGGCGGCGCCGTCGCAGCGCTGAACGACGCACAGATCTTGAAAGTGTTGAGCACCGCCAATGAAGGCGAAGTGAGCGTCGCGCAAGTCGCCAAGCCTGCCTTGCAAAACAGCGCCGCCGTGAGCTTCGCGCAGATGATGATCGACGAGCACGGCGCAGCCAATGGTCTGACCTTGGCGCTCGTTTCGGCCAAGCACCTGGCGCCCGAGCCCAGCGAAGTGAGTGAATCACTAGAAGCGGACGTGGCCGCTGTGATTTCTACCTTGAGCAAGACCGCGAGCAGCGCGTTCGACAAGGTGTACATCAATGGTCAGGTCACGATGCACCAACAGGTACTCGGCGTGATCGACGGGCGGCTAGTGCCGGACGCCCGCGACCCGAATGTCAAAGCGCTGCTCGCCACGCTGCGTACGTCGGTCGCGGCTCACTTGACCGCGGCTCAAACCATCAGCGCCACGTTGCCCTGACTAGGGCCCGTGACTGCCGGCCCGGCTTTGGCAACTAAGCCTGCGCCGGGTGCGGCAGGGCTTGACGCTGATCTTGCTGAACCGTAGCCTCGCTCGCGCGTGACGAAGACTGGGCGTGAAGGGCATGAAGGGCGAACCTCGAGCGGCCTGAAACCCTGGGCGTCGCCGCCATGAGTGCAGAGCAACAGGAAGGCGCCGCCTGGCGTCTGCTGCTGTCGCGCGGGCTGCGCGGGGCGATCGACGGCACGGTGAGCGTCATGCTCGCTGGCTACCTCGCCCGACTCGGCTTCTCAGCGGTTGCGGTCGGTGCGCTGATCACCGGCACCCTGATCGGTTCGGGCGTGGTCACGCTGGGCGTCGGTTTCGTCTCCCACCGCATCTCGAGCCGGCGCCTCTTACTGTTTGCCGCTGGCTTGATGGTCGGCACCGGGCTGGGATTTGCCGTATTCACCGGTTTCTGGCCGCTGTGCTTGATCGCCATCGTCGGCACGTTGAATCCGTCGAATGGAGACGTCAGCCTGTTTCTACCTCTGGAGCAGGCCGCGCTCGCAAGTCTCACCGCTGGCAAGCGTGCAACGACGTCGCTGTTCGCGCGTTACAACGTGATTGGCAGCTTTTCGGGAGCGCTCGGCGCGTTGGCAGTCGGGCTACCGGAGCTTTTCGCACGCTGGAGCCGGGTTGCCAGCGTTACTTGCGAGCGCTCGGTCTTCCTCGTGTACGCCGCCGTCGGGGCTGTCGTGGCTTGGCTATACGCGAGGACCCCGGAAGTGCCGCTGCCGCGGCACACGAGGCGACCGCTTGCGGCTTCGCGGTCGGCGGTGCTGCGCTTGGCGGCGCTGTTCAGCTTGGATTCGTTCGGCGGCGGGTTTGTCGTGCAGTCGTTGCTGGCGCTGTGGCTTCTTCGGCGCTTCCAGCTTTCGCTCAGCGCCGCCGGTGCCTTCTTCTTCGTGTCGAGCCTCGCGTCTTCGCTGTCGCAATTCTTGTCGCCGCGGCTGGCAGCCAGGATCGGTCTCGTGCGCACGATGGTTTATACTCACGTGCCAGCCAATCTGTTTCTGATGGCCGCCGCGTTCATGCCGACGCTCGGGCTGACGCTGTTTTGCTTGTTACTCCGGGCCAGTGTTTCGTCGATGGACGTTCCAGCACGCCAGGCCTACGTCATGTCGGTCGTGCCAGCCGAGGAGCGTGCCGCAGCGGCCAGCGTCACGAATGTACCCAGAAGTCTGGCGTCTGCCATCGCACCCACGCTCGCGGGCCTGCTCCTGCAGCGAACCAGCTTCGGATGGCCACTCCTGTGCGCAGGCGGCCTCAAGCTGACCTACGACTTCTTGTTGCTCGCACTGTTCCATCGAGCCGAGCAGCAACTGCACCTCGATGGCTGAGCCGGATCAGCTCGCAAACCTGATTTCGAGCAGGTTTCCCCGGGAGCCTCGTCGCTCGAGGCTGGAAAAGCGCGCGCTGCCGTCAACGGCGTAGCGGCGAAGCCATTGCGAGCCGGCTCGTTTCGGCTATTCTGGAAGCGCGCGGCAGCTTGGTGGGAACGACTCCGGCGCTCGGCGGGTAATTCATTTTGCGTGAGCAAAGAAGAGAGGAAGCTCGATGATCCAGCGAACCGGACAGACAGGCACGTCGCAACACCCGGGACGGACGACGCCACTCCTGCACGCGAGCGTCGTCCCCGGGCCGCGAGTACTGCGCATCGGCGTGGTGCAGGCCGGTCAGGTCTCCGAGGAGCGCATCGTCAAGCAGCGATCGCACGTCAGCGTGGGGTCGAGCGAGAACAACACCTTCGTGCTCTCGACCTCGGCTATTCCAGCCACTTTTCGCCTGTTCGAGCTGATCGATCATGATTATCACTTGAATTTTCTCGAGCACATGACGGGCCGCGTCGCGTTGCCGACAGGCACCTGCGAGCTGTCGCTGCTGAAAGCGCAGGCAGAGCGAGGGTCGCGAGGCGCTTATCGAATCCGCCTCGGCGAGGACTCGCGAGGCAAGGTCGTGATTGGCGACATCACGCTCCTATTCCAACTCGTACCGTCCCCGCCCGTTCAGCCAATGGCGCAGCTTCCGGTGGCGGTGCTGCGTGGCGCGGGCGCCATCGACTGGAATACGACCATCATTGCAGCGGCCTCGTTTCTGTTTCACTTTTTGCTCCTCGGTTCAATCTATTCCGATTGGGTCGACCCGGTGGTCGACGACGAAATCAGCGTTGCCGGTGCGATCGATTCGTTGAAGGCCATGCCGCCGCCACCGCCGGTCGAGGATCACGAGCGGCCCGAGGAAGCAGCGAGCCCTCGCGCGACGCCAAACCGGCAAACGGCGCAGCAACCGAGCCAGCAAAAAGCTGCGACAGGTCGATCGAGCGAGAAGCAGACTGCCGCCCTCCGCAACGAGCTCGAAAAGATCGAGTTCCTGACCGTGGGCACACTGCGGGGCGAAGGGGCGGCGACCTCGGACGTGCTCAAGAACAGCGAGCTTCACACGAACGCGCTCGACCAGGCGGCCGCCAGCGGCGCAGGAGTTGGCGTTGGCACGGGTGAGCTCAAGATCGGCTCGGCGGGCGGCGCGATCCGCCCCGGAGTCGGTAGCGGGTTGCCCGACGTCGGCCCGAAAGGTCGAACGGACGGCACCGACGGCACTGGCTCGGTTGCCAAAGTCGCCGGGCCCCAAGGCAGGGCGTCGATCGGCAGTGAGACGACGGTCGGTGTGGTCAGCAATGCATCGCAGGTCGTGGCCGGCATGCGCCCCGGGTTTCGCAGCTGCTACCAACGCTACGGCCTGGCTGAGAATCCGGACGCTGCCGGCAGTATCCGGCTCACCATTCGAGTTGGAGCCGGCGGCGAAGTTGCAGGCGTGAGTGCGTCGGCATCTGGTTCGCTTCCCGCGGCGGTCGTGTCTTGCGTGCAAACCCGAGCTCGCGCGGGACAGTTCAACGTCCCCGAGGGCGGGAGCGCCGTCGTCGTGGTGCCGGTGACGTTCGTGAAGCAGTGACCCAGCGCTGCTTGCTCAATCCAGTGCTCACCGGCTCGAGCTTTGGCTCAGCCGGCCTAGGGCCTGCTTAGAACAGGATCACGCCGCCGCACTCTGCGGGCAGCGTCGGGGCGGAACACGCCGCGGTCGTGCCGAAAGAGGAGCATGCAATGTTGGCGATACCGCTCATGCAAGCCGGATAGGAGCTGCCCACGGCCTTGGCGTTACTGCAAGCAAGGGCCTGATGGGCCGCGCTCAGGCAGGACTGGTTCTCTTGGTCTCGCGTGAAGCCGGGGTCGCAGCCCAACTGTACGATGCAGTCGGCGCCGCGCCCGCAGAGTGAGTTTATCAGGTCATTGCACTTGTCAGCTGCTGGGTTGTCATTGTCCGATCCACACCCAAGCGGCAACAGCCCCACCACCAGCAATCCCACCGCCAACACCGATTTTCTCATCCTGGTAGGTGAGCGGATTGCCGGCCAGCCGTCAATGCAGCACTGGAACGCCCGGCATTCATCACTGCTTATTGGCTGCGTCTCGCAGCTTGTCCTTCTTGCTCTTGCGCTTGCCCTTCACTCCGCCCGTGGCGTCCAGACTTGCATCAGGCGCCGGCTGGGGAACGTCCGTGGGCTCGAAGCCGACCACCTGCTCGCGGGGTAGCGCGAGCTCATTGCGCTTCTCGATCAGCCGAAAGTGCGCGGTGTCGTCCGCCCCAATGAAGCTAATGGCAACGCCGCTCTCGCCAGCACGGCCGGTGCGGCCGATACGGTGCGCATAGTCGGTCGGCGAGCGCGGCAGATCGTAGTTGAACACGGCACTCAGCCCGGCAACATCCAGGCCGCGCGCTGCCAAATCCGTGGCCACGATGATGCGAATGCGCCGCGCCTTCAAGTCTTCGAGGGCCTGACTGCGCGCGCCTTGGCTCAGCTCACCGTGCAACGGCAATGCGCTGAAGCCCGCGCGCAAAAGCTTGCTCGCCACGTGCTCCACGCCATGACGACTCGCCACGAACACGAGCACGCTCGGCCAGTCGTGAGTCTCGAGCAAATGGCGTAGCAGCGGAGTGCGCGTGCGCGTGTCGACCTCGATCGCGCGCTGCTCGATGAACGCCGGACCCGGAGTCGCCCCGGCGTCGATCGTGATGCGCTCCGGCTCATGCAAGAGCCGTTCTGCGAACGCCTGCACGGGCGCGGGGAACGTGGCTGAAAATAGCAACTTCTGACAGCCCGCGGGCAAGAGCGCGAGTAGCTCCGCGAGCTCTTTGGCAAAGCCTTGCGAGAACATGCGGTCTGCCTCATCGAGCACCAACGTCTCGAGCGAGGCCAGACGCGCGGCGTTGCGCTGTGCGAGATCCAGCAGTCGCCCCGGCGTCGCCACGAGCAGGTCGGCACCGCCGCGCAGGGCCATCATCTGCGGGTTGATCGATACACCGCCGACGGCCACGCAAATGTCGAGCGAAGCTGGCAAGGAACGCCGAACGCGCTGCGCGGCATCCTCGATTTGCAGCGCGAGCTCGCGCGTGGGCACGAGCACCAACGCGCGCACGCCGGAAGACTCGCGGCGAGCCTCGCCTAGCCGCTGCAAAATCGGGAGCAAGAATGCCGCCGTCTTGCCCGACCCGGTTTGCGCCGAAGCCCACACATCCCTTCCGCGCAAAACAGCTGGGATCACAGCCAACTGAACCGCGGTTGGGACCTCGTAAGAGAGTGCGGCAACCGCCCGCAACAGCGGCTCGCTGAGTCCAAGGGAAGCAAAAGTCATCGGCCTCGGTAGCCTAAAGTGCGTTAGGCTGCTTTTCCAGCCGCGGACGCCCGTCGCGAGCGCTTTCTTGGGGACTGCCAGGCATTTCCGCTCGAAGTGCCGAATCGGATAGTCAAAAAGTTTGCTTGCAGGCCATCTGCGCCAAAACAGATTGCGCCTCGCGCGCGGCTACTTCTAAGGTTCTCGGACGAGCCTGCTTTGCTGGGCTATCCCCAGGGAGGACTTCCGATGCGATTGCGAGTTGAGAAGGTGCACGCTTGGCTTCTGGCCGCAATCCTCGCGGTGGGGTTCCTGCCACTCGTCGGCTCCTTTGCGGTGGGCAACGGCGTGCCGCCCATGTTCTTGGTCTTCCCGCCCTACAAGAGCGACGCGGTAAAGCCCGGCTTTAGTTGGCTGGTGTTCAGCGTGCTTTCGCTGTTCGGGGTCGGGGCTGTGCTGTTCGTGCTGGTGCCTCGGCTGTTTGGCTTCAAACAGCGTGGCACGCGCCGCCGCCAGGTGGGTGGCAGCTTTCCGTCGTGGTTTTTTGGCGGCGCCGCCGTGATGCTGTTCAGTTGGTACCAGCATTGGTTCGGCACGTCCCAGTACGTGATCTACTCCTTCATTCCACTCTGGTTCGGCTTCATCTTCACGGTCGATGGCCTGGTGTTCAAACGCACCGGCGGAAGATCGTTGTTCGCGAGTCAGCGCGAACGTTTCTGGGTCATCACGTTGGTGTCGATTCCGGCCTGGGGCTACTTCGAGCTGATCAACTATTACGGGCACGAGTTCTGGGTGTATCCCTGCAATCAGTTCTTCTCGCCGCTCGGACAAGCGCTTTGGTACCTGGCAAGCTTCGCGGTGGTCCTGCCGGCGATCTTCGAGTGGTACACGCTCTTGCAGACCTTCGACGGCCTGTGGAATCGCTGGGCTCGCGGACCCGCGATCCGCATTCCGGATCGCGCCACCATGAGCGTTTTCGTGATCGGCCTATTGGCGATGATCGCGTTCGGCGCGTTTCCGTTTCAGCTCTTCGTTTTGCTCTGGATCGGGCCCCCGCTGGCATTGACCGCGGCGCTGGCTCGCTTCGGCTTTTGGACTCCGTTCAAGCCCATCGCGAACGGGGTCTGGTCACCCGTGGTTTTCGCCGGGCTGGCGTCGCTAGCCAACGGCTTCTTCTGGGAGCTGTGGAACTACGGCAGCCACGCGTTTCGCGCGGCCAACGCGGGCCTGAACCCCAACTATTGGTACTACGAAATCCCTTACGTGAACGTCCCCCATGTGTACTCGGAGATGCCACTGCTCGGATATTTCGGTTACCTGCCTTTCGGCGGCCTGGCCTGGGTGTGCTGGCTGATCGCGGCTCACCTACTCAACCTCGAGCCCGACTTCAACGTCACGCCGGTGCTGGGAGACGCCCCAGCGGCAACCGCGGAAGAGCTCGCCCCGCTTACTTCTCCGTGAGCAGCTCGACGCCGGTCCAAGCGTCGCTCGGTGCGTGCTGCAGTAGCTGCGCCGCGCGTGCCGCGAACATGGCCGTGACCGGATCGCCCGGTAGGCCGTGCGCGAGCTGCTGGAATTCGCTCTGCGCCTCGCCGAAGCGGCGTCCGTAGTAAAGGTCGAGCGCAGCGCGCCAGCGATCGCCCGCGCTCACCTTGGCCTGGCGCAGCGGCTCCGGATCGGCTTCGAACACCTCGAAAAGATCGGTAGGCTCGCTGTGCCCGGCCACGCACACGCGGTCGACGAAGCGCGTGTGCGCGCGCGCCCGCGAAGGCAGGGCTACCCAAGTTTGCCCCGAGATCAACAACGGAACTTGATAGCGTTTGGTCAAGCCTTCGATGCGAGACGCGACGTTGACGGTGTCGCCGAGCACGCCGCACTTGAAGCGATCCGTACCGCCGATGGTGCCGAGGGTTAGCGGGCCGGTGTTGATCCCGACACCGATCGCAACCGGGGCCATGCCTGCAGCGGCTCGATCGAGGTTGAACTCTTCGAGTGCTTCCAGCATGCCTTGCGCCGCTCGTACCGCGAGCTCCGGCGCGCCATCGAACAGCGCCATGATGGCATCACCGATGAAGCTGTCGACGAAGCCGGAGTTGGCCAAAATCGCAGGCTCCATATAGGAGATATACGAATTGACGAACTTCACGCTCTCGTCGGGTTTCATGCCTTCGACGAGCTTGGTGAACCCGCGTATGTCCGAGAACAAGACCGTCATGGTCTTTTGCACGCTTTCACCGACTCGCATGTCGATGAACTGGGCGCGGCCCAAGCCGCGCAAGAACTCGCGCGGCACGAAGCGCGAAAAGGAGTCGGCCATTTGCTGCAAATGCTCGTAAAGCCGCGCATTTTGCAGGGAAATGGCGGCCTGTGACGCCAGCATGCGGAACATCGTCAGGCGCTCCGCAGTGAACACGTGCGCCAAGCGTTGGTTCTCGAGATACAGAACGCCGAGCACGCTTCCGCCCTGCAAGATGGGCAACACCAGCAGCGAGCGCGCATCGCTGCGGCGCAGGTAAGGATCGTACAAAAGCTCGGGCCGATCGGCGACGTCGGAAACGACAACAGGCTCGGCGCTGCGGATCACGCTGCGAACGAGATCGACCGGTACGCCGGCTTGCTCCAGGCTTACCTGCTGCAATACCGTGACTCCGCCGTGCTCGTGAGTCTGTGCTTGGACTAGAAACTGATGGCTGTCTGGCTCACGCAGGATGAGCACCGCGCGCGTCGCGCCGCCGTGCTCGCTCAGCAGGAGCATCAGCCGCTCGAGCATGCGCTCGAGCACGACTTCTTCCGACAAGGTTTGCGACGCCTTCCAGATGGTCTCGACATCGGACCAGCCCCTGTCAGCCTCACTTTCCGCGGGCAGCTGTCGCGGAGCTTGACCGAGCAGCTGGCCTTGGCGTTCGTCCAGGTAGCGCACCTTGGCGCTGGCGCCCCAGCGCGCGTACAGGCGTCGCGCCTCCTTCGTGTGCACGGCCGCTACATCGATCAGGCCTGCGGCGGCGAAGAAGCGCGCGGCGCGCTCGTTGGCCAGTGCTTCATAACGCAGAAATCCGCCGTCGCGCGTGGCCGCGATTGCCTGGGAATACAGACGCGCCGCGTCGGCCACGCGTCCACGTACCCCCGCAATCTCGGCGTCCATGAGCAGCAGATACTGCCGAAAATTTTCGGGGCAATGCTTGGCCCAGCCGTTCATCGAGCGCCTCAGACGGCGCATGTGCCGGATTGCCGCGCGCCGTCGAGGCCCATCGACGACCGAGGCGCACACAAAAAAAGCATGAACCGTATACTCGACCAGGTAAGGCGAGCCAGCCAAGGCTCTGAGGCCCGGTCCAGGGTTTTCGACCAAGGCGAAACCGCGCGCGTAATCTTCGTACAGCAAGCTCAGCTTGATGTGATAGAGCGTCCTGATTCCGAGCCCCGAGACGTTGCCCTGGCGCTCCATGCGCTCTACGCAGGCGTCTTCGTCGAACGTGTCGTCGGAAAGAGTCAGCGTGTGCCGCGTCTTGCCCAGCAAGTTGCCGAACAACTGCTGCGCCAAGCTCGCCGCGTCGAAGGCATTTTGATAGCCCGAGCGTTCAATGATGCTCAGGTATTTACGTCCCTCTTCCCAAGCCGTATTCAGATCGACATCGGGATCCCAGAGGTGAATCCAGCCGCAAGTGTAGGCCGTAAACAGCATGTCACCCGAGTCGAGCCCGGCCTTGACGGCCTTCTCGAACAGCCCGCGCATCTCGCGCCACGGCCGGTTCCAACTGTGGCCAAACACCGTGTAAAGAACCTGATTTCGGCAATCCGAATCCGTGCCAAAGCCTGGGGTCAGCTGCAGCGCCAGCCGTCCGAACTCGTCGGCAGCTTTCAACTCGCCCAGGCCGGCCAAGAGCACGACGTAGCTTGCGTAAGCCGACGCCGAGCCTGGGCCGAGGCCGTGCTTCAACGAAAGGTTGACGCCGCGTAGCACGGAGGCGGCGAACAGCTTGTCGTTGCCGGTCAAGTACGCGGGCGGGAGGAAGTCGATCAGAATGCGAATGCGCAGCAGAATCTCGGCGTCGTTCAAGCGCGGCGCGTGCGCCAGGCTCGAGACATCGCGTCCGCGCAGCCGCTGCTTGGCGCTGAGTAGATCCTTCAAAATGGCGAAGGTTGACGGACGATGATCCATCCGCACGCCCAATAGGCGCAGCCCGCGTAGTCCCGCAGCCACCGCCTCGTCCATGCGATGGCACAGGGTGAGCTGCACGAGCTGCATGGCATGCACCTGCGCTTTGGCGAGCGGGGTGGTGGCGCGCTCGAGCAACTGGTTGCACAGTTCTTCCGCGAGCTCGAGACGCCCGGTGACGTAGGCGCAAGCTGCCAGTTGTTGATGCAGTTCTTGCGCGTGCTCGACGTCGTTGCCCCAGGCTTCCTTGGGCAGGATTCTGCTGCCGATCTGCAGCAAATCAAACGCGGGGCCGTAACCGGCCGAGCGCATGGCCTTGCGCGCGGCCGCCAAATTCAGCTTGGAAAGCTCTAGTCTTTCCTGATCCGATGCGACTAGCGGCAGGCCCTCGTTCAGGTGGTTGACGATCTCGATCAAGCGATCGTCGTGCGGGGCTTCGCGGTAGCGACCCAGCAGCGCGCGCCCGATGGCGCGATGCGTGTCGAGCTTCTGCTCTGCCGTGAGCAGCGAGTGAGCGGCTTGCTGCGCGTAGTCGTGTTGAAATCGCCAACGCATCGCCGAGGGCGGCGTATCTGGAGACCACGGACGCCCGTCGCTCGGCATCGGACTGGCCTCATCGCTCATCTGAACGATGACGCCGTCGCGCGCAGCTTCCGCCATATAGTGAGCGGCCTGTGCGGCGGCGCAGCCGCGAACCAGCGCCAGCGTGTCGAGGTCGAAGGTCGTGCCGATGCAAGACGCCAAGCTGAGTAGCGACGTAGCTGCCGGTGATAGCGCACGCAGGCGCAGGATCAACAGCTCGATTACGTCGTCACGATGCAAGATGTCACGCACCCGGCTCGCGTCCCACACCCAGCTGCGGCTATCCAAATCGAACGTCAGTGCACCGGCGCGATGCACGGCCTTGATGGCCTCGTTCAAGAACAATGGGTTGCCCTTGGTGTGCTCGAGCAGCTGGCTGGCGAGCGGTGCGCAGCGCTCTTCGTCGGCTTGCAGCGCAAAGTGCACGACCTCCAGAACGGCAGCTTCGCTCAGGGGCTCCAAGCTCAAGAGCTCGATGCGCGAGTCGGTTTTGAGCCGCGAAACCGCAGAAAGCAGGGGATGACCCTCGCTGACGTCCGCAGGGCGATACGAGCCGATGAACAGGAACGAGCGCAACGCTTGGTCGTGGAGCAGAGTCTCGATCAGCGTGAGCGTGGCCTCGTCGGACCAGTGCAGGTCGTCGAAGAACAAGACTAGCGGCTGATCTTTGCGCGCGAACGTGCGGATCAGCGAGCTTACCGTGGTTTGAAAGCGGTTCTGCTCTTCGACGGGGTTGCCCCTGGTGGGCGGAGCCTGTGGGCCGATCAGGCGCTCGAACTCGGGCACCAAGTCGACCACCAGTTGGCCATTGGGCCCGAGTACGTCACGCAGCTCGGCGACGCGTCGAGCCAGCAGCTCTTCGGGCTCGCTCAGAACCTGAACGACGAGTTGCCGAAGCGCTTGCGCGAACGCCGCATACGGCTGCGTGCGTTGAAATTGATCGAATTTTCCCTCGATGAAGTAGCCGTTGAGACGAAAGATCGGGCGCCTTATCTCGTTCACCAACGCTGACTTGCCGACGCCGGCTTCGCCGGAAATGAACACGCCTCCGCTCGTGCCCTGGGCAACGTTTTCGAACTGACGCAACAGTTTGGCGAGCTCGGCGTCTCGACCACACAGGCGATGCGAGCCAGTGAGCGAGCGCGGCTCGTCGTGACGCCCGAGCGCAAAACTCGGGATGCTCGCGTTTCCGCTGAGATGGGCGTGGCACTCGCTCAAATCCCCGAGCAAACCGCTCGCCGTCTGATAGCGCTCTTGGGGGTCCTTCTCCAGCAAGCGCAGCGTGATCGACGAAAGTATGGCGGGAACACCCGGATTCACCTCGCTCGGGGGCACGGGCTTTCGGGTGACGTGGCTATAGATCCAGCCGGGTCGATCGCTCGCGCTGAATGGGAATACGCCGGTCAACAGCTGGTAGAGCACGGCGCCGAGCGAATACAAATCACTGCGATGGTCTAGGTCGCGGTGCATGCGCCCGCTGCGCTCGGGAGACATGTACGGCAGCGAGGCGTCGGACAGCGACTCGACCGTGACGTTCTCGCCTTCACGGCCGATCTCCGAGGCCAGCGCGAAATCCGTGAAGCGCACTTCTTTCGTCGCCAGATTGCGCAAAATGTTCGCAGGGCTGATGTCGCCGTGGACGATTTGAGCATGGAGATCCACCAGCGCTCGGGTGAGCGGTAACGCGATGTCGAAGAAGCTGTCGAGATCCTTCGCGCTCGGCGACTTCAGCTCCTGATCGAGCGAGCGTGCGCCAAAGTCCTCCTCGATCAGCGCGAGACCCGTGAACCACCTCTCGAGGGCATGAACGGGCACGGCGCCGCGACCCCGTAGACGCCTAGCGACGCGAAATTCGCGCCGCAGTGCCACGACGTCTTTGGGCCCGGGGGGATCCGCGCGCAGGGCCTTGATCACAACCGGCAGTCCATCGGGATGCCTGGTGGCGCGGTAAACCAAGGTACGAGCCGACTCGTAGAGAGTCTCGTGGATCTCGTAACCGAGAGTAGCCTTTTCCATCGCCGCGCCCGGAACGTGCCCTAAGTGAAGACAGCGAGGCTAGCACGAGCGACTTTTCCCCGCGGAATTGCCCGCTGGGACGCGGCGAAACCCAGATCTCGGAGTCCCGGTGGGACCGGGCGCGGGCCTCGAAGCGCGCTTGGTCGGGCCGACCGACCCGCCGTCAGGGCCAGCCTCGGTTGCGGCCGAAAAGCAGGTGATCGAGTGAGACCTTGCCGGGGCCCGCGAGTGCAACCCAGAGCAGCAGTGCGAAGTAGGTCCACTCCACGAGTCCGAACAGATCCGGCAGGCCGTGCACATTTTCGCGCTGTGCGGTCAGGATCGCGACCGCCATCGAGCCCATGAGCGGCAGCGCGGCGATACGCGACGCGTGGTAGTCACGGCAAACTCCTTATCCTCGGCCCGATTCGAGCCACCAGTGCCTGACAGAGCTAGTTACGCCGTCGGGCCAGCACGGTCACAGAGGTTTGCCGGATCGCAGCTCGCGTTTTGCGCGGGGTTCCCAGCGTCGGCGATCGCGAAGCCCGTCGCACTCGGACGCCGAAGGCCGGGCCGGTTATGACGGCATTCGTGACCATGAAAAAACTCCCTCTCGGCAACGAAAATCGAGTTCGAATTCGTACTCAATTTTTCGTTCCACGAGGGCGCCTTGGCCGACGCCGGTTACTAGGTCTAGGGCGTTGGCGATCATCAAAACTTTATCCCCGGCAGGAGGGGTCGACACGCGCACGTAGGGCCCCCACGCGGCGCTGCGGCCCAGAGTCCTGGTATCGATCCCGGTGATCGCCTAACTTTGCGAGCATGAGGTATTGGGCAGTTGCTTGGGCGATGGGCGGCGCTTGGCTCGCTTTTGCCTGCGGCAGCGCACAGAACGCGGGACCAGGACCGAGCGGCGGCGCGGGACCGAGCGGCGGCGCGGGCGCGACGGCAGGTGCGAGCGGCAGCACGGGCGCGGCCGCGGGAGCGAGTGGCAGTGCGGCCGCTGGCACCGGCAGCGCGGCACCGATCGCGCTTCAAGATCTGTGTCCGATTTTCACACAGGATCTTTGTACCTACTTGATGCAATGCGACGGCGCGCGCTACCGCGACGCCGCACACTGCGAACGCGAGCTGACCTGTTTCGGCCTACCCGAGCTCACGGCCGCCGCAGCGAGTGGCGCCGTCGACTATGATCCAAGCAAGGTCGGGCAGTGTCATGAACAGTTCGCGAAGTCGCCGTGCACGTTCGGCTTTTTCCTGGTCACGCCCAGCATTTACGATGTTCTCCAATTTTGCCCCGGCACGCTCACGCCCAAGTCGAAGGCCGGCGCCAGCTGCTCGGCCAATGGCGAGTGCAGCGCGGGCTTGTACTGCTACAAAGGCGCGGACTACAGCTGCCCCGGCACGTGCAAAGCGTTCTCGCAGCAGGGAGAAGACTGCACCGGCAGCGGGCGTTGTGCCGACGGCCTGACGTGCAACAGCAGCCATCAGTGCGTCCCGCAAGACGCGGCCGGCAGCAGCTGTACGAACTTCTGCAACTACTCGGTGACTTGCCCTGAGGATCAAGTATGCCCGACCGACATTTGGTGCGATGTCGCTGCGGGAAAGTGCCAAACCGGGCGGCTCGAGGGCGAGCCGTGCGGAGCCATGGGCACTGGCGCCACGGCTTCGACGGCCGTGTGCGCCGTGCACTTGTGGTGCGACGCCTTGGGCTTCGGCGCCGGCACCTGCCGCAAGCCGAGCGCGCGAGGCGGCCCGTGCAACAACGAACTTTGGCCGTGCGTCAAAGGCCTGCATTGTGTCGGTTATGATCCCTTCGGCGACACTGCAACGCTCGGCACGTGTCAGCCCCCTGCCCCGCTCGGCGCGGCTTGCGAGGCGGCGCGTGACTGCGACGCGGGCCTGATCTGCACCGCCAACCATTGTCAACCGCCCGGTGCCGCCGACGCGGCCTGCAACGATGACGTCGATTGCCAGACCGGGCTGGTTTGCCTGGACAGCCACTGCGCGGTAGCGCGTTTCCCGGGTGACAGCTGCAACGAAGGCCGCTGCAGCTACTCGCGCTGCATCAATGGAACCTGTGACTACCACGCGCAAGTCGGAGAACCCTGCGCGAACGCGACTGACTGCGCAACGGGCCGATGTGAGGCAGGCCTCTGCTACGACGGTACGCTGTGTCAAAGGCCATAACGCGCGCGACCCGCGCTCGTGAAAAACTCATGAAAGTACGAAATGGTTCCGGCGCAACCGCAGTGGGCCTCGCTTGTCTGTTGAGTAGGTGCCGGAGAAGGTCCAAGCACAAGCCGAGCGGGACGGCTTTATCGCGGCGTCGCGCTGACTACTGACCGCGATACTGCCGCGGACTTTAGCCTGTACCCCAGAGGAACCGCTCGGGGTCCCAGGTCGCATCAATCCCCTGCGCGAGCACCGGATCGAGAAACGACTGCGCGGCGCGCGTCACGTCGCGCAGTTCCGCCCAGGCGAGCTTGTTTTCGCGGGCCGTTGCTGCGTAGGGCGTTGCCCAGGTGGGCGGTGGATCAGGAAGGCTCGCGGGCAACGCATGTGTCTTGCGGAACACGAAGGTTTGCTCGCACGCTTCCTCGAGACGTTTGCCGTCGATGGGTTGAGCTGTCGCCAGCAGCGCCATGTCCGGCAAATCCTTCACGCGCGTGTTGGGGCGTTGGCGCGGCATCGTGTAAGCGTGCAGCTTCTCCGCGATGTGCGTTTCGATGGGGTACACGCGCACTGCGGGTGGCGCGATACCAGCGAACGACAATACGTCGTCTGCCAGCACAACTTCGGGTTCACCGAACATCGGATCACCGTAGGCGACGTCGACGCCGAAGGGCTGCCCGTACACCTTGCCAGCGAGCTTGCACTCGGCGCGGAAGCGAAGCCCGTCGTACTGCATGCCGTCGTTTTGGATCGTTGGGTCTTTCCCCGAAAAAAGCGCCAATCCGAACGAGGAAACGGTCAAACACGAGGGGCTACCGCTTACGTGTAAATTCGTAGCCCGACTTGGCAGAATTGCGGAGACGTTGCTCGAGCGCGTTCTTGAATGAGGCGGGCGATGCGTAGTTTCGAATCACGCTGCGAGCCCTCCAAACGGTGCGAGTGCCGTCTGCACGGGCCCGAGCTCAGACAGCTTGACGAGGCCACGGCGAAGAGCTTGCTCTGCACCCTGTCTCAGCAGATCGGGAGCGAGACCTGCGATTGCACAATCGTTGAGCGTGCGTCGCACGCTGGTTGTCGGCACAGCGCCAAACCAGGTGCGCTCGTCCGGCGGAATATCTGCGTGGTGCAGCACAATGCCG
>Ga0247779_1000875_pt1 | contig 15906 bp, 18 predicted proteins | sample UWRJL221509R5_FD_179925 | JGI IMG/M metagenome (GOLD analysis project Ga0247779, IMG submission 179925) | Plant litter microbial communities from Arlington Agricultural Research Station in Wisconsin, United States - UWRJ-L221-509R-5 | ecosystem: Environmental > Terrestrial > Plant litter >... | reverse complement strand
TTCAAGTTTCAAAGTACCTTAGCACAATCATAATTCGATCACCAATGAATACATCACTTTTAAAGTTCATAAAAGTGCGAGTTGGTGATGTTAGAGATATTCTTTTTGATGACAGCAGCTTCTAAGAACGCTGGAATCTCACTTCGACCTCGGTCATTTTATGATTCTTCTAATGATCGTGTATGCAAGGAAATTGGCACTGTGTGTCTCCGAGATTGAACGTCAAACTCCGGACGCAGTTATACCACAGAAAACGGATGCGCTGGATCCGACGTACAAGCTGCACAGGGGACTGACATGATATACACGAACTACATAACATTGAATTTTCAATAAATCAAGTTGATAACACTAATAATTATCTGATGGTTTGGAATCTGGTGGCTTACGGGCATCATTGGCTCTTGCCCGAGGTTTGTTCACGACTTGATCTTATCAAGCCCAAGGCCTAAGGCCTAAGGCCTCGAAGAAGCTTCCAAGCCCCGACGTATCTCCGAAGCGGGCAAGCCTTTAGCGGAGTTTAAACTTCCCTGATGCGATCAGTCGCCCCAATGTCACTCGCTAGTAGCATGTGTTCCTTGTCATCGCTTCGTTGCCCGGTCACCGCTGGAGATAATGGACTCGCATAAATGGGTGAAAACCAGGGAACAAGTAATAGATTTAATAATTTAGCAGGTTTCTTAAAAATCGTGCACGTTCAGCGTTTCGTGTTCAGTGTTAGGTATTATTCATCCATTGAGAGACTGGCGTATAGAGCTGTCTGTAGTTCCTCTTCGCTCCAGATCGTGCTTTGATTGACAGGGAGAGAAATAATTGTCAGTATTGCGTCTGCAAGCGAGGGAAGTCTTGGTCTTACCTTTGTCAAAACATTTTCACCGCCAATACTCTGGCTGGTCTTTGGGTAGCCAAAGCTAATGGAACTCACGTCGTCGACGGTTAGCTCAAGAATCTCGTGATTTTTTGGCCGAGAGTTAAGCCTAAAAATGCATGAGATATAAAGTAAGGCTTAGCTGATGGCATAACATACAAGGCAACTGGTGATTTATCCATGTTAAAGTTTATCGTATCTTTGTACTAGCTGAGGGTAGTACTTACACATAGTTATGACATATATTTTTGATAAGGACAGATGTATAGGCATCCTGCATTTTGACGGGGAAATAATGAGAGGCTTATTTCATGAAAAAAAATAGAGAACAATACCAATCAGGTTTTACTGGGTTGACCGAGGTCATCACCAAAAACACAACGTCCGTTATGGTGATCAGAGTGCCGCGAGCCACAAGTAGCACCAGGATATTTTTTATAACGTTCTTCGTCCTGTGAATCCACTATAAGCTCCAACAGACTTAAAAAAGTGCTGATGCGTAATTTACTTGCCTCTTTTCTGTGCTTCGGGATAAAGCCTTGATAAAATTTGTACACAAGGCGACATTAGTAATGGCATCTGCGACCACAATGAGTGCTTGACCAGCGGCGAGGCTTATCTATGTCCTAATTAGCATACGAAATAAAAATATTTTGAATAATTACTCTGATGGTCGGTAAGAACACGTCTGTAGAGTTAGAATGTTTAGCTTCCTCAGAAATCATATCTGCATAGGGGTCAGTCATGTGACGCTATTGCCACCATCAACGAACATATCATAGCTCCTGGCCAGTGCGGAACTACCCGTGAATAATTTCACCTGAGGAATTTGTCTAATCCTCACCAAATCCAAGAGTAGAAGTGAGTGCCTGAAGGCGAAGGAAGGGTTGGTTCAGCCGTATTTACGGATCACATGTCTAAATACTCACAATCAGTCCGGCGATCCAGTAGTTGCCTGGGTTTACTGAGACAACAAATTCATTCGGAAAAGAGACACAAGTAGGAATCTAAATGATGTACTTACATAGATGAATTCTACTTGCGAAGAACATTCGCACCCTATCGCATTAAAATGGAGTTCACCATGGGGGAAAGGGACATTATAATTTGTACGCACAAGAAGACCACTACAACGGTAAATATCATCTCCGCTCGAATTTCGCTGTCGATCGAGAAAATATGAGGAACGTTGCCAAAATGGGTGATCTACAAGGGTTAAAAAATATTACTTGAAGCTTCCGCCGGCTGTACATAGACAACGACACTCACGAATTTATTGTGTATAAAAATTCCACTAAAGACAGTAGCAGCCATGTCCAAGATACTGTGTAGAATATTTCAGTGTGTCGGCTTGTGTCGAGGAAGTGAAAGGCCGTCTTTACACAAGTAAGGCAACCTACATCTAGAGGTAAGTTTGATAGATTTTTTTGCATATTTATGCTTGTACGTACAAAGATTCTTAGCTTCCATGAGTCGTTATTATCCTGTGCGTAGTTCCATGCTTGCAACAGACTAACTCCTAGAAGGCTACATGATCGGTCCATGTCGGCATGTCATGTCTGCCTTTACAGATTGGGGATAACTTTACAGTGTTGAAAAAATGAATCCTATTAGTCAATGGACACATAGTATCAGTTTACTGAATAGTAATACTTCGCCCTAGAAAACTTACCAACAAATATACCATCGACTCCATGCGAGATATCGATATCCTGGATAGGAGTGATACTAGCTAGGGTGTCTCGCATCTCTAGCATAGATTGAACGAGATGGATGCGAATATATAGCAAGCCTGATATGCTATCTTCAACAATGCCACTACTCATATGCATATTTGAAAGGACCGGAGTAGCGTTGTTTGATGAATATCAGATTCGAATAGGTCAGAATAAAGGTCCGAGTCATGACAGCAATTGACAGGTGCTGAATTTTGTTCATAAAGGGATATAAAAGAATAGGCGTATTACCACGAGGATGTGGGCATACTTTCTAAAAATCAAACGGACTCAATTTGTGCAAAAATCTGCAGAATTCTCTGTATGATAATACACGGTCTTATACCAGAACCCAGGAACTGATACAGGTCTCTGGATATCATTGATGCCGAGTTTGGCGCCACTGGGCGTCATTGTACTAGTCCCAAAATGGCAGACACTATCGAAACAGAATGAGAGCCAAGAAGATATCATGTCACAAATCTCCACCTATACTTATGCCCTCTATTACGGTGCGCAGATGGCCGATGCTCCAATAGAATCGAAGCTTTGTGATTTTTGTACCCTATGATATAAGCATACAAAAAGATGGATAATCCACTGCATCTTCCGAAAGGTCAGACCAGAGTACAATGTCTTGTTATTTTTTGGATGGCTCGTTTCGTGGGCAGGAAAGTCTGACAGTCATCGAACGTGATATTTCGAAGTCCCCTCTAAGCGGGTAATCCCGAGATTAGTGATGCTCATCGAAGTATACGCGCCATTGTCGCGGAAACTTCTGACGATTTAACTGGTTAAGGTCGTTGAAGCGCTCGTCATAGAGATAGGGCCTTTATCTAGAACAATATATGGATACATTTACATATACAAGGGTTTGTATACAAAACGAACACACGGTAGTCCGTCGACCTGCGATCACACAACCGTGAACTGAGCACGTAGAAACATGTAAGATGATTGAGCACTGGATTAGATTCTTATAAAAAATGTATTACCTGATAACTTTCATTATCGTTATCTTCATTATGGGTATGTGCATCTGATTTAAAGCCGTCAGATCTGTGCAGAAGAGCGCAAGAACACTGAATGATACCTGTTGCTTCTGACAGACTAGACACACCGATATCCTAATTAAAAATCAATACAAAAAGCACAAGATAAAACAAGAATGGTACCTTGTCTGATAGCGCATATCTCAAGCCAGGAGTGGCATCAATCGTACTCCCGAACCTTGATCCAGCGAAGCGAATTGGCATCGTGACAGTGTCAACTCTAGATGCCGCATAGCCATATCGAGCATGTCGGCCATTAAGTCTTCGAAAAGAGAGTCAAATACCGAGTATCAACAGAAGGTAAGAATAGAACGTACAAAGCAACTTTCACGGTGCAGTTCTAGTTAGATCATGATCGAAGTGGGAATGATTGGATAGCTCACGCATTGTTATAACATACAATTTCGATAAATTTAGTTGTATTGGCATCCTTTCGGGGCGAGCTCCACGGTCAGAGTTTCGAGATGAAGAGAAGAGAGTATAGCATACCAATCGAGGTTCCCGGGATTGGCACAATACAGGACAAAGAATATCATGTCAGAGACTGTTATTAGAAGACCTCTTGCTAGGATAAATGTGAGGAGGTTCTGTAAAGTATTTTGTGTCCTGTCGCATGTGCCGTTATTAACGTGAACACTAGAGGTGCGTCGTATAGGTTCTTACTGTTTGCCAAGTCGTGTTGATCTAGCCTTGATAAAGTGCGTAGATAACACAATGGTCACAATCGCGTCTGCAACAATGATGAGGCCTTGGTGGACACCCGCGCTTATCTGTGTCGACATTAGATGGTGATATATGAGTCAGTAAGGAAATCCTACCCTGATCATTGGTAAATATAAATCTGACAGGTTCCTATACGTGACCTCCACAATGATCGTATCTTCTGGAATATAAAGAAAGATGGAAGGCTGGGGATAGTTGCAACGTACAAATGATAGCGACTAGGAGCCGAGTTAGTGATCGAGCGTCATATATTAAGCGCCGCCCGTGACTCACCGAAGCCAAGAAACGATGTAAACACCTAAGAAATAACTTAGCGCACAAACGCGAGTTCCTACCAACAGAGCTTACAATGATAGCCGCCAGCCAATAGTTACCCGGATTCACTACGGCGAACATGATCCGGCTTCGATAAGTGAATTCAGGATAGGAAGCTGCGCAGACGTACGTAAATGGACCCTGCTCGCAAAGAACAGTTGAACACTGTAGCAAATTGGGCTTGAACGGACATGCACGACTGCGTGGGTGAGTGACTCACAGAAAGACGACAACCCCCGTAAATGTTAGCTCAGCCAATAAGCCATTGTCGATCGTAAAAAACTGGATCGTGTTTCCAAAATGTTCGACCTGCAGGTAGAAATATAGCAAAGGGTATCACCAGCCGAATATCTAGATACAATGTTACTTACCAGCTTGTCGTGAATAAAAATAGAGCTGGATATTGTTATTGCAACATCCAATGCCCTGAAAATTCATGCGCATCAGCAAAGACGCATAGATCGCTTGCAATCAAGCATACACCAGCAATGCAACCTGTGATAGAAAATGAGGGGTAAACTCTTATTGGGCCGAGGTGCGTACAAAGGATCTGAGCTTCCAGGTGTCGTGGTTATTTTGGGTATAATGCCAGGCTTGCAAGATGGTGACCCCAAGAAGACTAACTACGTATTAATTCTCGCTTGTTACTGTAAAGAGTCGAAGCTCCTCACATCGTCGAAAGGACAAATCCTAGAACGAATAAAGCCGTTGTCAATATTTATCCTCTGTCCTGACTCGAGATAGACTCGCCAACAAAAATTCCGTCTACTGCCCTTGAAATGTTGATATCTGTTGACACAGCAGGGATATTATCGAGGTTCAATGGCATCCCCACTAATGGCTAGTAGCTGAAAACAAGGGGACTTTGGCGAACGGATTCCAGGTATTTGCATCCCCAATATAAATATTTTTCGGTGACACCATAGCTATCAAAAATATACATGGGAATTCGAATGTCACGACCATTGGTAGCCGGCGTAATCATGAGTTGTCTGATGGTGGCGAGGACGTGAGCGCCCCTCTTGTCGGTCGCCTAGCCAAATTGCTTCCAACATGCAGACGATCATGAATACACATCGGATACCTCGCAATATTCCACCAGACTAAGTTTGAGGTATCGATTTTTGACGCTGAAAAGTCAGTTTGCAGGCACAATCGCTCGAAATTTTCGGGTGAGGCGCCCTAGACACCATGGGATAAATTTTGCATATAGTTGACATGGAGGACTTGTTGCGCGGATGTCTCCCTTACACCTGGAAACATTACATACCCCGGAATCAGTTCCCCGTATAATACAGTCCTAAATCAGAAGAAATATGTATACTATTATGACGTTGCCACTGATTGGTTAGTTTTACATACCGTTCTAGAGAGTACTCTATGAGGGGAAATGGACACTCTACTTCGTGTCCCTGTCCCTGTTCGTACGACATGACTGTGGAAGGTAGTGCGTAAGCTGACGCTGACCGTATACCAATCAGAAAAACACAAGTTGTACTTACCGTCTTTGGGTGCGTCCAAATCATGGAGACAATTCCATCTGCCTCTTCGTCTATTGTGTCAACCGCCAAGTTGCCACATGCACCACAAAATCCATGCATTCATCGTACCAATCAGATGTTGAGTGGAAAACGTTATGTTAATCTGGGACATGCAAACAATGTAGGATTTCGCTTCAGTACGTTGAAATGGCAGCCTGTAATGGACCTTCGTACTAGGCTACACGGGAAAGTTGCTCAATGTTTTCAGGAGGTCTTGACGCGAAAGTGACCCGAAGTGAACCGAATAAACCAAAAAGCGGCATCTAAAAGTTGAAAGGCCGTATACGATTACGTTGGATGCCGACATGCCGATCGACTGGGATTCCTCATTGACATTGCTGAGTACTGAATTGCCTATGACGATGGCAAGTAACAAGAGAAAAATCCTGTAGACAACTCAAGGTAATTCTATTGCACAGAAACCCATGCCTCATTTACAGTAGGAAATCCCTCACAACTTTGAAATATCTGTCGTGAAATCGATCAGAACCGTCATTGTCAAGATTATCCTAAATAAATAAATGAGGACGAACCTTTCCGGCTCCTCGAATTGTGCTAGATGAGAGCTATGATAAAGCTCGACCCATTTGATTCTGGGAATTTCCTCAAAGAAAGGTTTGATGGCTAAATCGTGAACCATATCAGTCGGCGAGTGTAGGAGCAACGTAGGTGCTGAGATTCGATGCAAAATAGGGACGACGGTCCAATCTTTGTTGTTTCCCCCGTTCCGGAGATAGTAAGGAGTGTTCCTACGGCAAGATATTGGCCCTACAGAGCTCGCAACGACGTAGATGGAAGCGTCACTCACATGGCTTTATGCGCTGATTTATCTTTCTCAGATTCCGCGAAAGAAGCCAGTAATTCTGCTGGCCATGGATCCATGGTACAGGTGTGCTTTTTCGCGAATTGCATGTCAAAATCAAGATCTTTATACTCCATCGAGCCCGTAGTTCCTGCATCTTCGTGCTTCTTGACTATTTCATAGAATTCTGGTGGAAAATTCTCCTTGATATGTCGAGTTACGCCCTCAACTACGAGGTCCGTTGAAGCTGGGCAGTTTGCAAGGATCAATCTTCTCAGTCCAATGGACTGACGAGCAGCCGCAAAATTAGAAGCAATCATGCCTGGATAAATCACATCAGTAAGACCGGGAAAATACTTGAGATAAGGTGGTCGATGAAAGGACTGACCTCCCCAGGAGTGTCCTAAGATATCATAACTGGACATGCCGAGATGACGCAAAAAATTCGCCAGCTCGTCCAGGAAAAGATCAACACACCAGAACGACGTCGGTGCATCAGGAATATGGGACGATCTCCCACACCCTATTTGATCGTAAAATATAACTGGAATACTAATTTGAAAAGGTCAAAACGAATCAATGATTCAAAGCTACAAAGAATATTACTTGAAGCGTTCGTATAGTTTCAAATTTGGCCTGCGACAGTGTCGGTCATAAAGGTGTACTGTGAGATACATGAACAAAACTCACAACATATAGTCGTGTGAAAGCCCGGGACCACCATGGATAACTACCAGGGGCGTATGTTGGCTTGAGTGAAGATCACCATGGGTTTGGTACCATGTCTTGTATGTTTGTCCATCGACAATAAAATTGGCTGTACCTGTGAATTGAGCATGGAAAGGGTTGGAAGGTGGTTGTTGTTCAGTCTGGGAAGCCATTGTCGATTATTCAATTCAACGAAGTGCGGATGAAGAACAAATTACCACTGAATATCAGTTCAATTTATATTCGTGACTCGAGCAAATAGCTACCGATCCCCAAGCTCGATGGGCAAAAGAAGTCATGACGCGTCCACTGAGCTGACGCGTCGCAGTGACGCGTATACCACATGATACAATGAGCGTAAGGAGACCATCATCTGCACGCGTGAGGGTCTTCTGGCAAGCCATGCGTACATAAAAATGACCTGCCAGCCAGGCTTAATAATATCACCTACAACCGACAAAATCAGTTGAATACAAGAAAATAAATAAGGAACGTACGCCCATGAAACTTTGAACCAAAAAGGTTTCGAAAGTGCGGTCAATAGTAAAAGCATCGATTTATTTAAATAGAATTATACTTAACCAGGTTTATACTGAGGTTATGAAGTCGACAATGGAAAAATATCCTGGGTCTGCATACGAGTTAGGGCGTGGAACGCATAACATAGAATGGGAGGCATAGTCATAGATAGATACAAATAAAAGGTCCATAGGGGAAAATGATAATGGTTCAAACAATAAGCATGGGTAAAGATTGTCCATTGAGTATAATCATTCCAAGCAGATCAGCATGTGTCCGGTGAGTAGCAGAGAGGCAAAATAGAAAAATGTGGTGGACAGATCAATCATACAGCCACACTCCGAGGGACCATTACAAGGTTACGCACTCTCCGCGTAAACTTTGCAGGAAACCAACGTTTAGTGAAGTTGAACAAGCGGAAGAATTGTTTTGGCTTGCGTGTGCTGGCTTTGGAAGGACGGGTAAGTGTGGGTTCAGAATGTTGGGGCTGCAGTGTATTATCGATACGGGATGTTGAGGGCGAGAGTATCTCAACAAAATGGGAGCCTTGAGTGGCTCCAGGAACGTCAGCAGACGTGGATGACGACGGAGGTGATGATATACCAGCAGAGTTCGAAGCCGGAGCATGACGAGGTGGAAGCGGGTATGTTGAAGGAGAAAGGTACTTCTCGGCTCCTAGAATATAACTGGACTCGTGGAAATAGTCCACACTTCCACTTTTCAACACTCCCTTGCTGCTCAACGTGAAGGGTGAAAATCCGGAGCGAATAAAGGTTTCGAGTTCAGGCTTTGGGGATGTCGCATCCAACAATGCGAAACTCGACTTGCGGGGTATATACAGCGGTCTTGATGGTGCGGGAGAAAATACCGACGACGACAATACATTTTCGTCGGTACTTGAAATGTCGGTATGATTATGCCGAACCTGAGTCCCTGGTTGAAGGAAATCCTGGACAACCCTTTGCTTGGTTAAGGTATGGTCTCGGCCTTTGATGGCGATAGTATCCAATGGCTGGAGAAAATCTGAAGATGATTTGAGTGGAGATGGTCCATGGCGCTCGGTGGTAAGTTCCGAAGACATGGAAAGTATCTTGTCATCGACGACAGAGTGATAAATGGGCACATTACTGGTGTCGAAACCGTCTAATTCATAGTTGCCCGAAGAAGGATGCGGCAGTCGTTTCCTTGGTCTGAAAGAAGGTTTTCGGCGAGGCAATGTTTCGACAGTAGGAATAGTGTGTTCCTCAGAAGGTTGAAGATCTGGGGCAGCTGTGAAATCGACGATGAGAATACATCCAAAAAAGCGCAGTTAAAAACCATACCGGGTAACGGGTCAGTATAATTAATTATGTCTTTTCTCATTTCGGCGAGTGCGAGAGCATCTTGCTGAGCAAGTATAGAATCTAACCGTGTGATAGAAGCTGAAGATTGGAGCACGCCCTCAACAGCCGACCCCAAACCAAGACCGATGATGTGACCTTCTGAAGGACTAGATGTGGCTGATACTGCAGACTTGACAGGGACCTCATCGAAGACCATAACCTTGTCTGATGAGGTACCGAAATTTTCAGCAACGAATTCCTGTGAAGAGTGTGCCATATTTGATATCGCAGCGTCTTCCAACGAACAGGACATAAAAGAGTTCTCGTAATACGACGAGAAGCTATTGTCTAATGGCTATATAAGGTGTAAGCAGTGTGACACCGAAATAAGATAATAATATTGCTTACTGGAGAGAGATGTTGCACAGGGATACCTAGACCTAATCCACCTTGGGTGATTGGCATCCCTTCAATGCTCGCAGCCACTTCCAGGCGCAAGAGCGCCGGAAGGTCCAAGTCTTCTCCGGCCATAACATTAGTGCGCCGACTAAACCTGGACGAGAACATCAAGGTAGAAATTGCAACCAGCGGAGATCCATCAGGGGAATGCCCATTCAAAGAGCAATCACTGTAGATAGCTGGAGAGGACATGGCATTGGAGTGTGTAATGGGTGGGATAGGAGAGACAAGAAGGTGGGATAGCGACGCCGTAAGACTCGGACTGGAAAGTAGGAGCGGAGAACAATCTGAATCGAGTTCAGTTGCATGCAAAGTAGGCTTCGGTGGCAAGTGAGGACTGAAGAGTGGTGGCGAAGTTCCTCGATTGACCACATGTTCATGATCAATGGCAGAGACGTACCAAGTGATGTCCGATGTGAGCTGGCGATCGTCTGCTGAAAACGACAGGGTCGACATAGTATGAGGACCCTCATCCAAAGGCGTCGTCTGAACCTTTGATAATTGTTTGTAAGTGCACTACTAAGCAAGAGAGATGTGAGAAACATACCTCGGCTTGGCTGGCTTCGATGAGGTCATGTTCTGTAACGATAATCCTCGCAGCAGCTAACGAGTACGAATGAGAGTTATTGGGGGAAGACTCATTCGACAAAGAACCCTTGCGTCTCTCAATAATCTCCAATGCACGACGGCTATTGATACTAGGCATCGCCCTACTGAGCTTAGTAGCTACAATTTCGAATGGATCCCGTGCCCCGTCTAAGCCTTCTCCGCTTTGTTCGTGTTCGTCACCCATCAGTTTGTCCTGAGAATAGTTTGAATCGACGGAAGCAGATTTTGAATTGATGGGTGTAAATGGGGGAGTAATGTCTGTAAGATAAGCTGAGCCAGATGACCCACGAGAAAGTCTTTCGAGATACGCTGAATACGACGATGAGCCCGACGAAGTGGTGGAACCCGAGAGGGCCTGCGTCTCGGACACTGGATGAAGATATGGAGGTCTGTTGACCAGAAGCTCGCCATGCGACGTCGTCATCTTGGATGTTCTGTAGAGTAATTCCTTCTTCTGGGTTCTTGGGATTTATATTGCTGATGTATCAGAAACTGTCTAAAGTTGGTTTAAAGTCCAGTCTGGACTAAAACCTGTATGAGATCATTGACATTCACTCAGTGTCATAAGATGTCCTCCTGTACAGCGTTCCGCGTTCTCGACTGTCGCCATAAAAGTTAGGACTGAATTTTGAGGTCATTGTTGTGGAGGAAGAGAAGTGCGACATGTGACATGTGACGGAGGATATGCGCTATCATATGACCGTGACTTTGATTGTTTTCCAGTTCAAGCGGGCGCTTGGCGGTAACCCTTCCTGCCCCCTACGTTCAACGTTCATGCATGCATGAGTTGAGTACCTTTTCCATTCCCTGACTCCGGTTGCATAGAGAACTTTTTCAAAAATGATACCTACCTCAGTATGTCCTCTCACATATTTTATCATAGTCCTCAGCATCTCATTGGAAGCAATGATGAGTCATTTCCAGCATTGCCCATGGAAGTTGTTTATGACACTCCGTGGGCTAGCGATGTGGCGGCCATAAGACTAGAGATAGCCAGGCTACGCTCAGAAATAGAGCGCGAGCGCGAGATTTCTCGCACTGCCAGCTTAGATGCTTCTTCGAATGGTTTCGCTTGTAATGGTGACAAAACCCTGCCCATTCCTGGCATCGACTTCGACTTCGACGCAAGCGGAAAAGATTAGCACAAGATGTCGCTTCGCAGATTCAAAGAGCGGAATTCACACTACCGTGACCTCTGATAATATCTTGTACGCAGTGGCTCAAGATGAAGAAAAAGCTCACCTTATTCGCTGTTTCGATCTTCAAACCGACTTAAATGCGAGCGAGATGGATGTAATGTTCGAAACTCTATCAAAAATGAAGTCTTTGAATGTCATAAATATTGGATTCAACAAAAGGTACTCCTGGAACTTTGATGACACCACGGCAGTGAGCAAGAAATTCGAAGATATTATATGGTCAGTCTTACTATCTAGCTAGATATATTTGAATCTTACTTCTCCATCAGCGATGGAACCTTTGGTGATCTCAAAGCTTTACATTAGGACATTCCTTATAGGCTGAATGTCGCCAGGATCCTTCGAAGTCTACCCGAGTTGGAATACTTTTCTGCCGAATATCTTCCTATCGATCTTCAGGAAGATACTCTGTCTTTCCGGGAAATACTTCCTGTGATTTACGGTATTAGAAGCGTCGATCTTCAAATAATGGCATCTTTGTACTCTCCTGAGCGGCTAGCTAATCTGCCCCAAGCGTTCTCACAAATGATAAAAGAGGGACACCCTCACTTTTTGAAAGCAACGAAAGAACTTACCATCTGGCTTGGGGATATCTCTCAGGAAAGCCAGGACTTCGTCAAGAGCAAAGACGCGTGGACGCTTGGAGGTGCGACGGCCAAGTGTCCTATGGATATCAAAGTGACCGTGGCTCAACAAATCACGAATGCTTGCCCTAAGATTGTGGAGATCCAATTCCCGGACGAAGATCTTATCTCCAGATACCTGGATAATATCGGAACGTGGAGTCCTTGGACATTCACTTGAATAATTTGGATGTAATTGTAGTAATGAAACTCTTTAAATCGATCGTGAGGTAAGACCTTTAACATCACGATTGCTCGGATTTCAAACCTATCAAAACACGCATCAGGCTAGACTTGCGCGTATTTTGGACTGTTGATTTCGAGCTCGACGACCGGCTTTCATGCATCATGACTCGGTGTGGGGACAATACTGTTGGTACATAAATTCAATTCATCCAACTTCTGATCCAGGTACGAAGAATGACTTGAAAATTTAGTATATCCCGGGTATCAAAGCATGACTTACTCATCCTCACCGTGATTCCGATTTTGGATCGTCAGATTGTTCCAATGAATGACAGACCGCCATGTGCCAATTTCTACGGAGGCGAACAAATGCGTCGAACTTAACACAATATTAAAGATCTTCATTTTGTGAAAGCATCATTAACGCTCAGCGCTCAGCTCTGATATATATACTCTATCATTATGCATTAAATTCCTTTCGTACCAGTTAAGTTCAGCGATAATTATGCTGTGGGACACTTAAGGTCCATATTCAGCATTTAAGGGTCAACTTTCTGCAATTTTAGTGATGCCGGGGGCCATGGAGAACAAATTTCACGTCAACTCATCTAGTTATGGTATAATTAATTAGACACGGCTAACAAGATTCCATTTCTATACTACAACAGAGCAAAATAACAAAGTGGCATTGTAAGACTGCAAAACGCTGTATAATATACAAAGCCAAGGGTGGAAGTAAGCTTCCTTCCAGAACTCGGATGTGCCGTTGGCTGTAAAACGTTCTTGATATCATCGGGTACGGTCGTTGCTTGAAGAAGCTGCGAATAGTCGACATTTGTGGGAAGCTGGCCATTAGCAGAAAAATACGATTCTATCTTGGATACGTCGAATGAAGGTACTGCAGATATTGCCGCCATTAGCGTCCCTGTCGGTGCCGCGGTCATGAGGGAAGGCGATGTAGCAGTTGAGTCTTGAACGCTGTCATCTACGACCACAAGACATGAGTTGGTACCATTTCCGCCCGTTCTATTGAACAGTGGAATGTGGCCATGTGAGAATTCTGTATTCCAGTCAGGAAGCAGATCAGCCAAGCTGCCCACTATACCAACGCGCGTCTCAAATGTCATATCCGCTGAAAGTTGAACCGCTTTGGGGAACGACTCAAAATCATCGTCTGTAACAGGCTGGCAGTTGCGATTCACGTTGTCTGTAACGTTTGCTGAAAAATTTATGCTTGGTGCATTTTGCGAGACCCGTCCTTCTATGAGAGGTCGACCGTCATTGATGGGAAGTGTGATGCCAATGCCTATAAATGGGGATATCTTCATCGTCATAGTCGAGTTAAGACTCCCTCCTAGAATTCTTAGGGGAATAAATTCAAGTTTTGCGCTATCCCTGAGAAATTACGCAAACAAGTACTCAGTGAGAAGAAATAGAGACAGGAGGTAAACATCTGAACGTACCATCCTTCATCACTTTCTGTTTGCGTTAGAAAATCGAATTTTGCCCATGTTCCTGGGTCAATCTAAAAGATGGTTAGACAGGTAGCCGGCTGAGAAAACCCATCAAAATCACTAACTGTAGCTCTAGCGCCCGTGGTAAAGTTCAATTCGCCGTTCAAATCGAGGTCGAATCCAGCCGAAACGCCAACTTCGGGACCGATGTTTATGATATCTCTGAGCTGCAGTACCTTCAGCACTACGTATGTCATAGAATGCGAAGTTTACATACCCCAAGACTGAGTAATGGGAAGTTGAGCAAATCCCGCTCGTAGGAGAGTGATAGATTTGTCGCGCCCACAGAAAAGCCAAGAAGGAAGGTCTGATTAAAGTCATTGACGGTCGCAGCGATAGACAATGTGGAGACATCGAATAGCGATAACGATACGTTTAGATCCACTGTAAAATTAAATCCAACTCTGCAGTCAAGACACTGGATGTCGAGGTTGGCAGTTTGTAATTGTCTGGGTCAAATTAAATGAGTTTTACTCGAAGTGTCAATAGTAAATAAATCAAACCGACTTATGTTGGCTCGACGAGATACCTTGAAGTGACATACTTGATGAGAGGAGCTCTGTGCCGCTGAAATCTTTGCCATAGTCAAAATCAAATGATTTCAATTTCCTACGTGCAAGATCATCGTAAGGAGACTGAGGTTGGGGCCATGCACTAGACATCACGTGCCCAAGGACAAGAACATTGCAAGTTCCGAGCTCATGCAAAGAAATCGACTGTGCATGAAGTTTGATATGCTGATCTACTGGGTTGCTGTCGATTGAGATAACCCTGACTCTGTGTTGTTAGTCTCTGCGAAAGAAGAATCAGAAAATGACAAACGAGTTACCTCCATGCACCAAGCTCTCCTTCGAGATTACACCCTGGGTGTGAAGTCACAAAATGGAGATGCTCAAATGCCTTCCATTGATTAAACGCTTCCTCGACGCTGTATTGCGAGTCAAGCTTGATATCAATGGTGGAGAAATTATCAGCTGTTGCAGAAATGTGAATTGGAGTGCATGTGATCGATTTAAGGTGGTCATCAAACGCCCCGACCGCCACAATTGGATAGGTTCCCGACGCATTAAACGAGACAATGGCATTTGCAGGACTATGCACTATTTTGTTTGGGCCTTAGGGTTAGATAGGATATAAAGGTAAATATGCAAGTAAAGCATACCATGGTCGTATTCAATCACAACAGAGTTCCGTGGAGAGAACACGCTTCCTTCTTGAACTTTCTCGCGTTGATAAAATGACTGGGACTTTTTAGGTGAGAAATAATGAACCTCTGGAGGAGCCAGGGATGAGCCAGCAGTCGACGTAAAAACATCTGACTGGACGATAAGAGCTGTCACCAGTAGTGCTGCCTTGTCCAAGACAGATAATCTTCCTGAGCCGAACATAACAAGCGCTGCACTCAGCATCAGCATTACAGTGGTAGTTACAGGTATTTATACTGTGACGGGAGCTCCATAGACGCCTAGTTACAAGTCTAAGGAAAGGTAATCAATACATACTCAGTATGCTCAGGTACAGAACTCGAGGCTGTGAAGTCTTTGTACCGCAAATCTTTACTCATCCATGCTGAGGCCTTATGGACCTGACATCAAAGGCATCTTTTTGTTGCCAACCAACTCAACTGAGAACTCGATACACAATATTCAACGTTAATTCTCCTTGTTTTCATTTATTTAGTTTGACAGTGCCAAGACGCGGCATTTGAGTGGTGTCCCTGCAAGGGACAGCACGAGGGTTAACACTACGTA
>Ga0247779_1000874_pt1 | contig 15907 bp, 13 predicted proteins | sample UWRJL221509R5_FD_179925 | JGI IMG/M metagenome (GOLD analysis project Ga0247779, IMG submission 179925) | Plant litter microbial communities from Arlington Agricultural Research Station in Wisconsin, United States - UWRJ-L221-509R-5 | ecosystem: Environmental > Terrestrial > Plant litter >... | reverse complement strand
AGAATGTCGGGTCCAGCGTCGCCAGCGGTTGGCCTTGGCGGACCAGATCGCCCACTTTGACGTGGATGTTGCGCACCACCGAAGTTTCGAGCGGCTGCAAGACAACGTTAGGGCTTGTTGCGATCAGCTTGCCTTGGGCGGTCACGATGGTATCCACGCGGGAAACAGATGCCCAGGTAACCGCAGCCGCAATCAATGCAACAACACAGTAAAGGGTGATGCGCGCCACGCGCGGAGGTGCACGCTCCTCGATCTCGACCGCGTCGGGCTGAAACTCGGTGACCACCGGCTTGCGCGTGGAATCCCGTCTCGACGAACGCCGCTGGGCCGACGGCGAAAGACCAGTGGGCTTTCCGTCGTTCGCATCTGGCAACTTTCGATCCACGTCGCTCATGCGATCTGCTTCGTCTGCTGGTTCCAGAGATGCCGGTACGTCGTACACTGGGTGAGAAGGCTGTCGTGACGGCCGATATCGACAATCCGACCGCGATCAATCACAAGAATTGCGTCCGCATCCGCCAGCATAGAGAGCCTATGCGAAACGATAATCACGGTGCGTCCTTCCGCAATGCGCTTGAGATTGCGGCGAATGATCGTCTCGCTCTCAGAGTCCAGCGCACTCGTTGCTTCGTCGAGGATGAGAAGACGCGGATTGGTGATCAAAGCCCGCGCAATCGCCAGCCGTTGTCTTTGACCGCCTGAAAGATTTTCGGCGTTCTCCTCCAGCATGGTGTCGAAACCACGCGGCAGGCGCTCGATGAATTCATCCGCCCCCGCGAGCTTCGCGGCTTGCGCCACCTCGTCGAGCGTAGCGCCACGCTTCACGCAGGCGATATTCTCTCGAACAGTGCCTCGGAACAAGAAATTGTCCTGCAACACAAATCCCAAGCTCTTGCGCAAATGAACCAGGTCGAGCTCCCGGGCATCGAACCCGTCGATACGCAATAGCCCCTGCTGAATCGGATAAAGCCCCGAAATCAGCCGCGTCAGCGTCGTCTTGCCAGACCCACTTCTCCCAACGATGCCGAACACTGTTCCAGCAGGAATCGTGAAGGAAATATCGTCCAATGCAGGCGGGCCGTCGGGGCCATAGCGGAACGAGACGTCCTCAAATTCGATCTGCCCCTTCAGGTCCGGGCGCAGGCCCTCGCGCTTACCGCCACGCTCCTGCTGCTGGTTCATGACTTCGCCCAGCATTTTCACTGACAGCGCCACCTCCTGATACTCGTGCACCATCGTCACCATCTGAACGAGCGGTCCGGACACGCGTCCGGCGAGCATGTTGAAAGCGACGAGCGCCCCGATCGTCATCGTCCCGCTGAAGACATCGAGGGCGCCCAGGCAGATGATCCCCAATGTCATCATCTTCTCGAGAAATCCCGTTACCGATTGGGCTACCGCAGAGATTTTCTCGACGCCGAACCGCATTGAAACCGACTGTGCACAGCGGTCGTCCCATGCCCTGCCCTGCAGCGGCTCCATGGCAAGTGACTTCACCGTCCGCATTCCATGTACGGTCTCGACCAGCATGGCCTGCCGCTCGCCCTCGGCCTGATAGAGATTGAACAGCCTTCGCCGGAAGGGCCCCACCAGCAGAGCAACCACCACACCGCTTAGCGCGGTAAAGGCCAGTACCAGGCCTGTCAGCTTCACGCTGTAAAGCGCGAGCACAGGCAGGAATACGAACAGCGACAGCGCATCAAGTGCCGTGACGAAGAGACGGCCGGTCAGGAATTCCCGCACACGCGTGGCCTGCTGCATATGCTTGACCAGCACACCTGCCGATATGTGCTCAAAAAATGTGATGGGCAGACCCAAGAGGTGGCCAAATGTCTTGGTCGCAATACGAATGTCGATCTTGTTCGTCGCATAAAGCAGCAAATAACGCCGCAGGAATGTGAATATCGAGTCGAACACCAGTGCAACGATGGCACCAGCCGCCAATACATAAAGTGTGCTGAAGCTTTCGTGCACCAGCACCTTATCGATCACCAGTTGGAAGAAGATCGGAGTAATAAGACCGAGGGCGTACAGCAGGATGGCGGCCACCGCCACATCGGCAAAGAGCCTTCGCTCGCGGATCAACTCCGGAACGAACCACCTGAACCCAAACGGCCTCGGAGTTGAAGAATGAGATTGATTCCGTTTGATCAGGACAGCATCGCCCAGCCAATTCAGGCAGAAACTCCCCTTGCCAACCAAAAGTGGTTCGGGCCGCTCAGCCAATGGATCAAAGATCAGAAGTGCTTCGCTGGTGGTATCCTCTCCGGCAGCCAGCACAACAATCCAGTTTCCGTTCGCCAGTTCTATCAGCGCTGGATACGCATCGCGAAGCCGGAGCAACTCGTCCCACGTCAGCCGAGTCTTACGGGCGCGAAAGCCGCTCTCCTTCGCTATTCGTAAAAGCTGGGTCTGCGAAACAGGGATATCACCGACAGCATAAGTGTGGCGCAGGCGGTCAACCGCGAGATCAACGCCGTGGTGTCTGGCGATCTTTACCAGGCATTCGAGAGCTGTATGTGTCTGTGGAGCGGATTCTTGCTGGTCAATTTCGACAGCTTCGTTGCCGCGCTCCACATCAGCGGAAATTTGTTGATGCATTTGGAGGCCGCTGCGTGCCGGAGGTGGGCGAGTTGCCACGCTCACCTCCCGAACCTATTTCGGGGTTTGCCGTCGTGCCTCTTGGCTGATTGCGCTTGACCACGCCGGCGTCAACCAGCCCCTGAAGCGCGTTCTGCATGACTTCCACGGAATTCGCGAACCCCTCGGCAGAGAAGATCAATCTCTGCCGGAACACCTTTTTCGGAAAGTTATTGGCGTCGCGCTCCGTCGGCGACAGGCTGAACAGATCAACACGCACGATCGTACCGCTGATCATGACTTCATCGACGCCGTCTGTATAAAGTTCGTTCTGCATGGCGCATCCCTACGCTGCCGAATGGGCCCTGAAGAGAACATCGACGCCCGACATGCCTTTGCGCACCAGGCCAAAATTGGCCGATTCCAGTGCGAAATTCGGCATGCCGAAATTGACCGCGCTAACGGGAGGCGACGCCCTGCCCTAGCCAGATTTAAATGATTTAAAAATACATTATTTTCCAAGTCAATCGCGCATTCAATAATTAAATAAGATGCCTAATATGGCCAAGAATTTAAAAGTATCGATTAAATCGAACGACTGGGAGATCTATTTTCAGGATACTCAACCCGGGCATCCTCTCCTGAGGCATTCAGGTCAGGTTTGCTGCCTCAATGAGACAAGCATCTTGGATTTGGCAGCAAAGATGCTTGCACGCGGCACATCCAGCAATCCGGTCGACGGGAGCGACGGCCGCGCCTAAGAACATCCCATCTGGGCGCCATACCAACGCGTCAGAGCGCCCTCGAGCGGCTTCCACGCTTGCTGGAATTGTGAAAACTTGTGCAGACCCTGCCGGTATAGGCCACGTAGCTCCCGGTCGACGCCGGCGAGATCGACACCGACGGGGTTGCCGTCCCTTATGATGGTTCGACCATCCACGACGACATCAATCACATGAGACGCATTACCTCGCGCGAACAACAAGTCGATGGGATCAACATCCATGATCTCGTCGCGGTCGATGCGATCAAGATCGAGCACCACAAAGTCCGCAGGCGCGCCCGGCGCGAGTTCGCCGGTCCCGGGAGCGCCAGTAGCACGACGACCATTCTTGATCGCCAAGGAAAGAAACTCCCCCCGCGACCAAGTGCGCTCGAAACCAAGCCCGCCGTGCATCATCTGCACAAGCCGCATTTCGCGGATCACGTCGTCGTCTTCGTCCAACGCCGTTCCATCAACGCCGACCGCAATGTCGCATCCGCACTTGTGCGCAGTGCGGATCGGCGCGAGACCGGAATGGAGATGAAGGTTGGAACTGAAATTGGTGACGATGCGCGTGCCGCATGCCGCGATTATTTCCAACTCTTCCGGCGTTGCGTGAGCGCAATGCGCCAAGGTCACCCGCTCAGATAAAAAGCCGATGTCTTTCAAATAGCGGACGATACCGCCAGGGAATGCAACATCCGCCCATCGCCTCTGGTAGATCGTCTCAAGGAGATGCATGTGAATGCGGCGGCCGGTCCGCTGTGAATTGTCCGCGATCGCTTCCAGCAACGGCCTGGAGCACCACTGAACACCGGCAGGACCGAACTGCACATCAACCATTGGACCTGCTATTGCGGCTGAAATATCCTCGGTTAGGGCAATGTAGTCGCGCGGCGACATTGGGGAGCGTACGAACATATCTTCGACGACCTTGCGAGCATCGCTAGCCAAGTCTGAAAGAACCGATTCACTACCGCCATACACCAGCGGATTCTGATCGCGCACCGCCAGCGCGAAGGCCATACGGATACCGACGTCTGCCCGCGCTCGCGCAATCGCCTTGGCTTCATCCACCAACGACATCGTTCCGCTGGGCCGCGTATAGTGGATCATCATCGATGCGCATCCAGCACGCGCTGAACGCGCCATCGACGAGACTGCCTGCAGATAAGGATCGGGCGGAGTTCCGAGCACCGTGCGCATGATCCAGCTTTCCAGCGGCATACCCGCGGCGCCGAACGACGACGCCGTGGGCCGCGCATGATCATGAGCATTGATAAAGGCAGGAACGATCAACCGCCGCGGCCCCGCCGGGGCTGTCTGGTCCTCAGAAACGGCGATGATCACACCGTCGTCGTGGCTGAGAACCGCATTCTTCAGGCAACCACGGTCAGGACCACAGAAGATGCTGCCGACAGCGAATTCAGTGGCCATGACCGCGTTTACCGTTCAGTTCGATATGTAGACCAGATCGCGCTCCGCTCGCGGTGGCAGGAACTCACGGGAGAACACTTCGGCCGGCGTCGGGGTGCGCGAGAGCTGATATCCCTCGACCACCATCCCGATGGCCCGTGCCATCCGGTCATCCTTGATGTCTCCAACGCCAATTTCCTTCATCTCCGGCGAGACGATCAGCTCTTCGTAGGAATACTTGAGGCGACGCTTCTCAACGTCGGCGTTGATCAGGTTATCGTAATTGACCGTCGCTTTCATCCCCGCATTCTGGTCCTTACCCACGGCAATAACCGCCTTGTTGACCGCACGCACAAGGCCAGCCACGGCCTTCGGGTTCGAGGCCAGCAACTTGCGCGAGACCACCAGGCCGTTGGAATAGAGATCCAGGCCATAGTCGCCGAACGAAAACCATTTGAAGTCCTTGTCCGGATCCTGACGATTGAGCACAAGATTGAAATAGCTGGTAATGTTGAATACCAGCGCCGCATCGATATCGCCCTTGATCAGCATCGGCTCCTGCAGATTGGGCGCCATATTCGATACCTTGATCTTGTCGTTATCGAGCCCGTTCTTGCGCACGAACACCGGCAGCAGACGTGTGGTCGGCGTTCCCTGCGCGCCGCCGAGGGTGTGCCCCTCGAAATCCTTGATGCTCTTGATGCCGCTTGTGTTCTTGGTGACAATCGCGAACGGCGGGCGGTTCCACAGCATGTAGACCATCACCGGCGCATCTTGCGGCCGGGTCGATGCGTTCTGGATGATTGCATTTACGTCGCCAAAGCCGGCGTCATAGGCGCCGGACATAACGCGCGTCACAGTCGCGCCAGAGCCCTCGCCCTGGTCAATGACAACGTTGAGCCCCTCTTCTTTAAAGAAGCCGTTGTCCTTGGCGTAGAAAAAAGCGGCGTCACTGCCTTGCGTCTTCCAACCGAGAGTAAACTTGATGGTCGTCTCCTGCGCGGCGGCCGTACCGGCAAGCAGCAGGCTTCCCAATAACGCGGCACCCAGTCTAGCAAACATGGCGATCTCCTTACGAAGTTAAAGGTCGGTTGGTGAAAGCGAGAGACATCCGGCGCTCATGTTGCAACCAGATCGTTTTTCCGCGTCGCCCAGCCGGTGACCTGTCCTTCGATCAGCGAGAACGCGACGTAGAGGATGACGCCAAGTGCGGCGAGAATGAAAAGCCCGGCGAACACGAGCGGCACGTCGAAATTCGACGATGCCGTCATCATCACGTTGCCGATGCCACGGTTTGACGCCACGGTCTCGGAAAGGACCGCGCCGACAAAAGCGTAGCTGATCGCAACCTTCAGGGAGGCAAAGAAGAAAGGCATGGTGCGCGGCAGCCCGACATTCCAGAGAATATCGAACTTGCTGGCGCCGAGCGCCTTGAGCACGTCCTCAAGCTCAGGTTCTGTCGTCGCCAATCCCGTCGCGATATTCACGACGATGGGAAAGAAACAGATCGACAGCGCCGTCAGAACAGCCGGCACCGTTCCCGAACCGAACCAGAGAACGAAAATCGGAACGACGGCGACTTTTGGAATGGAGGAAAATCCGATGAGCAACGGATAAATGGTGTCATATGCCACTCTCGACGCACCGATGAATGCGCCCAGTACGACGCCTAGAGCGACGCCCAATACGAAGCCGACCATTGTTGTTGCCAACGTCTGAATGATGTGCGGCCAGAGCACGGGAAAGCGTACGACCAAAGTCGTCATGACCTGCGAAGGCCGCGGCAACACGAGGTCGGACATTCCGGTGAGCCGGCAGAACAATTCCCAGCCCACGAAGAACAGAATGATCAGGCCTACCGACCATGCCTTCTGGCGAATGTTGAAGTCCGGCATGGTCACGCTTTTCCTTCCACTGTTGCCGTTCGTGCGTCGACGATAAGTTCACGCAGTCGCTGATTGAGTGCGACGAAGTCCGGCTCGAATGTCATCGCCACCGTCCGCGGACGGCTAAACTCGACCTTGCTGTCGTCGAGAACACGGCCCGGCCGCGCACTCATCACGCAGATGCGGCTCGCCAAAAATCCGGCTTCGCGCAAATCGTGGGTCACAAGCAGAACTGTGGGCTTATGCGCCATCCAGAGTTGCTGAAGGATCGACCAGAGTTCCTCCCGGGTGAATTGATCGAGAGCACCGAACGGCTCATCGAGCAGCAGCATGCGTGGGTCATGAATCAGCGCCCGGCAAAGATTGGCGCGCTGAAGCATTCCGCCCGACAATTGCCATGGGAAGCGTGGCCCAAACCCCTTAAGGCCCACCTGCTCCAACAAGGCATGCGCCTTATCGCGGAATTCAGTCTTGCGAAGCTTCCTGAACTGCGATCGGAACGGCTCGACGATCTTGAGCGGCAACATGATGTTCTGCTCGATCGTCATCCATGGCAGCATGGTCGGGTTTTGAAACGCCATGCCCACGCGCAATGCCTTCGCGGCAACTTCGCGGCCACCGACCACAACGACGCCGGTTGTCGGCTGCACCAGGCCGCTGACCAATTTCAGAATTGTCGACTTGCCGCATCCCGACGGACCGACGAGCGCGACAAATTCTCCGTCGGGAATGCGTAATGTCGTCTCGGACAACGCAGGCACGGCTTTCGCGCCACGACCGAATGTGACGGACGCGCCCGACAGTTCAATCGCGATGGGCGCATCCACTGGATGCGCGTCAGGCGTAGGACTCTCGTCAGAACTCAATCGAAGATTTGTTTGCATACGGCTCATACGGGTAAGTGTATGCAAGCCGGATGCCAGACAAGAATCGCCCCAGGACCAAGAGCGACATCAAATCGGCCATCCTGTAGAGGTTTTATTTTTGGGCAATCTCGCCATCAAAGTGCATGCAATTGAGGCGCTGAAATATACGGCAGCCATGATATTCAATACGTGACACTTAAATGTCGGCACTCGGAATTCGCGAATGGCGCCGCAATCAGCCAAGAAAGACGCAGGCTCTTCCGACAAAGTCGGAACGATCTGTCGCGCCCTGCGCCGGGCAATCATCGAACAAGCGCTTGAGCCGGGCGCCAAGCTTCCCGAAGACACGCTTGGTGAGCGCTTTGGCGTGAGCCGGACCATCGCACGCCATGCACTCGGCCAGCTTGCAGCAGAAGGACTTGTTGAACTGCGCCGCAATCGCATTGCCGTTGTCGCGACACCGAGCTGGCAGGAAGCACGCGATGCTTTCGATATTCGCATCGAACTTGAGCGCTTGGTAGTGCGCCAGTTGGCGGGAAAGCTGACGAAAAGCCAGATCGCGACGCTCACCGCGCACGTTGATGCCGAAGATGCTGCACGCAACGGCTCCGACGCTGTTTCAATACGACTGGCGACGGAGTTTCACATCCTTCTCGCTCAGATGACCAAGAGTCCGATCCTTATTCGGTATGTCAGCGAAGTCGCTTACCGGTGCTGTCTTACGCTTTCGCTCTTTAGCCGACCGCACTCATCGGAATGCGCGATCAGCGAGCACCGGAATATCATCTCGGCGCTGGCGAGAGGCGACGCGGCCAAGGTCATGAGCCTGATGCACAGCCATCTGGATTCTGTGGCCAATCGCGCGCTTGTTACGCCCGCTCCGCAACGCGGCCGCGATCTGATCGATATTCTCGCTCCCTATACCGAAGACGAGAATCGAACTGACAGCAAGAAAGCCAAGATCGCGCGCATCAGTGACGCCGCGGAATGATCAGGCCTCGATCCCCCGCTGGGTAAGAATTCGCTCGGCGCTGTCGTTCCATACATCCATCTTGACGATCTGACCGCCCTTCACCACGAAGCGATCAACGTAGCGGTTGCCTTCGAACGGGGTGCCATCGGGCCATTCGCCATAAAGTGTCCCAACGCTGTAGACGATCGTCTCATCAGCACCAGGGCACACGTCGAAGCGCTCCATCTTCTTCTTCACCCAGCGATAACGACGCGCGTTGAAGCCGGTCGGGCCGCGTGGATGATCGAAGTCTCGCCCGCCAGTAAAGGTGATGATGGTACCGGGCTTCATGAACGTCGCCGCACGGTCCGGGTCAGGAATCATCGACGCTTCCAGATAGGCCTCGACAATCTCGGCATCGGACATCTCTTTTGTTTCAGCTCGCGCGGCAACGGACATGATCAGCTCCTGTCTCGATGAAAGCTTACAAATCCGCCCACCAATTGCATGCACATATTTTGAACAATTCGGAGCGCAAACTGCACACAATCTGGAGCTGCCGGTGCGATATTATTGGGCTACCTTGACTCATCTCTAACAGCCTTACCAGCAATGACCGCCCGCACCGCTTTTGATCTGATCCTCCGCCGGGCCATTCTGCCCGGTCTGTCCACTTCCGTCGATATTGGCGTGCGCGATGGCAACATCGCAGCGATCGAGCCACAACTTGCTTGCGAAGCGATCGAGGTCGATGCCGCAGGGCAACTGGTGCTGCCCGGTTTCGTGGAGACCCATATCCATCTCGACAAGGCCTGCCTGCTCGGGCGCTGTGGCCATGATCATGGCAGCGTCAGCGAAGCCATCGCTGCCGTCGCTGCGATGAAGCGGGATTTTACCGTTGAAGATGTCTATGCACGAGGCGCCCGCGTGATCGAACGCGCTATCGCGCAAGGCACCACACGCATGCGCACCCATGTGGAGATCGATCCCCGCATTGGCTTGCGCGGCTTTCAAGCGATCAAGGCGCTAAAACGCGACTACGCCTGGGCGATGGATCTATCGATCTGTGCGTTTCCGCAGGAAGGGTTGACCAACGATCCCGGAACGGAAGAACTGCTGATCGCGGCGCTACGCGACGGTGCCAATCTGATCGGCGGATGTCCTTACATGGACACCGACCCAAATGCGCAGATCGAAAAGCTGTTCGATCTGGCGCAGTCTTTCGATGTGGATGTCGACCTGCATCTCGACTTCGACCTCGATCCCTCCTGGTGGCATCTCGAAGAAGTCTGCCGGCAATCGGAAAAACGCAACTACCAGGGGCGCGTTGCCATTGGTCATGCGTCCAAACTCTCGGCCCTGCCGCCGGACGCATTCGATGCCGCAGCCAGCCGGCTTGCGCAGGCGGGCGTTGCGGTAACTGTGCTTCCGGCAACCGACCTTTATCTGATGGGACGCGACGTCACCCACAAGTCCCCACGAGGCCTAACGCCAGCCCACAAACTGATCGACAAAGGCGTGCTCTGCTCGGTCTCGACCAACAACGTGCTGAACCCGTTCACACCGTTCGGGGATTGTTCCCTGCTGCGCATGGCGAATTTTTACGCCAACGTTGCTCATGCGGGGGTCAGCGAGTTCGAGACCTGCCTCGATCTCGTCACCAAACATCCAGCAAAGCTGATGAACCTAAAAGACTACGGGATCGCCGTCGGAAATCCGGCGGACATGATCGTGCTCAACACGACGAGCAGCCGGAATGCGATCGCCGAACTGCCTGACATTGTTTGCGGTTTCAAGAATGGCCGCCAGACCTTCTCGCGTCCGTCCGCAACGCTGTTCGCACCCGCGCGACAAGGATAGCCGTCGATGACCGAAACCATTGCCGACATTGTCGCCGCCCATCGCGCTGGACAGACCGATCCCGCAAAGACCATCGCGCGAAGCTTCCAGCGTATCCGTGACCACGGCGATCCTGCGGTCTTCATCACTTTGCGTGACGAGGCCGAGGCTATGGCAGAAGCCGAAGCGCTCAAGGGCAAGGATGCTGCAGCCCTTCCCTTGTACGGCGTTCCGGTTGCGGTCAAAGACAACATCGACGTCGCCGGTCTACCGACCACTGCCGCCTGCCCAACCTTCGCTTATCAACCGACAGGGGATGCCAACACCGTCGCGCGATTACGTGCGGCGGGCGCGATCGTCATTGGCAAAACAAACCTTGATCAGTTCGCGACAGGACTTGTGGGGGTGCGCTCCCCCTACGGCATTCCGAAGAATCCTGTGCGCGACGGGCTCGTCCCCGGCGGCTCCAGTTCGGGCTCTGCCGTTGCGGTGTCAGCCGGACTGGTGCCGCTCTCGCTCGGCACCGACACGGCGGGATCCGGTCGCGTCCCTGCGATGCTCAATAATATTGTCGGACTCAAGCCAAGCCTTGGCCTGATGTCGACAGCAGGCGTTCTCCCCGCGTGCCGCACGCTGGACTGTGTCTCGATCTTCTCGCTGACGGTCGACGACGCGATGACCGCACTCAATGTCATGGCGGGATATGACGCGGCTGATCCCTTCTCGCGGCACCGATCCGTCGGCGCACTCACCAGCTTCCCGGCCGGATTGAAGCTCGGGATTCCGCGCAAAGGACAATTGCTGTTCTTCGGCGACTCCGTCGCGGAGAAAGAATATGAGGCTGCCGTGGCGCGGCTCGTTGCCCTTGGCGCGAAACCCGTCGAATTCGACCTTGAGCCATTCTACGAGACTGCAAGATTACTTTACGAAGGTCCTTGGGTTGCAGAGCGCTATCTGGTGATCCGTGATCTGCTCGCATCGAACCCGGATGCCGTTCATCCGGTGACACGCGAGATCACATTAAAGGGCGAAAAGCTCAGTGCCGCCGATACGTTCTCCGCGCTATATCGGCTCGAGGCGATGCGCCAGATCAGCAGGCAGACATTCGAGTCGATCGATATCATGGCGCTGCCGACTGCTCCGACCGCGTATACCGTCGAACAGTTGCTCGCCAATCCGATCGAGCTGAACAGCCGCCTCGGTACCTACACGAATTTCGTCAATCTGCTGGATCTCTGCGGCCTCGCTGTGCCGGCGGCCATGCGAAACGACGGCATTCCGTTCGGCATCACATTGCTGGCGCCTGCTAATCAGGACGCCAAACTTGCCAGCATCGGCCGCGCCTTCCACAGCGACACCAAGTTGGCTGTGGGCGCGAAAGCTGTTCCGCAGCCGCCGCTCGCTCCTCTGTCGAAGGAGCCAACTGCAAACGAAGTGGCGATCGTCGCCGTCGGCGCGCATTTGTCCGGCATGGCCTTGAATCACGAGCTGCTTCAATTGGGGGGCCGCCTGCTGCAGGCGACGACGACCTCATCTGACTATCGGCTGTATGCCTTGAAAGGCACGACGCCGCCGAAGCCCGGCATGCTGCGTGTCGATCCCGGAACGGGGGCAGCCATCGCTATCGAAGTCTGGGCCCTCTCTGTCGATGCGTTCGGCAAATTCGTTGCAGGGATCCCCGCTCCGCTTTCCATCGGCACCGTCAAATTGGCGGATGGCTCAGCGGCCAAAGGTTTCCTGGTCGAAGCAACCGCCGTGCATGATGCACGCGATATCACGTCGTTCGGCGGCTGGCGGGCCTTTATGGCAGCACCAGCAGAGCCGGCCTAAGACAAGCAGAGACTTCGCCGCGGTTCGCACCCGGGCGATCCCATGGATCGCGCCGGGGCGATGTCTTACTCTCTACGATTTGGGTTCGTCGATAACGCTGACGTGGGCGGCAACAATGCGCCATCCTTCCGGACAACGCACCCACGTCTGCATCTGCCGCCCCACCTTGCCCGGCGTCGTCTCACGATAAAACAGCGTCGAGGCGACAGCGGTGTCCCGGCCATAAGCGGTGATCACGGTTTTCGCCAACTGACGCATCAGCCCGACAGGGCTTCGCCCGGAGCGAAAGGACGCAATCGCGTCGTAGCCGTATAGGTTCTCGCCAATCCCGTAACGAAGGGTCTTTGGATCGTTACGGAACAGTTCGTCGAGCACAGCGACATCGTTTGTCGTCAATGCCTTTTCATACTTCGCAAAGGCGGCACTAACTTCGGCAACGACATCGGGCTGATCGATTTCAACGGTCACTTCAGAATCCTTTCGGGCGCGGCGCGACAGCCACACCGCCATGTTCGAGCGCGTGCGCGACACGCAAGGCGATGTCTTCGCGCCATGGTGCGGCGATAATCTGCACGCCAATCGGCATCGGCTCAAGAGGCACCGGCACGACCACAACCGGCAGGCCGATGAACGATATCGGTTGGGTGTGGATGCCGATATTGGCCCGAACCGGCAACTCAACGCCATCCAGCGTGAACGTTGTCTGTCCGAGATTCGGCGCGATGCAGGGCGTTGCCGGAGCGACAATGACATCGACCGACTTGAACAACTCAAGTACCTGCGCGCGGTACCAGCGCCTGAATTTCTGTGCGCGATCAACGAGCGGCGCGGGGATCATCGCGCCGGCCAGAAGACGGTCGCGGACGGCTGGATCAAAATCGTTGGGCTGCGTGCGCAACCTGTCGAGATGCAGCGAGGCGCCTTCGCAGGTCGAGATGACATAGGCGGCCGACCGCGCCCGCGCGACTTCCGGGAGTTCGACCTCCCGTGCAAGCGACAAGGCCTTCGCGATCCGCGCCACAGCTTCCTTCGCCTCAGGAAAAAGATTCTTCTGGAAATAACCGCCTGCCAATGCAATCCGCAGATCGCCAATTCCGCGATCGAAGGATGCCGATACGGGCTCAACCGGTCGATCGACGCAGGCCGCATCGTCCGCATCAGGGCCCTGCATCGCGTCATAGGCGATTGCAAGGTCCCGCACCGTTCGCGCGAAAGGTCCCAGATGGTCAAAGCTCGGAACGAAAGGAAACGATCGCGCGCGCGGCAACCGGCCATATGTCGGCTTCAAGCCGAAAACACCACAAAACGATGCCGGCACACGGATTGATCCATTGGTATCCGATCCGAGCGCCAGCGGCACGAGACCGCCGCCGACCGCCCCGCCTGAGCCGCCGGACGAACCGCCAGTCATGCGCGTCACATCGTGGGGGTTTCGCGATGGTCCATCGTGAATATTTTCACCGGTGAAGTCATAGGCGTATTCGCCCATGTTTAGCGCGCCAACCAGGATCGCGCCGGCCGCTTCGAGCCGCTCGATCAAGGGCGCATCGCGAGTTGCCGCCGCGCGCGTGCGGTTGATCTTCGAGCCTGCACGGGTCGGCAGTCCTTCGACATCGAAAAGGTTCTTGACCGCAAAAGGCACGCCAGCGAGTGGCCCCAATTTTTCTCCGCGCGCAATAGCGCTGTCGACTTTCGCGGCTTTAGCACGCGCGCGATCGGCCAGCACATCGGTAAACGCATTCAAAACAGGATTGTGCTTCTCAATGCGCGTCAGAACGCTATTAACCGCGTCCAGTGCGGACACTTTCCGGCTCGAGACAGCCTCTGCGATGTGAGAGGCGGACGACCAGTCCAGATCACTCATGCTGCGCCCCTTAAACCCGGTAGATGCTGGCTGGTTCGATTTCGTCAGGCAGCGGGAATTCCTGCACCATCCGCGCCATCTTCAGCGAGACATCGAGATTCGCGCGAATAGCCGGCTTCCAGGCCTCCTCCACCGGCAGCGCAAGCGCCTCGGCAACGGCATCGATATATGTGTCCAACGGATCCGTGGGCATAGACAGTCCTTCTTGCAGCGATGATTGTTTGATGCGCTGGCGTGCCGCGCGTTTTCTTCAGGCAGGGGGATTATCGCCCGACAAAAATTCAGGCGCGAGATAAATCTCGCGCCTGTAGTTATCGCGCTCGGGATTAGAAACCGATGGTCGTCAGATCCTGGAACCAGTGCTGGGCCTGAACGAATTTCTTGACCTTTGGCGACAGCGCGTGAGGATTGGTGTCGTGAACCACCCACACCAGCGCGGCGTCGTCGACAATAAGCGCATGAGCCTGCGCGATCAGTTCGTCCTGTTTGACGGGATCGAACGTCTGCTTGGCTTCGTTGATCAGCGCGTCGACCTTCTCGTTCTTGTAACCACCCCAATTCACGCCAACCGGCGCAATCTGGTCGGACGCAAAGAAGCGCACAATGGCGTAAAGTGGATCCGACGTCACATAGGCGATGTTGTTGGCTGTGATGCCTGCGTTCATTTCATCGGCTGCGCCCTTGCGCCAATGCGTATAGAGCGTTTCCAGTTCGACGACCTTGAAGTCGACGTCGATGCCGATCTCCTTGAAGCTCTGCTGCAGATATTCGTTCATCGGCAGCGAGAGCATCTGACCGGTGCCGCCCTGCGCAATGATGAACGTTGCCTTCAGCGGCTTCTCTTTCGAATAGCCTGCCTCCTGCACCAGCTTCTTCGCAGCGGCCGGGTCGTATTTGATGTCGAAGGTCGGCTTTCCGAACCAGGGACTCGATGGGTCAACCTGCCCCTTGGCTGGCTTCGCGAGGCCGTTCATCAACCCTACGATACCTTCGCGGTCAATCGCCAGATTAAGCGCCTTGCGTAGCCGGACATCAGTCCAGGGCGATCCCGGCAACACGCTGAGATGATAATTCCAGACGTGAGGCGTGATGTTATCGACGATCTTCATGCCCGCCGCCTTCAACTGCGGCACGGCGTCCGGCGCAGGCGTTTCAATCAGATCGACCTGGCCTGCGAGAAGCGCATTGGTGCGGGTGAGCGCTTCCGGCATCGGGATCAAGACAAGCTTGTCTGTTTGCGGAATTCGCTTCTTGTCCCAATAATCGCTGTTCTTGGTCAGCTCCGCCAATTCGCGTGGAACGAGCTTCGTCAACTTGAACGGACCGGTGCCGGATGGCTGGCTCGCAAACTTGTCCCAATCCTTGCCAAGCTTTTCATACTGGGCCGGACTTGAGACCAGGAACCACAGCATCTGATACGGAAAGAAGGAGTCCACCGTCTTCGTCGTGATCTCAACGGTGTCGTCGTCGATCTTCTTGTAGCTCGCCACCGATGGCAGACGCGTCTTCACCTGCGCACTCTGTCGCTTGTCGAACTGCGGCGCCTTGTCGTTCAGAACCTTGTCGAGATTCCAGATAACGGCGTCGGCGTTGAAGTCGCTGCCGTCGTGGAACTTCACACCCTTGCGCAGCGTGAAATGCCACTTCGTTTTGTCTGCGGGATCGACCTTCCACTCAGTTGCGAGGCCGGGCACCAGCTTGCCCGGACGATCGGCCACATTCATCTCCCATGAGACCAGCGGATCGTAAATTGTGTACCCGGTGAATTGATAGGCGCCGGCACCACGATCGGGCTGGCCTGTGGTGAGCGGAATATCAGCCATCGAAATGCCGTAACGCACTACCGTTTCAGCCTTAGCGGGCGCGATTGCGCCTAAAACGGCCGCCAATGCCGCGACAACAATTGAATTC
>Ga0247779_1000873_pt1 | contig 15908 bp, 21 predicted proteins | sample UWRJL221509R5_FD_179925 | JGI IMG/M metagenome (GOLD analysis project Ga0247779, IMG submission 179925) | Plant litter microbial communities from Arlington Agricultural Research Station in Wisconsin, United States - UWRJ-L221-509R-5 | ecosystem: Environmental > Terrestrial > Plant litter >... | reverse complement strand
ATCACTTACTGTAATCGCGTCACGTTCACGGCAGATATGGCAAGCGCATTTGATGGATTCTCCCTTTTCGAGCTCTTACAGCATAATACAATATATCACACAGTGAAGCACAATTTTTTACTACAGCTGAATCCTATGCTTTTGGAACTCATCCGTCGATCAGATCAACACCAATTCTTGTCGCGATACATGACTATGTTGGACGAGTCTTACATCGCGCTTCTGGACAGATATCCACCTGAATCTCTTGCCCTACTGCTATCCATAATCATACATGGAAACATCTTTCCCTCTCAAGCAACAGAGCAATATTTCCAACTTCTACCGTCCTATGTGGAGCATGATACCCTATGCATTATCCGAGGATATTTCTCTCATTTCTTTCCCATTTTTGGTCCTGCTGATGCTGTACAGGTGTTTGAAGAGCACAGTGCTTCTCTACGCGAATTTCTTCTCGACCCCGTCCGATCGAGACATCAAAATTTCCAGCTCTCAGCTGGGAAGATGTATGCAAAGTCTCTGCTGGCCTGTTTCAACTTTCTGGGCACACAGCTCTTCCGTTACGATTATTGTCCTCATTGTTTTCCGGATGCGCATCAGTTCATTCCGTTTTACACCAAAGAAAGAGGAAAGAATCTAAATGCCGTCTTCCACGACCAGGAGACTGGGGACACAATAGGCAATAAATCGGAAGGACATCAGACCACAAATGAAGACTGGGACAAATACTTCTCAAATAACCGAGAAAATGTCGAGATTGTGGACACTGAAAAGGATATCCAAGCTTGGTCCGCAAATTGGCATCAAGTTATTTCCAGGGGGCAACGGGCCCAGTGGAAATGCCCAGTATATAAAATGAGTAAGGAATAAATTACTATCGCCTTACTCTGATATATTGATGGTTAATGTATCTTGTAGGGGATTCTCTGGGGATTTTTTGCTTTCGTCCTTTGTGGACACATTGGCTTGGGCGATACGGACTCATGTTGGGTTACATGATCTACTTCTTCCCACGAGCTGATAAATCTCAAAAACTCGTCGAACTCTGCAAAACCACTGTTTTACGAAGGGACGCAACTCTTTTTCCCGAGGACACAGTTAAAGCCCAACGCGCTATGGCAGCCTACGTGAAGAGGGTCGAGGCATTGGAGGATGATGAATACGCGCAGACCATTTTATTTATATCAAGCAACGCAATATATAGGACACTTCAACTTTAAAAAATTATGATATCACCTCAAATCGTACTCATTTCCAGGACAATCAGACCGGCGCTTAAAGAAATGCTCTAATCGACATCCTCTCATCCCACGTCATGTACTCATGTGCACTTGTCGATTTGCACATTGTTCTGCAAGTTCATATATATTCTATGTTATTTATTCGAAAATTTCCGACATTATTGGCCCCCTTGAATACGTTAATTGCCAAAGGTTAAAGCGGACCTCAAACCCCGACCTCAGAGGACAGGCGGCGGCCTTGGACCATGGACATTGAATTACTTGTAAGTACCGAGTACGTATGAACTTAATTTAATGGACCATGTAGGTTGCGAGGATAGTAAGTAGGTAAGTAAATGCTGATGAATGGTTAGATAGGTATATGCATATGTATGTAGTACTTGAAAATCGTATCATAAGAAGATGAATTGATTCGTAAGAAATTAGAACGAAAAAACGTTAAACAAAGCCATGATAACATCAAAGGGAGAGGAGCTATAACAAAAGAAACAAAAACAAAAACAAAAAGCAAAAGAAAAGAAATAAACGAGTGACGATAACGAATGCACAAACATGCCCATCGCATGTAAATCTAATACCCCAACCCAACACCAACCCTCAACGTCCCACCTGCCCGCTCACTCATCAACAAAAGATCGTCCCATTTATCAGCTTTCTCTGCTTCTGTCAACGCGTACTTGGCCTTCTCTTTTCCATCCTTCTCCTTGTCTTTCTCAGTAGCACTCGTAGTAGCCGGAGTAGCAGTTGTCGTCGATAAAGATAGAGATAACCTCGGAACCGGCACACCCTTTCCTTGTCCTCGTCCTTGTCCTATACCACCACTTCTCGTGCTAGAAGAAGAAGAAGAAGCGCCAGCAGTCGACGGCCTCCTCCCACCCAGAGAAGAAGTAGACTTCCGAGCACCCTCGGACGTCGTCCTAGAATGTGCGCTTGTGCCTGCTCCAGCAGTCGACGGTCTAGTTCCCGTAGACGCACGCCATTTCGCAGTTGTCGTTATCGAGTTGGAAGAGGAAGCTAAGGAAGTAGAAGCACCAGAGAGGGAGAATGATTTGGTGAGTTTCGCAGAGAACGATTTCGAGCGGGTTTTTGGAGTCTGCGTCTGCGTCTTCGCGTTGGACATGGCACCAGCAGTAACAGTTGACGTTATTGTTCTCTGTATCATCTGCGCCGCCGCCAGAGGAGGAGGACGGGATGCGGATGTCGATGTCGATGTCCTCGCGTGCGAGGAAGAGGAAGAGGAAGTGGTAGACGAGAAGGTTATGGAGGCGGAGGAAGAGGTTGTGTTCGTTGTAGGTGACGTAGGCGTTGATTTGGATATTGGCCTTGGAGATGGTCTCGTACCCGTAGCAGAGGTAGCTGTCGTTGTCGTCGTCAAAGAAGCACCAACCGCCGCGGTGGCAGACCTCGATGAAGAGGAAAAGGACGAAGAGGACGAAACACGCATGGTCGCAGACAAAGCCGACCTCGGATGGTGCGAATAACTCGACCTCCTCCTACCCTTGGACTCCCACTCCCAGTATCAACAAAAACAACAGGCTTAACCGTCCCACTACTAGCATCGCTCATCGCACTATCATGTTTCGTCCTCTGCTGCTGCTGCTGCTGCTGCCAGTTGTCCATGAGGTTCCATAGGTGGCTTACGTTCAACTTCTCCTCCAACCCGCAAATTAAGAGATAGTTGTACATCATCAAACGAAAACTCGTTTATATTTATGATATCCAACACCCCGTTTCCTTCGTCTTGCTGAGCGGGCCAACTAGTGGTGGTAGGGAACACACGCATCGTCGACTCTTCTCCAAGTACCCCCACGTTCGACGATGCAAGTGTGGCACTAGGAGTAGCGTGCGTGGTATTAGGACTGGTAGTAGTACTCGGTGGTCCAGGCCTCCGTGCGCTCCTTTGAGGTCTCGGTGGAGCATTCGCTACAGCGAGATTTGGCAAGCCAGATAATAAAGCAGACACAGGTAGTTATGGAGGCGATGTGGACAAGAACACACCAGTAACCAAAGGCAGGTGAGAAGCTCGGATGGAGATGGGTGTAAATGTCGATGTGGATGACGCTGGGGATGGTGAATTCGAGTTTTGATGAGCTTGAGCCATTGGATATGGAGCAGATGTGACAGCAGGAGCGGATACAACCAAAGTCAGTAGTGTAGGTGACGAAGAACCCGAGGATGATCAGGAGGAGGGAGAGGAAGGCGAATATGATCGAGAAAGAGGAAATGATGCTAAAAAACATGATCAGTTTTGAGAATGCAAAAATGAGAAAGGACACACCGCCAAACATGCCTAGTCACCAGCAGATATAGACGACCTAGCCATCTTCCTTGCAAAAGACAGGCGTGAAATTATTGACAACCTCGTCGAATCGTCGATGCTAAACTGGGTATAATATGCGGCACTTCTCCGTCACCCCCTCCAGACCAAATTCCACGGCGTCCGGTACATCTACGTCGAGGATGCATGATGCACTGTCTGATTGGTCTTCTTCCATATCATCTCCTTGCCTCCCAACTCAAAAGCCTCGAAAAGTGGATCGCCATTGACATCATCAACTCAGACCCAACCATCGCCTCTCCTTATGGCAGCAGCAGGTAACCCAGATTGTTCTTACAATCTGAGATCGTCCCTTCTGTTTTACATCGTCGTCTACGGGTATCTTTTCGCTCGAGTCGGAGGCGGCTCTGGCCTATATAGTTTCTGGCTACATCACTGATGGGATTCGAGGGTATTCGTCGTCTCCACTGAATACATGGATTCCATTGTCACTTTCGCAAGGATCGGCGAGCGATTCTCACAACCTGGCGACTCGTGCGACATCTTCATCACAATGGCGTCCAGAGAAGCAGTACTGAGGCCTTCAAAGATGGTAGGTATGGTAGATGTTTCTACCTGGATTCGAAAGGAACATTGATTTTTAATTCATTATCTGGATAGTAGGAAAGCATTTGTAATTGCTGTTAACAGTCAGTAAAACTTCACGCACACAATCCTTCGGCATCATTTACTTACCTTGTTCGTTAGTACACTCTGACCTGTGAATGCCGGCTCCATACTCGCGGATCTGATGATTTATCATTGACGGGGTGCTGAGAGGAAGAAGGAACGACGGTGGACGGGACTCGCTAAGAATAGTGAAAGAGCTGGTGTAACCAATTTCGAATTTCTTTTTCTCCATACATATCACCTGACTATTGACTCAGCATGACACCGGCACATTCACTCCAGTTTTCATGATCTTAAATTCGACTCTTTTATTCACTTCATCTCAACGCTTCTCGAAAATACAGCTGCATCGTACTTCGACTATGTGCAACCACTACGCCCATCAAAAATATGCGCGGATACTTTCAATAGAAATGTACTGTTCGAACTTCGAATTTTCAAAGTGGACGCCATGGAAGTCCCAAGAAATCCTCCTTCGTTTAGACAACGCTGGCTGCTACTTTCGGCGACATATTTTACTCACTCAAACCCCTCATCGTGACTGTATATTATCCAGGACAACATTTATACACACCGCAGAATATGATGTCGACTTCCCTCGAATCGCTCACGCATTAAATCGGGTCACAAACTATCTATCTATCCACGCACGCACATCATAGTATATCTGTTCTCATCAGAAACTCGAGAGGTGGGTGGGGACCATATGTACGTTTACTATCCTAATTTCATTCTATTACTTTCCACCTTTACTACATAGGGTTACCCGGACTAAATTGCATATATACTCCATACTCCAACAACGAATCGGAGGAGCCAGCGATGATTCTGTAGACGTGACTCCTTGCTTGCTTGCTGGTGGATATGCTGAATGTTCGGCTATGCATGCGTTTTTCGATTTCGCACACGAACGGAGGACGGGATACGAAGAGAAGAAGAGAAGAGGAGAAAAACGACCTATGCCCTGATTATTTCACGTGTTTCTTGGTACGTACATCTATCCTCCTCGTTCTGTGCTGATATCCTTACACTACTCCGCTTGTGGTGTTCTTCGCTCACGACCTCGTTTTTACCACTACCGCGGACTACTCGCTGCTTCCTCCACATGTTTTCTTTCCTTTCCTTTTTCGCAGAACTATGACCACCACCACCAGTAGTAGTAGATACTGCCACAGGAACACTCGTTGAAGTTCAACGCCGACGGCGACCTTTTTTACAACTGGGAATATGCAGAGTGAGCATGAGGCGAGGGGGAATGGTGGAGGGAGTCAGAGTCAGAGTAGTAGGGGGTTAGGGGGTCTTGGGAGGGCGGTGTCTGCGCCTGCTATCCCTGTTCCAGATTCCGTGTCTTCGGCTACCACCAAGCACACGACCACGACCACGACCACTACTATTAATTACTACGACAATAACGAGAAAACCCTCGCTCGCGTCCCTGTTACTGCCTACTCCGCTCGTTCCTAATATTGGGCCGTCGACGGGTCGATCTCGTCTCCTCCAGTTTCTCAACATCCTTTGCGTACACATGTAGAGCTCTCATCGATGAAGATCGTTGGAAAAGATCCGAATAAACTCCAGAGCAACAACAGGATGGTCATGAACATGCATATACAACTGTCGCTCTCCTCTCCTCCGCCATATTTCTACTTCAATAATTCTTTGTACCCCACCACCATTGCCTCTGCTTCACATTCCACCGCTACCTGCACCACCAATGCACATACCCAATACGCTCGGTACGCAAGCAACGCGATCCTGCTTATCCTTCTTGCACAACGTCTGGTAAGCATGGGAATTTGAGCAGTATATTTGTGCTCATGCCCGAGTCGCCTGGGACGAGGAATATGATATGGAGGATGTTGGGTTCATGTAGGTCTGGCGCAGCTGAGGAGGAGGAGGGTACGCTGGTGTCTTTTTCCTTCGAAGCCATCAATGTCTGCAAAGACAAAGAGTGGTTCCTAGTCGGAGTCGGGATGGCGATGTTTGACTGTAGGTGGATATGGATGAGACATGGGTCTTTGTGTATATTATTTTGTTGATGTGCAGACTATCTCGACGTTGTTTTTTGCACCGTTTTATAGGAAAAGATACTCTTTTTAAGCGCTTATTCTTCTATGATGCTGTGCTTTTTAACAGACTACACACAATTTGCCAGTGATCTATTTCTGGATATGTTTGGCGCAGGGCACCACTGAACAACAACATGAAACTCGTGTCTCGTGGGCGCCTCTGGGACTGGATTCATCGACCTCCACTACCACTCTCAAAAGCAGCGAAAAATGGGCGATCAGGCAATGACGAAGCCCAACATGACGTTCAGCAATGCTGTAGTAACCGGTGGCACATATAGTGTAGTGCAAACTATACACCAAGGGATACTGCGTGGTACGTACTAAACACCAAGCAGATCATGATACGTTAACAGGAATCTGCTTCAGACCCGTTGAGGATTCTACAAGATGCATCATCTCCCAGTGCATTCCATAACTCAGGAGAGCGATACGATCCCCCAAAGTGTCACAAAAACACACGGGTAGCTGTGCTGAAGAAGGTAATGAATTGGATACTGGGTTGCGATCCGGATACTAGAGATAAGTGGATTATGTGGCTTTATGGTGGCGCTGGTGCAGGGAAGTCCGCCATTGGGCAAACAATGGCAGAACGCTGCGACGCCAAAGGACGTCTCCTGGGTAGTTTCTTGTTCGGACGTTCCGATGGTACTCGAAACCATGCTAAATTCCTTATCCCAACGATTGCTTGTCAGATCTATGCAAACTTTCCAGCAACCCGCAACGATATATCATCTGTCATTAACACCGACCCATTGATCTTTAAAAAGTCGCTCCTGTTCCAACTCATGGCACTCGTCATTCAACCTCTGAAGCATCTCGGAGACACCGTTTCTCAATACCTCATTATTATTGATGGGTTGGACGAATGCGTTGACTGTGCATCACAGGTAACTATCCTCCGCACACTTTTCGACGCCATCCAAAAACACAAGTGTCGAATACGCTTCCTTGTTGCCAGCCGACCCGAACACGACATCGTGAACGCATTTTCTTCGGAGAACGTCGAAGTGGTTCTGGCGAGGCTCGCACTGGATGATGACTATCAATCCTATGAGGATATTAAACTCTTCCTGACCGACAAATTCAAAGACATCACCAAAACGCACCCTTTCAGAAAACTCATCCCAAAAGAATGGCCAGGAGATGACGCTGTGAAGGAGATCACTCAAAAATCCTCTGGCCAGTTTGTTTACGCGTCGGTAGTGGTTAAATACGTTGAATCCATCCGCCATCAACCTGAGGACCGCCTGGCGATTGCCCGAAATCTCCGCCTGCGGCAAGGGGATTCTGATATGCCATTTGCAGAGCTTGACGCTCTGTACTCACATATACTATCCTCGGTAGAAAACCCATCACTTGTCGTGGAAATCATTAGTTTCATTATTCATCAAGCTCAAATTCACGACCCTATTAATGTGTTCGGGAGTGATCCTTCGGTAAATGACACAGAGGAAGTTCACAATCTCAAACCGGGAAGCCTTCAAATACTTCTCTGTGACCTTGGCGCACTCGTTGCAATCAAAACGGATTATAGCAAGCAAAACGTCATCAAAGTTCTTCATGCATCCATCTTGGATTTTTTGGTCGATCCTTTGAGGTCACAAAATCTTCATATCCCAAGCGATATGCTGATCACACAACATGTCACCCGCTGCTTGCGGTTCCTTTCCAGTGCGTTTAGTCTATTGAACAAACATGTTTACACCCTCACAAGTGACTGTATTATCTGCTAAAGCAGCAATTGGAATGACAAGTGAACCTGCTAAATATCGACGTGCACCGAAAGGAGTTGTGCTTCAAATATTCACGAAGTGGAAGATCTGTAAAAGACTGAAGTCAACGCCTTGCGAGACTCGAGCTTGCATGTACTAACTATGATATCACCTCAAGTTGCAGTCACAATTCCAAGACAATCAAACCGGCGCTTAAAGAAATGCTTTAATCAATATCCTTTCATGCTATGTCATGTACTCATGTGCACTTGTCGATTTGCCCATTATTATGCAAATTCATGCATATGTCATGTTATTTATTCCAAAATTTCCAATATTATTGGTCCCTTGAACAGGTTTACTAGTAGCAAACGTCAAAGCGAACCTCGAGCGTCGACGTCAGAGGACAAGCGGCCTTGGACCGTGGAAACTGAACATATGTATTGTAGTACTTGAAAATGTATCGTAAGAAAATGAATTGAATCGTAACAAACTAGAACAAGAAAAACCGTTAAAATGCAAAACCGTCAAACCAAGCCAACGATAACATCAAATGTAAAGACCAACAACTCATGAGCAGAAGAAGAAGAATAAATGCACTGCACTGCACGAAGAAGGAAGAAAGTAAAGTCGAATGCATGAGGAACTTAAAGAAAAAAGAAGAAAAGAAGAAAAAAAGAAAAAAATTGAATAGAATAGAATAGAAAGAAACGACCGACTATAACAATACGCAGCATGCATTGCATATAAATCCAATACCCCAACCCAACACCAACCCTCAGGCCCGCGCCTCCTCCTCCTCCTCTTGCCCTTGGACTCCCACTTCCAGTATCAACAAAAACCACAGGCCGAACCGTCGTATGACTCACATCGCTCATCGCACCACCATGTTTCGTCCTCTGCTGCTGCTGCTGCTGTACTTGAAGTTCCTTCGGTGCCTTGTGTTCAACTTCTTCTCCTGATCCATGTCTACTCAAACTTCCCTCTCCAACCCGCAAATCAAGAGAAAGTCGCAAGTCGTCAAACGAAAAATCGTTTATGATATCCAAGATTCCGCTTCCTTCCTTCTCTTCCCGCCTGGATCGGATCCGAAGGCACACAAGAAACGCGAGTAAATATCGGTGTAGACGTCGGTGTGGATGATGCAGGTGACGATGCGTTTGAGGTTGAGGCAAAAGGTACGACGTTGACGTGATAGCAGGAGCGGATACGGCTGAAGCTGGTGGTGTGGGCGAAGAAGATCGCGACGAGGACGAGCAGGAAGGAAAATATGATTGAGACAAAGGAGAGGATGCTAAATTACATGTTCAATTTCGAGAACAACTTAAAAAGTAAATCCTCTGCCACCAAATATGCTCAGAGCACCAGCAGACACCGGCGACCTCAACAGATCCTTCGATGATTGCTTACGCGCTTACGAACGACAGGTTTGAAATTATTGGTAGACGACGCTTCTTTGCCTCCTCCCGACGATCGAGCTCCGCGACATCCGGTCCGTCCACGTCTAGGACGATGTACATGGATCACTGTCCGACGCGTTTGCTCCGTCCTCTTGCTCCGGACTCGTCCTCATGCTCCTCTACTTCTCCGCAGAAAAATCATTAACGACTCCTTCAACGCATCTTCCCCTCGATCCTCATATCCAAAACCACACATTTCCCTCGCTCTCCGGAACGAACCTCGCACCCTCATTCATCCTCCCAAATCCAAACTCATTAATCATTATGTACAACACCAAACGTTGCATCATATTCGTACCCATGCCCTGCACTGCTCGCATGTCCAACTCGCCTGAAGAGCTCGCGTAGTCGTCGGCCTCCACCTCGCCTCCTCTTCGTTCTCTTCTAAATCAAATCCCCACTGTCATCGTCATCGTCAGACCCACTCGAGATCGTCCACGTTGAGGTAGTGGATCCCATCCCAGAATTCGCACTCCTCTTTGATACGGACGATTGTCGTTGAATTTCAGTCTGATTTGGATCATCGCCGTCGTCGGTCTGGTCATGGTGGTCATTCGGAATTAGCAGTTCGCCAACAGGCGGTTATGATCGATGAAGAACGATAACATCCTTTAAACTCTCTATCGTCGTGCTTGTACCGCCGCTACTGCTGTTGTTCATGCATTATGAACAAGGATGGTGTGAGGGGGGTTAGCGGTTCGCGTTCCCTTGCGGTCCTGGTGCTTGTCGTTCGCCTGCTAATGCCGTTGGTGCCTCCACCTCCGCCAGCGCATTAGCAGAAGCCAACACCAGCATCCTCTCCAACACTCCAAAGCCCTCCTCGCTCGCTCCTCCATTTTCATCCCTTCTATCTTCATCTCCTCGTTCCATCTCGCCACCCATACCACCACCATCCTCTACCCGACCCAACATACTACTCCCATTATCAACCGTATCTAAACTCCAACTCTGCTCGTCAGAGCAGATCAAACACGCTGACCATGTCTGCAGATTGAGCTTGGCGTCCTTCGAGGGGTTTTCTGCGGATGTATTTGATGCTGAAAGGATTGGGATTAGTGTAAGATCGAACGAAAGAAAATTTGAAAGAAAATAAGATAAAATAAACATGAGAGAAAAAGTTGAAAGACGAAAAAAAAAGGTGTGTATAACGGATACGTAGGTAGCATAGGTCGAAAAAACTAGATGAGAAAGAAGAAAAGGAAATGAAAGGGACTGAAAAAAGAAATATCAAGAAAGGTTATAACGTACTTAATGCTTGTCCATTGCCATTTCCACGATCCCGATCCCGGGTTCGTTCTGCTCGTTTGTTGTCTCCTGTACCTGGCACTGGCACCGAATAGATTGATTTACCTCGAATCTATAAGAGCAAAATAGAAACTACGATCAGTCATCCGAATGAATTCAAAAAGAGAAGACAAAAAGACGAAAATGAGGAAAACAGGACACAAGGAAAATAAGAGAAAGACCTCGCAAGATGAGGAAAAAGAAAAAAGAAAAGAAAAAGACGTACCAATCTCATTAGTCAACCCAACAGATACATCTGAACCTCCTTAACATCCTCTCTATCACATCTCCACTAGAAGGAAGAACGTCATAATACGAATTGACATCCATCCATCTCAGGAGACGAGAAGATGATGACGACGACGTGTGGTACTATGGCTGAGGTAAGGATAATCGAGAAGAACCTTCTTCTCGCATCGTTTTCGCGCAGCGTTAGCTATCGAAGGCGAACGCGACTTGTCGTTGGCGTTGTCGTTGGCGTTGACCTCGTGTTCATGTTAGGGTGTGGGAAGTAGAAGCCAATGCTGATGCTGACCGGTGCATATTCGTGTTCGTGGTCTCTGAGGAGCATGCATTGAAGAGCAGGTAGACGAGCTGGATAGTAACGCGTCTGAGACACTGGCAGACGTGGAGGTGAAGTTGATACAAACACGTCGCCGGCTGACCTGTGCTCGGAGGAGTATGTCCATGAAATTTCGTCGAAGCACGAACGGGGATGGGTGTAAATTTTGGTGCGGATGATATAGGGGATGATGCATGATGTACCAGGCGATAGATTGGCGTTATGACTTGGATGCGGTAGGTACAATGAGGATGTTACAGTAGGACCGGATACAGTCAAAGCTGGTGATGTTGGTGGTAATGTCGATGAAGAGCCCGAGGATAATGCATCGATGATGAATGATGTCGAGGAAGAAGACGAGGGAGATAGAGAAGAAGGGTGCCGTAGGGGACACTTCCCCGTCCTCCCTTCCAACTGAGCTCCACGTCGTCCGGCACGTCTAAGTCAAGGGATAGCACCAAATGTACGCGGTGCACCATCCAATCGGTCTCTGTCGCCTCTCTCTCATTCGCTACAGCGGGTAACACAGATTGCCCTTACAATCTGAGACCACACCACCCCCTTCTCCCTTTTACCATCGTCGCCTACCGGTATCATTTCGATCGAATCGGAAGCATTACTGCCCAGGTCGCTTCTGGTTATATGCACGAGATCCATATTTGTGGTTGCTAATGAATACGTGGATTCCGTCGCCGATCTCGCAAGGATTAGCGAGTGGTTTTCACAACTTGGGGATTTGTCCAACACTATCGTCGGGAGAGCAGCAGTACTGAGTCCTGCTAAGATAGTATGTGTGAACTGATCTCTGATTTTAATCCATCGCCTGCACAGAAGGAAAGCATTCGCAAATGCAGTTACCGGTCAGTGAAACTTCACATTTTTCGAAGACGTTTACTTACCGTGTTCATTGATTCACTCTCCTTCGTAAGTATCTGGACCGTATTTTCGGAGCTGGGGATTTATCGTTGAGAGGATGGAGGGACGACGGTGGATTGCGACCAGATATGAATATTTGGATGGCGAAAAAGGTGATGGAATCAATTGCGACTTTCTTTTGGGCGTGATCACATGACTGCTTTACTCGGCATCAAACCGGCTCATTCTCGGCCTTAGAAATGGTTCCCTCTTTTTTCATATACGCTATCGTCTCTCTTTTTCTCGTTATGTATAACGGAATGGGATGGAATTGAATAATGCAGCAGCCTTGTGATGCGACGACAACCATAACCATAACCGCAATGCCAGACACGCACACGCATGCCCAAGACAGATGTGTGAACACGAAGACCAGAACTCAAGCTTTCAACGTTCAACTCAGAGCTCTTTTTTGAATTTTTTTCACTTCTATCGTTGCCTTGATCTCGGAAACTTGGAAGGTGAGTATTCAATGGGCGTATAGAGACCGTGTGTCTGCTGTTCTAATCTAATCGCGTTGCTTTTCACCTTCAGTGCGTAGGTTTACTTACCATAACAAAAATGCATACATACTGCATTACTCCCAACATAACTCAAGCCAATCCAACACGAATCGGAAGAAGTCAGTAATGGTTCTATAGATCAAACATTCGACAAATGCACGTGTTTTCCAAGGAAAACGACATATTCTCCATTTTTCTTGGTGCGTACATCCATAGTCATCTTCTTTCCTTGTTTGTCGTCTTCTTCGTCTTCGTTCTCTCCTTCACTCCGCCTGTGTCAGTGTACGTGTTCTGCTGCTCTTCGTACATGGGTCCGTTTTTACTGCACGCACGGCGTCCTTTACATTATCATATTGTTTCGTTGCAGAACTGACATCCTTTTTCTTTTGTCTTCACTGTATTCAGTTTTCTCCGTGACGAAAATCCGGGTAGGGAACATACAGCATCGCTATACTGCTTCTTCAAGTAGACGACGAGGAGACTACATTTTTATAATGTGGGCAAAGTTTAGTATTCGCAGAACCATCATTACCTGCGCATGGAGCGAATGGGAATGGGAATGGGGGTGTGAAGAGTAGGGTGGTAGCAACAGGTTTGAAGGTTTTGCGAGGTCGTTGTCTGCTTCTGTAGTGCCTGTTCCAAATTCCGTATCGTCAGCTACCACCAAGACGACCACGTGGGCGCCATGGCACAACGACGATAAAGAAACCTTCTCTGGCCTCTTTGTTACCGTCTACATCCCTCATTCTCGAATGTTGCGCTGTCGACGGGTCGGTTTCCTCTGCTACATCAACATCAACACCTTCACATGCCCCCTCGCAATTTACATAGACGGTTAGACCTGTGAAGCCGCGCCAACTCTGAACCTCTTTGGGTATCGTTCCAAATTGACTTCGAGTTCCATGGAGCAATGCCAGGTTCTTGCACGTCCAACATACGGATCTAGCGGTGCAGATGAGTATGGATATGGATACAAGACCTAGGTCCTTGTGTGTATTAAGCTGCTTATGCATGGACTATGTCGATGCTGTATATATAGGAAAGGACTTTTTTTTTTCACCCAAAAATTCCTTGCAATAATCGATGAGCAGTGCTATTATTTCAGTGAGCTATTTCTGGAATGTTTGGCGAAGGGCACCAGTGAACAACAACATAGAACTCGTGGGCACACCTCTAGAGGTTTGCAGCCTGAGGCCTGAGGTTCCATCCCCCTTTGGTACCCCTATACATTACTGACAACCAGTCCGAATACAGGTAATCAACGCGTTATGTTCAACAATTCCGTATTTACCGGTGGTACATACACCATGCATACGACTATCAACCAAAGCACCCATCGTGGTGCGTACTAAATGTTACAGTGAACCGATCGTGATACATTAACGCAAATCTGCTTTAGACGCGCTGAAGCTTCTACGAGACGCTTCGTCTCCCAGTGCATTCCACAACTCAGGAGAGCGATACGATCCCCCAAAGTGCCACGAAAACACACGGGTAGCAGTGTTGAAGAAGATAATGAATTGGATAATGGGTTGTGATCCGGATACTAGAGATAAGTGGATTATGTGGCTTAGTGGAGCCGCCGGGGCAGGGAAGTCCGCCATTGGGCAAACATTGGCAGAGCGCTGCGACGCTGAAGGACGTCTCCTGGGCAGTTTCTTCTTCGGACGTTCCGATGGTACTCGAAACCGCGCCAAATTCCTTATCCCTACTATCGCTTGTCAGATCTATGCGAACATCCCAGAAGTTCGCGATGACATTGCGTCGGTCATCAACAATGATCCATTGATCGTCAACAAGTCGCTCCTGATCCAACTTACGTTACTCGTCGTTGAACCTCTGAGGCGTCTCGGAGACATTGTCTCTCAACACGTCATTATTATTGATGGGTTGGACGAATGTGTTGACCGTGCATCACAGGTAACTATCCTCCGCACACTCTTCGACGCCATCCAAAAACACAAGTGTCGCATACGCTTCCTTGTTGCCAGCCGACCCGAACATGACATCGTGAACGCCTTTTCCTCGGAGAACGTCGAAGTGATTCTAGCGAGGCTCGCACTGGATGATAAATATAAGCCCCTTGAAGATATCAAGCTCTTCCTGACCGACAAATTCAAAGACATCACCAAAACGCACCCTTTCAGGAAACTCATCCCAAAAGAATGGCCAGGAGATGACGCCGTGAAGGAGATCACCGAAAAATCCTCTGGCCAGTTTGTTTACGCGTCGGTAGTGGTTAAATACGTTGAATCCATCCGCCATCGACCTGAGGACCGCCTGGCGATTGCCCAAAATCTCCGCCCGCGGCAAGGGGATTCTGATATGCCTTTTGCAGAGCTTGATGCTCTGTACTCACATATACTATCCTCGGTAGAAAACCCATCACTTGTCGTGGAAATCATTAGTTTCATTATTCATGAAGCCAAGACCCCGCGTTTTAACACGATCATCAGGAGTGGTCCTTCGGTAAATGACATAGAGGAAATTCACAATCTCGAACCGGGAAGCCTTCAAATTCTTCTCTGTGACCTTGGCGCACTCGTTGCAATCAAAACAGATTACAGAGGGCGAGACGTCATCAAAGTTCTTCATGCATCCATCTTGGATTTCTTGGTCGATCCTTTGAGGTCACAAAATCTTCATATCCCAGGCAATATGTTGATCACAAAACATGTCATCAACTGCTTGCAGTTTCTTTCCAGTGCGTTTAATTTATTGAACAATCGTGTTTACACCCTCACAAGCGACTCAATACAGAGAATACTAGTAGTGACAGCACCAAAACTGTGGTCAACTTTCTGATCATTTACTGTAATCGCGTCACGTTCACGGCAGATATGGCAAGCGCATTTGATGGATTCTCCCTTTTCGAGCTCTTACAGCATAATACAATATATCACACAGCGAAGCACAGTTTTTTACTAAAGCTGAATCCTATTCTTTTGGAACTCATCCATCGATCAGATCAACACCAATTCTTGTCGCAGTACATGACTATGTTGGACGAGTCTTACATCGCGCTTCTGGACAGATATCCGCCTGAATCTCTTGCCCTACTGCTATCCATGATCATGCATGAAAACATCTTTCCCTGTCAAAAAACAGAGCAATTTTTCCAACTTCTACCGTCCTATGCGGAGCATGATACCCTGTGCATTATCGAAGAACATTTGTCTCGTCTCATTCCCGAACTTGGTCTTGCTGATGGT
>Ga0247779_1000872_pt1 | contig 15917 bp, 16 predicted proteins | sample UWRJL221509R5_FD_179925 | JGI IMG/M metagenome (GOLD analysis project Ga0247779, IMG submission 179925) | Plant litter microbial communities from Arlington Agricultural Research Station in Wisconsin, United States - UWRJ-L221-509R-5 | ecosystem: Environmental > Terrestrial > Plant litter >... | reverse complement strand
TGAGTGGTTAATGTGTTGATTGGGGCCACCATTAGGACCTAGAATAATGGCCTAAGATGAGGAGCCTAGACAGTCAAGGTGATAAACTCACCAGGGAAGTTATAGCTGTAAGAAATAGACGACATCGTCGAGCTTGAAATCAGGGTCTCTGGGCAGAGACGACGAAGAAAATTTGATAGTTGTGTGGAAAGAGGGTGACGGAAACAAGAATGGGCTCTCTTCTGCCTTTGCACTTTCCACCATAGCGGTATTTATATTCTTTTGCCCGTTTATGTAATGGGAGTCCCTTGAAGTCATTTTTGGAAAATGGACAATTACAATTTCTTTTTTCTCCAATATTGGGTGACAGAAGACCGCCGTTCCCGAATACTTCACGAGATTCGATCTAGAGTTTCTTCGCACTGACCAAATGTGAGTTTGTGGGTGTAATTTAAATGTGTGCCAATGTAGCCCAACTGAACCAGACGTACTGCACAGAAAAGCCCATGTCCAAAACGTAAGCACGCAGAAACATCAATTTCATAGCACTCATAATAAGGCCCCATATTACGGGAAATATATGAGTTGCATAATAGGGAAGATGCCCTCGAGTTTTTTTTGGAGGAAAGGCAAGTTTTGTTGTCTGATCCAGTCGAACTGATTCTCGATGATTAGGGAGATAACTGTGTAACTGGGTAAACCGTTTCCCGCGCGACGATAAAGAATCTATAATGCGCGTGGAGAGTCCCTTCACAAAAATCTTTATTTTTAAACAAAAGTGAAAATGCATATCGCATAATGCCCGGTCGGCCGTATTCGAGCATATAGCAGAGAACTGTTGAAGGCAACGTAAATAATGATAGATCTGATTTAACTAGAACTTGTTGAGTTCCACAGGCTTTAAATATGACATTAAAACCAGAATTAAAATACCTGAGTCTTCGACATACGCAACATCTTCTACATCTGCGTGTCGAATCTTGATTGAATTATTGCCACTGCCGATTGAAACTCTGTTCCTTCACCGAACGTCGGATCCCTTTATTTAATAGGCGATAGCAATGTAGAGAGCCTCAAGTAGAAGAGTTCCCGGACTATCAGCAATTGCGTGGACCAAGCTTGAAAAAAATAGCTTCTTGTTGTGTTCAGTGAAAGCAATTTACCTAGAACAGCTAGAACAAGTTGAAGGCGCTTACACATGCACTCTGGGTAACTGTAACAGTGTGACAGGAGGATACACGTGCTTGAATTGATTAGATTAGATTTAGCTACTTTAGCCACAAACGCGCATAGCACTGCTTTTGATTTCTTACCATTATCACTACAATGCCTAACCTATTAGCTATACCCTTTAAAAGGACGTATAATATTGATATTAAAGAAGCAACACGACGGTACATTTTTGCACAGGAAGGCGCACACCCAGACGAATTCAAGGAAGATATCAAGACCTGGCAGAATCTTCGAAGGGACGCCGTCGATGGCGTCGTGCATGATAACCGTGTTGAACCAGTTTTATTGTGAGTTTCCTGTATCTCCGGGAATTTTCTGTCTCAATAAATAAATTTACAGATACCACGCACAGCTCATATCTATTCTGACCAAATTACCCACCGATGTGAGATTTTCGCCTTCACGAGCACGAAACAAATCGGGAAACTGAATCATATCAGATGCAACTAGAGATTGCGTATGCACCGGCATTCACGTCCTCAGCTGTCCCTATAACATTAAGCAATCTTGTATTCGAACGTGCATCTGTTTTATTCAACCTTGCCGCGCTCTACTCGCAGTTGGGTAGCGCCCAAGACCGAACAACAATTGAAGGGATAAAACGTGCTGCATCATATTATCAAGTAGGTGCAGATTATTTTCCCTGTCTCCGTTACTGACTCTCGAAGCACGCTGCTGGTTCACTATCATACCTGGAGGCTTCTGTGCTTCCTAAGCTGGTATTCTCTCCAGACGAAGAGCAGACTCCCTATGATTTGTCGAAGGAGTTCATCAAAGGCTTACAGTGGCTCATGTTGGCTCAAGCACAGGAATGCTCTTGGCAAATGGCAAAACTGAGTACGATTTTTTTGCTTAAATTATTTCTATTGTCCGCTAAAATCGTCTAGATCAGTCGAGAAACTCTATTATAGCTAAGATAGCGGCATCTGTACGATATTTGACCCTCCACCTCAGCAATCGATCTAACAGAACTATCTAGGTTGCATCTATGTATCACGCGTCGAGCGGCGCATTTCACGAGTCGTCAGCGTCGAAAAGTGTATTGCCCTCGGTAATTTATCCGAAATTTCTTTCAGTCAAGCAATAATTGTTAACAGAGCGCTGCATACAGGACTGGCTGCCGCATATAGAGGCGAAAGAACACCATTTCTTAGCGGTCGCTGAATATCGTGAAAGTATAGTCGAATACGAGGCTAGTAGGTTCGAATTTTTTTCTGACTCGGGCTAACGAGACGACTCAGATGACTTTATAGATACGGAGGTGAGCTTGGTCGGCTGGCAAAAGCTCAAGGCGAAGCCAAGAAGGCCTACGATATTGCCAGGCGTGGGAAGGTCACCTCTACGGTTGTACAAGATGCACAGGTCCGTTCAAAGTCCACAGCAGTGTAAAAACGTTCTCTGATATATATGCTGTGTAGTCTCTTCTAGAAACAGTGAAAAGCAGTGAAGCCCGAGCACAGCGAGATAATGATCTCATATACCATCAGGATGTGCCTGCCCCTTCAGCTCTCTCTGCAATTCAAGAGGCAAAACTCGTGTCTTCACTTGTCCCGAAAGGCCTGGCGAACCCAATCGGTGTGATTGGTGATCGACATCAACTGTTCAGTCAACTGGCATCATGGGGTGCCAGAGAAGCCATCAGTACGTTTCCAACTGTAACATGCAACACTTTGTTCAAGTTGCTGTGTATAGATATATACAATGATAGAAAGCAGAACCTAATTAAAGACAGAATTGTCGACTGTTCTCAAGGGCTGCAAGACCACGCAGACAAGTGCGTTTTCAATGTGGAAGTTCTCTATAAATCACTTCTGAAAACACGATACAGGGCATTGCGTAAATTAAATCTTCCATCTTCATTGGAGGCGCTGGAACGGCCAATAGGTCTTCCGCCAAGTCTTTTGAGGAAGGCTGAAGAGGTCCGCTTAGAAGATGGACCCGCCAGGATTCAAGCGTCTATCGAAGATGTGGAAAGGCTAGCCCATCAAGATCTAGCATTACTTGAAGAGGTACAGGAAAATTTATAGAAACTAAAATTACCTCAGAAAGCTTATTTTATACATAGGCGCTCGATATATTAGACAGCGAGGCATCCGAAGATGAAGCCGCCAGGAAGCAAGCACCGCTTACACGATTAAGATCACATGAGGCCAACGTCGAACTGATCGAAAAGGCGAATAGATATAGAGATATCTTATCTCAGGCGTCTGAAAGTGACGAGTCTGTTCGACAAAAATGGGATGAATGGGAAGAAAGTATCAGTGCACTGACTTGGGACGAGGTATATAAAAAAAGGATTAAATCCAGGCTTCCATCTAATTAAATAAAACATAGGGAGTCCTCGAGGCCGCAGTCCCATCTACAACGGCGAGTACAACAACGCAAGTCACTGCTCAAGGGAAGGAGACGAGAACGCATGCTCAGGCTCTACGCGTGAAACTCGAAGAACTCGACACTCTTCATCGAGATCGAGAGCAATTGGTCCATCGAGTCCAGTCCATTGCGACTAACGATGACATCCAACCTCGTATCATGAAGGCGTCTTCAGGATTTGAACGTCTTGCAGAAGTCACACCTGCCATGTTTGAAGATTTCTTGGACGAGGAGCTAGCAAAATATGATAAATTCCTCTTGGAAATAGACGAAATAGAGCGCAAACAACAAGGAATTATCAGTGAAATTGAGGTATTTAAATTTTATATATTTCCTATTGTTTTCTTAACATGGTCTGCAGAATTTAAATAAACGATTTTTGGACTCCAGGAAGGATGATCCTGCCGTTAAAGAAAGAGAAGAAGCTTTGCAATCCCTTGACCTCGCATACTTTAAATACAGGGAAATTACACGCAACTTGGATGAAGGATTCCAGGTATGTCATCCTTTTAGCCTTTCATAAACCGGCAAATAAACGAGGTGTCAAGTTCTATAACGATCTTGCTGGAATCCTGGTGCAATTCAAGGAAGTATGCAAAACGTGGAGTCTTCATAGAAATCAAGAGTTACAGTAAGCATACTATTTTCTATATAAATTATAGTGCAGAATTCTCATCGTCTCTCTAGTTCTGTGGCACGTTCGATGCAATCTATGTCCCTCAAAGAAAAAGACAAAAACAAAGAAAGTGGGCAAGACAAAGACAAAGAGCTTGAGTATTCCGATGCATCACAAGACAAGATTCCTCCACCACTTCCGAAGAAAGTTCCTGCACAATCTCGCCCCTCTATTCCTTCCCGTAAGCCTTTGCATGGCAAGTCAGCTCTCGGACTTCCTGCTATCAATTCCAGTGAATGGGAATTTGAAGACCTCGTGTTACCTCCTGGACCGAAAGACGGAAAGTAACACGGATGTGAATTATCTGCGGCTTCTTAGAAATCTTGTATATTGTATTACCTTAAATTATATCACAGCGAGAATGGAACAGATTCTAATTCGAGGAACCATAAGATACATGCTCACATGTGTGTTGCTAAAGTCGGTGCATAATGCGCGCACACAGCCATGATCAGTACCATCATGCCAAATTCGCTCTTATTCACGAAGCAGTGCGCTTATAGAGTACTTGGCTGACGAGGTGTCTACGCTACTTTGTTGAGCGCGGTCAATTTATCTGTCTACATACAATGGCCCCACGGCGCAGAAGCGTAGATTCCAGCTCCTCTTCATCATGTTCGGATTCGGAGCACAAGAATAACAAAGTTAAAGAATCAAAAAAGGACAAGAAGGACAAGAGAAAAGACAAACATGGCAATGATTCTGGTCATCAATACCCCGGCGCAAGCTCTCACGGCGCTGGAAACACCTTAACTTTACAGCCTACGCCCACTAGTTTACCCAGTTTTCTACCAAAGGACATGTCTTTCCCCGAGCCCTCGCATGAATTTCACAACGATGGAAATAGTTCATTCCCTACACCCCATGCGCAAGCAGCACCCCCACCTTCCGGGTATAGGATCCCTTTGACCACTGATGTAGCGTTCCCTGAGGCGCACGTAACTGGACGCCCACCTTTCTATGACGCAGATGGGACGTCTCCTGTCTTCATAGGATCAGCTTTAATGGAAAGATCAGTTCACCCTTGCAAAATCGGACCCCATCTTCAGCCATTTGCTGCTGTACCCTATGGAGGCGGAGAGCATGGCCATCGTGGGCGCTACGATCTTCTGCCTTTCATACCCGAACAAATGGAATGGGTACCCACCTCCCATGGCAGGATTCCTGACGGAAGACGTCCAGTTGAAGGGGGATATGAAGAAGGTGGCGAGAAGCTCTACCATGCTGTGGCCAACCTCAATGGTGTCAGGGTTCCAGGCAAGACTGGAGAGCACTTGTGCGTTTATTATTTATCTTATCTGTAGGTTCGATTAACATGGGCACTTAATCTATTTAGGAACGGAGCTAGAGTCGCGTTCGGAGGCGGCGAACATTCAGTGGATGATAATTACGAGATTTTGTATGTATTCATATTCATCTGCTTTTCAATCCAGTCGGGATGTTCAATTCTTCGCAGGTGTTGGCGATGAAGGTTCTTTACGAGTATAGAGATGAACTACGTTCGATTGTCGAGTAATGTATCCCATCATGGTCATCAATAGGATATGAAGCAGAGTGCCGGCCACATCTGACCCTTTTTTACTGTCAAAGCCAATTTAGATCGTGATTTAAGCTTTATGGACGAGGGGGATAAGTAAATACAAAAGACAGGCACCACTCGTTTGCCCAAATATCAGCTTATAGCATACAACTTCCATAGGCTTCCAGGATATGGGTATTATGTCTAATATAAAGCTGAATAATTATTTCTAGTCAAGTTACGTCACCGTTTGCCAAGCTTGAAGTATCCGTTTTTTGACGACACATGACCTTTGCCCCTCAACTTTGGGTTATTCCGTTCAAACAACTCAGTCTTTATGGGCTACGGCCATAACGAGTCTCGCATGGCCGCTTACATTGAGATATCAAGGTCTGAGGACAGATGACTAGTTGATGGCTTGTATTTTTCTAATGCTCAAGCACGTTCGTCGCCTGTTGTTTATTCATTTCAAAATCCAGCGTAGTTCGCCAGTTATCAACTTTCCCTCAACAAAATGCTACAACAAGGTGGGTTAACCTGAAAGGCATTTCCGTGGTATAGAGACACGTAACGAAAGAGACGATATTTATCATTTTCGACTTAGAAGAAGAAATAATGGGTTTACTTGCCAGACACTCTTTTCGTATCCTCGGGATCAATTCTGGAACAAACGTGGTTGGGACCTTCATGTCCGTGTTTAGTCTTGTGATGGCCTTAGATCCGCCATATTCATGTTGAACTTCAGATCATCAACACCTATCAAATATCTGGTGCTTGAAGTCGGTGGCATCCAAAGTGGATAATTACGACAATGGTTTCGTGCTGTGCCTTGATGTCTGCACGTAGAACGTGTGCTGGTCCCACACGATGGTCATGAAGATTTCTCAAATTTGTCGAGTATAAAAGTAAAGAGACCCCAAAATTGGTCCGCAAGTTGACATGAGACTCCACACTCATGCACTCCTGATAACCTTTGTGGGCCTCGCCCTAGTCTCTGCGCAGACTTTCCAGCGGCTAGGTACATGTCCTACTCTAGGTTGTATTTTCCCACCCGACCAAACAGATTTTCTCGCCGGACAACTTTTCGACATCCGTCTCGAAATTCATGCACCAGTCAACGGCACCGAAGCCAGTAATAACGGAGTCCCGGACGAAAAATTCTCGTTTTGCATCCAAACTGGGAAAGGTTCATGCCAAGAAGTGACAAAACTCTTCAAAGTCAACGATTCAGCGTTAGAAAAATGGACATTCTCGTACGCTTGCCTTATTTATTTGCATCGATATTAGAAGTTAAGATGTTAACCTTTCTAGATATTTTGAGGACCTTTTTGCTAAAGATGAAGGGAAGCCAAGTGTAGTCAATGTGGCCTCCAAAGCGTATCGAGCTGTAAATAACTTCAACTGTTTATCTTCCTTCTATTTATACTGATTCTGTAAATCAGCTTTCCTTGTCGAAGGTAAATTTCTGCCATACTACGTAACAAAGTGAAGATCACTAATAGGCATTTGTGATTTAGCCCGGAACCTACAATGCAAGGCTTACGTACAATGGTGGCAGCACGACTGTTGCTACTTGGGTTGTCCGAGAACCTGCGACAAGAAGAAAAGCTAAGAACGTCTTACTCTTCATCGGTGATGGTAAGATCTTCTGCACCAATTTGCTCATTCATGGATTTTTCAACGTAATTCTAGGAATGACGCAGGCTATGATCACCGCCGCACGCTTGATTGCTCATAAGTCTGTGAATGGGAAATACCAGAGTTTGATGCAAATGGATCAGATGGACAATCTTGGACAGTACGCACGAATTCATTAAAGAGCGGCTAAATATTGACATTCCTTAGCCAAATGACACATTCCATCGACTCATTTATTACGGACTCAGCAAATTCGGCGACTGCGTTATATACTGGCAAGAAATCGTCAGTTAACGCTTTAAATGTGTTTGCAGATAGTGTTAGGTTTTCCTTCTAAATCCCAGGTTCTTATGTTCATTATCTATTATCCAGTCTGCTAATTCGTTTGACGATCCTAAATTCGAAACCATCGCTGAGCTTTTCCGTAGACGCATCGGTGGTCCACTTGGAATTGTCTCAACAGCATTCATTGCTGATGCAACGCCAGGTATTTCAAATAATCATTCCATTCTTTTTTCCCTTGGCAATTTCTAATTTTGCCGGACAGCGGCTCTCTGTGCTCATACGCGTGATCGTAAGGCTACCCCACTCATCTTATGCTTTCAAAACCTCTAAATATGTGACAGGGAATCAGTATGCGTCTGTCGTAACAGAATTTCTTCATAGCGCAACCGCAGTAAATTCCAGCTTCGCTTGGCCTACAAGCTGCCAGGGACCTGATGTCATTTTTGGGTACGCCTTTTTTCCTCATTATACTCATACGTATCCCCATTTCCTTTTTTTTTTACATCAGAGGCGGAGCTGAACAATTTATTCCTGGAAAGGGATCGCATAATGGCACAGATTACTACAAAGCTTTCCAGACTGAAGGATATAACGTTGTATATAACAATGCCCAACTGCAAACCACTGGAAACAAGGCAAAGACCCTTGGTATTTTCTCCGGTACGTAGATCGTATCATCCAAGTTTAGACTGAATTCGATTTCCTTACTTTGCACACTCATGCAGTCAGCAATATGTAAGTTCTACACTGTTTTACTTGTGAATAACGCTCATCTATTTGTATGCTTTTAGGGCGAAGTGGATCGATCGTAATGTACGATAGATTCTCTATATCCCCAAGAAGAGGTTGTTCATTTCCATTTATTCACCTAGGTATTGAAGGAGAATCTCAAAGGGCAGAAGAACAGCCCGACTGGTGACGGTAGCGACGCTACGGACCAGCCTGGACTAAAAGAAATGACACTCAAAGCTATCGACATTCTTCAAGCTAGGTCTAAAAAGAACCAAGGCTGGTTCATGATGTCTGAAGCTGCCAGCATTGACAAGGTACAATCCCTCTTCCCCAGAATTAATCCAATTCGCTGATTCTATGCGTCCGATTACTTTTGTAGATGATGCACGTCCTTGACTATGACCGTGCCTTGGGAGAATTGCTTGAACTTGATGATACCATCCGCGCTTCTATCGATCGTGAGTTGATGTAGTTTGTTTCTGTGGTGCGATATGTTTTTTAAAGGTTGTTGTATTAGACCTCAAAAAGATTGGAGAATACGAGAATACCCTCATTGTCGTGACTGCGGATCATGGACATGGATTTGTATGTCGTGAAACTCCTTCCTACTTATCCGATTATAGTCTTCTTACGGGCATCGGAGTGATTAGGACGTATTTGGAGGCGCCGACACCAAATATCTCGCTGCTCAGACCACAGACAGAGCAAAACGCGATGCAATTGGGGTCTACGCCAACTCTGGACTGAGTGGATACACAGTGGCGGAGGGATCTCTTCCCAATAATCACACTGTCGTCTTTGGAACAGAAGGTCCTAATTTTCCCGTTCAGTGGAATCCACGATATACGTACGCTGCTGGCTTTGGTGCCGATCCTGATCGGTAAGCTCCATGCACAATGATATCGTATTTGTACGATAAATCATGCCATTATCCAGTCGCGAATCTTATACCCTTCAGCAAGACGGACCCCGTCTCCCTGCCGTGTCATCTCCAGATGGTGTCGTTGTGAACCCTGCCGATAAACCTAACGGTGTGTGGTATTATCCTCGAGTGGTGAATCATTACTTACACAAACCTATCCAACAGGTTTCAATGTAGGTGGCACAATTGGGACGGATCAGAGCCAGGGAGTACACTCCCTTCAAGGTCTAGTGGATAATTCTGCTATCGCAAGATAGGTACTCACACCGCACCTTTCATCAGATGTTTCTGTATTTGCCAATGGACCTGGATCCGAAGCCTTTCGTGGAGTTTGTAAGTATTTTTGTTTATTCTGATTCTTTACTAATAGCGACACTGAAAATTGCCTTCTCATTATAGACAATAGCGTAGATATATTCTTTAAAATTGCTGACGCTCTCGCTCTCGGTAGGAGGGAGTAAACGCGTGTAATCATGTACCTTAATAGAAGACAAATAACTATAGAGTAAAACTTCCGCTCAATGATATTATACCTCTTTCTTTCTCAAAGATTTGAAGATTTCCTCAAGTGCAGAAGATACGTTTCGAGAGGGAGGGTGTTGCAAATGCACGTCGCTGGCAGCTGAGTGTGTCTAGGACTGAAAAGAGTATTTAACAAGGCATTCTGTCCTCTTAATACCGTGCCTCAAACTGGTAATGCATAGAACTGCGGTAGTATTCCTTAAACCATATTGAAGAGTTGCCCTGCAGAAATATTACTATCCTAACTGGGCATAGCTACTATATCCCTGTCAGGAAGGCAAATCCTGCACTTTCTAGGCTGTTTAACAGGCAATTGCCTGCACACTCTACACACGGTAAGAAAGATTTGAGCGAAATTGCCAGCAATAACGCATCTGACCTGCAGTATGACAGGACAATGCAAAAAATACGTTTCATATGGGAAAACAATCGCTGAACTCCTTTCAACTCACGTTGTCAAGTTAAATAAACAAAGCGCGACGCGTAGCGTGAGAATATCGTTACAATGCGACATTGTACGCACAATGCACGTGTTGAGCAGGTAGGTAAATAGACCAAAATACAGAAACGCGCTGTGGCCTTGATCTCGTTTTGGCTTCCCTGGACCTTTACTTTTGACCTTCATCACCACGCACGCGAATCATCATCCTCAACGATTATCTCTTCATATCTAATCACTTTTGAAACTATAGTGTGCTGACAATTACTTGCCAGCTACTGCTCGGATTTGATACATGTCATTTTCGGGCACACCTTTAGGTCAAGGCAGACGTCTAGATCATCACACTTTTCACGGCAAACCAACGTCCAACGGAAGTGCAGCCCCAGTCTCATACGCATACGGATACGTGTACGTGCTTGATATATTTTTCTCTTTTACCCTACTGAAAATCATGCGACACGCAGTGCACCCGCTCTTGGCTCTCGATCGCCACCTAAACCGGTTTCTCCATCTCGCGAGAGACAAGACAACAGCGCAGACAAACCCGCATTAGAACGCTTTGCCGCTCTCAAAGAACGCGAAGTAACTAAGCCAGACCCAACCAAGTGGTCGTACAGGGACACTTCAGTCAACACAGCGAACGCCCTTCTACTAGCAGCTGCTGACATGAGTTCAAGCAACCCGCACAACAACTCTTGGGCATCTTCCTCGTCGAGAACTGCTCTGCGACGGGACACATCGGTCGAGTACGAAAACAGCCTTCCAGCACCCACCAAGCGATTAGCACCCCTCCCTCCCGATAAGCTTAGTCGCGTCCCAAAGCCACCTTCAAAATCAAAGCCTTTATTGCAAGTTCCTAATTCTGAAGGAGATGGTCATGGGCGAGCGAAGAGTCCAATGGAAAGAGGAATGGCTATGGCGAGGAATGCACTTGGAGCAGCAGCTTTCTATGTTCGTCAACATTCACGGGAACCTGAGAACACGTCAGGAGAGCAAGTGAATGGTGCAAATATCAGCAGTGAAACAAGCTACGATTATGCACAAGAGGAGAAGGAGTTCCAAGCACAGAAAAAGATTAACCCGGCGCAAAGAAAGAATCGCATGTCGGTAGATAACAAAGCGTACAAACCTTCTCGGGAGAGTGAGGAGGAATTATCAGAATATTCGGACGACGATGGCAAAAAGAAACGTCGGAAGAAAACCAAGAAGGGTCCTCTTGGTGGCCCACTTACCAGCTTGCCAACGGTAGGCTCTGATAAGCGAAGACGGAAAAAAGGCCGAGGGCCAAAAGGCGCTGGAGGAGACGATGATTTTTCCAGCGGTGAAGAGGATCAATCAATGGACATAGTGCGTTTCTTTTTCTGTTTATTTATTCATGCTAACCTTGAGTCCAGCAATCTAACCACCAGCGTACCTCTAACCCATCTGTGTCCGAATCACACGAGTACGATCCTGACGACTCGATGGTTCAAGGACTGGACTCAATACCCGAGATCGACGAACCTACAGAACAAGTTGAATCACACGTCGAACCCCAAGTGCGGCAACCTTCATTACCCAGACGCGGGCGATCCAAGACACCTGCACCGCAATCACGGCCTTCGTTTTCCATAGGAGGCTTTCTGGGCAGCATCGTCCATGTTATCATTAAATTATCACTCTTCCTCGTCTCTAGTCTCGTATCATTATTTAGCATGTTGACCTTCCTCTCTGGTCAGGTCTTTGGCACAACTTTTGACGTCATTATTCGGCGACCTTTAGTTTGGGTACAAAGTGCTGGTTCACTGTCAAGATACCTTGTTCCGAGCTTGGTAATCCTTCTGTCGTGGTATGCTCTTCAAAGAGCACCTCTTGCTTCTTATATCCCTACCATTTCCTTCCCAGGCCGATCGACACCGACGTATCAACCCCCCGTGGTACCCCCCTCCGACATTGTAGAACTTGCAGACCGTCTGCTGTTCCTCGAAAATGCAGTCAAAGGCCTCTCTGTTGACAGTGAACGGACGAAGGCTAAGGTAGAGGATTTAATCAAAGGAAACTCGGAGCTAGTCGGACGTGTAAGCGGTTTGGAGGGACGCATATCGACCGAGATGAAGAAGGTCATGGATGTCGACTCAAAGGCCAGGGAAGCTATTAGCAAGTCTATCAACAGCGTCAAGCAGGAAGTGGAGGTTGTCCGTGCGCAACTCGTTACTCAGCAGAAACAGTATGAAATGAACCAAAAGACGCCTACCGGCGCTTCAGATGAAAGTGCTCGGGCCAAGCTGAAGGTGTTGGAAGACAACGTTGCTGCCATTGAACGAGGGGTGAAGGAAGCTTTAGAACTAAGCAAGAAAGCCGCAACTATCGCCTCTGAACAACCGGCAAGTGGTACTGCACCAGCCTGGTGGGAAAAGGTTGCAACTGGTTCCAAAGACTTGCGAATCAAATCATCGGATGGACAAGACGTTTCTGGGCTTATCACACATATGGTCGATGCTGCTGTGTCTTTGATGAACAAGGATAGCATCGCTAAGCCAGATTATGCCATGTTCTCTGGAGGCGCGCGCGTTATTCCCCAGTTGACTTCCCCAGTCTTTGAGGTCAAACCTCCTGGAACCGGATTTTCATTGAAAGGCTTATGGAGTGGGAAGGGCGGCTTCTACGGTCGCTCGCCTGTCACTGCGTTACATCCAGATAATCATAATGGACAATGTTGGCCATTCGCAGGTCAGAGTGGGCGACTTGGGGTGGCTTTGGCTGCCCCTATCTACGTCGAGGAGATTACCATTGACCATCTTGCCAAAGAAGTCGCATTTGATATGCGAGCCGCTCCAAGGCAGATAGAAGTCTGGGGTATGGTCGAAGGCACGGATAACGCTGAGAAAGTCAAAGCGTGGAAGGACGATCTCGCTGCTAAAGAATTGGTAGGCCCGGACGATATTCCATACCCACCCGAACTGCCCAAAAATCCCGAGTTCCTTCGCCTGGCCAACTTTACTTATGATATCAACAATTCGAAGAATATTCAGACGTTCCCTGTGGATTCAGAAATCAAGAAACTCGGAGTCGACTTTGGTATTGTCGTCCTTCGCGTGCTCAGTAATTGGGGTCGGCAAGAATACTCGTGCGTATATCGATTCCGTGTACATGGACAACCTATTGGCGAAACTTCTTTGCCTTACTTCGAAAGCTCATAACCAAAGCACCATCGTGACTTCTGAACATGGTGGATGTTGATAACGGCCCTATAATGACCTTTAACGACCTTCCTTGCGACACAACATTTCTCCCGACGCCCGTATATAATCTTATCTCCTCTTTTCTTCTCACTTATTGCTTATCTGTTGCGTATTTTCTCTCTTTTGTATTGGGCTTGCTCGTCTTTCTCGTTTTATTATCCAAGTCAACTCGATGCACTGTGTTATCACCATCTCCCGCACGTTCTTATATCGCATTGCTGTCTCTGCACACCCATGATCCCCAGGCTAGACGCTTCTATGTAGTCACACTTTCACTATATCATCTACCCCTCCCCGGGTACTTCCTCTCCCTCCCATGGCTTTTCTTCCCCTCTCGATGATATCGCGGCGCATAGCCTGCGCTTAATACTTTCCTTTTAACTCAGGGCTTTGCTACAATAGTTGTATTTGATAATATTACGCGCCAGACAGCACCGAATTCAATAATAATAATCTTTCTCATTCTAATTTAGTAGCGCCATTGCAGTGTTACGTAAGACAATGTTCGTCTCCGTGACCATCTGTCCGTCCGTCACGGTAACCCTTGTGGCCTCTGACCATCACCTTACCTCCTCAAACATTTCTGGCTTTTGTTTCTTTTGCTCCTTACCTGCAATGCTTCACCTAACTCCGACTACAAGTCTCCCCCCTCTTTACCCTCAGAAATATTCTCAGGATGTCAAAGATTCGAACGACTCCAGTATCCTTGAACACCATCACCCTACAGAACTGGTAGACATGGTTTTGGAGGCCCTGGAGAAAGCTCGTATTGGGGCTGTAGAATGGCGCTCTTTGCTCTATCGCAGAATGAATGTGCCTACATTGGTCAAGGTAAATACATTTAACTTGCCAATGATGACTAGGAACGGCAAGATTTGAACGTGAACGTCATAGGATTATTCTTTTGCTGTAGCAGATGCCGATTTTGAAGAAGCCTCTGCTATTCTTGAGACAGTTGGCCTGCCTATCTCACCCCCGTCCAAATTTCTGAGGACCGTTTACGGTGATCTATGCAACAAAGGCCGGTTTTATAGAATTACGCAGACGAAATTGGCGTCTGGGGTACAGAACATCGTCCTTTACCCATTATCTTTCACGACTCTGGATCGTTCCGAAATATCTACTATGCCACCTAGCCATGTTCAGCCATCGCGATGTGCTGCAGTCTCCGTTCCACGCCCCTCGGCGGTTTATGCTTCTCTCGTTCGGATGATATCCCATTGTCCACAGCATTCACGCATCCGGACAAGCCTGCAGTCCGAGCTCTCAGAACTCATCGGATACAACTTATTGCATTTAGAAGATGGCTTTGTCGGTCAGGACGACGACGGAGCATGGCAAGATCTTGGGATCAATGAGAGAATTACTAATGCTGTCAATCTCGTTCGCCAGTGGACCTGCGCCGGAGAATGGCGCGAAGACGAAGAGTGGATCGGGGATGCTTTGGTTGCCCTCGTTCAAGGATGTGATATTTCTTGCCTTCCGTATACGTCTTAATTGTTTATTTTATTGTGGGTCATCATTCACTCTACGTATTTTCTATGGCTATACTTACAACGGTCCCAGGTATTATCAGGGCTCTGTATCTGAGCAACGTTTGCTGTGGGTGTTATCATTTGTAGTTAGTAATGGTTTAGGACTTTGCAATTCACTTCGCAATCCAACGAACTCGGGACCAGTAAATGCTGCTAGCAAGGAAATACCAATTGATGATCTCAATCCATCTTCGGTTTGTCTCCTCTGTCTCTCTTCCCCGACTCTCTCCTTGTAGTGACGTTCTAGGCAATCATATCGAATCACTGTCAGAAACTGAGAGATGTGCACTACGTCTAAGGTTCCCCGGGGATTATGCGAGAAATCGTTCTTTGGCAAATATTGCCCTATCATGCCGACGAATCATTAACGCCTCTCTAGTTAATAGGATTTCTCGTCAAAGAATCTCAAAATATTAGAAAGCCTCTTGAATTTTCCGCTAAATTTGCAGGTTTGGGATGTAAGAGAAGAAAATGCATCATTTGTTGAATTATGTTGATTATTTCAACAAATGTATTTCCTTTACTAAGTATTTGTTTCAGAGACTGGAACATCAAGCAAACATAGAAGTTCCCGGACTCTCAGTTCCAGATCCACTTTGGGTACTGACCATATGTGCGTCTTTCTAAGCCTTTTTGTTAAATATGTTTCGCGACGTTAAAGAAGGAATTATAGTTTTCGACGAGTTTTCCTACCGAACTTCTGAGAGTCGGAGATTGGCGTCGCCGCTACGATATCGCTATTTTGATGGCGAGCGTTTTAAATGATGAATCGATGATCATTGCAGTTGGCGCTTATAAGCTGCTATAAACTTCTTAACAGGGTGAAAAAATAAACTTAAT